>Ga0233432_10000606_pt1 | contig 34281 bp, 29 predicted proteins | sample SI_122_August201_6_FD_179870 | JGI IMG/M metagenome (GOLD analysis project Ga0233432, IMG submission 179870) | Seawater microbial communities from Saanich Inlet, British Columbia, Canada - SI_122_August2016_10_MG | ecosystem: Environmental > Aquatic > Marine > Inlet | place: Canada: British... | reverse complement strand
CGTTTGATTGATTGAGTAGTTTAAAGCATTTTCCGCACATCAACCGCATCCATGCCAGCCGCAATGATCGCTTGCATACCGAGATCCGTATCTTCATAGGCCCTGCATTTGGCGGGTGGAATTCTTATCCTGCGCGCAGCTTCAAGAAAAATATCCGGAGCAGGCTTCTGATTAGAAACGTCCTCGCTGGTAACGATGGCATCGAAATACTTGGACAATCCAACATGATCGAGCAATGGCTCGATCACTGATCGAATGCCGCCTGTAGCCACAGACATTGGAACGCGTCCATGCCAGTCACTTACGATGGAGACCACCGGAAGTAGCGGTTGCACCTGATCCATGTAAGGAAGGTAAGCCTCTTCTTTCTCGTGAGAAAGGGCCATGACATCAACTGGAACCCCTTGTTCATCGCTAAGCATTTTGATTATTTGCCAGGAGGGCACTCCTCCAAGGGCGTAGAACCGCTCTTCAGGAAAGTCGAGACCATGACGTTCCGTCACCTCCTTCCAAGCGAGCCAATGCGCTGGCATGGAATCTACTAAGGTGCCATCACAATCAAAAATAAGGCCTTCTATATTATCGCTCATTGATTCATTTCCTTGAGTTTTACCTGGAGAGCGTCATGCATCAGAGGTTCAATCACGGAATCCATGTCTCCCTCCATCAAAGCGGGCAGGTTGTACAATGTCAGTTCAATACGATGATCCGTCATTCGATTTTGCGGAAAATTATAAGTGCGAATGCGCTCATTGCGCTCTCCCGTTCCCACTTGCGCCTTGCGCTGTGCCGCGTACTTGGCATGTTCTTCAGCGATTTTACGCTCTAGTAGCCGTGACCTGAGTACAGTGAGAGCCTGGAGCTTGTTTTGCTGCTGAGATCGTCCGTCGGCACACCTTACAATCAAACCGGTTGGTTTATGCTGAACCTGCACTGCTGAATCTGTCGTGTTGACCCCTTGCCCTCCAGGGCCAGAAGCTCGACAAACTGAAATGACGAGGTCGTCTGATTTGATGGCGACATCCACTTCTTCTGCCTCCGGGAGCACAGCAACGGTACACGTGCTTGTGTGCACGCGGCCTTGAGTTTCGGTCAGAGGGACTCGCTGCACGCGATGAACGCCACTTTCGTACTTCAATCGCTTGAAAACGTCATCACCCTTAATGCCAAAAATAATTTCCTTGAATCCTCCCAGGTCTGAGGGACTACTGTCCAGAACCTCCAGCTTCCAGCGACGAGCTTCAGAATACCTGTTGAGCATTCTGTATAGATCAGCAGCGAATAAGGCAGATTCTGATCCGCCCGCACCTGCTCTGATTTCCACAATAGTATCTCGACTGTCAGTTGGATCAGGTGGAACGATTCCCATCTGCAGCTGAACGATTGCTTCCTCAAATCGTTCCCTCAATGAAGAAAGATCTTCTTTTGCCATCTGAGCCAACTCAGTGTCAGCTGGTTCGGCGGCAATCAGTTCTTCGTTATCCCTGATTTCTTCTTCAATTTTTTGGTAATCCCTTCCTTTGGCAACCAGACCTTTCAAGCGATTGTATTCTCGGGTAAGCTCCTGAGACTTTTTCTGGTCGTTGAACACTGACGGATCGCCCAGAGCAGATTCTACTTCCGCGAGGCGCCGTGCAAACCGCTCGACAAAGGGGTGAAGGTCCATGATGAAAATACAAATCGCCCGCAAGCAACCTTGAGCGGCCACGTGCGGGCGATAAAAGAAAAAAGTTTAGCGCTTGCGCTTTTTGAATGCGGTGGCTTTTTCCTGCGCTTCTTTGGTCTTGGCGCGTCGCTGTTCAAACTTGTCCACGCGACCTGCTGTATCAACGAACATCTGCTGTCCTGTATAGAAAGGATGCGATGCACTGCTGATGCCCAGCATTACCATTGGATATTCGTTACCGTCTTCCCATTTAACCGTTTGGGTAGTACGGGCACAGGAGCGGCTCAAGAACGTAAAGCCGGAGGCAGAGTCCTTGAAAACCACGGGTCTGTAATTCTCTGGGTGAATGTCACTTTTCATATAAGGTCGGCAAACTTACCAATCGGTATCACTTTGACAAGCGAAAAAACAAAAAAGACTATCTAATCAGCTTATACCGACAAATCGAAGGCCACGGATATTTCCACCATTTTGACAAAAGCACTCATGCAGCTGGAGCATGCAACGAGCCTAACCAGATGAAAACTTCAGGTTGATGGAGCACAGCCATTGCAAGCCGGGGTAACCCAACGCTACCTAATTTTGGGAAAGGCACATGTTCTTACTTGATCCTAAAAATTGAAAGCGTCAATGGTGCCACAGGTGCACATTGACGTGCGTAATGGTCAGATCTTGGCTCCCCAAACAAAAGTGAAAATATCCGACCGATTTAGGCTGAATTAAGCTGTAGCCATTCATTAATAAGACCGAGTCATGGAAGGCTCCATCTTTTGTCAAAGGCTGGGTTTCCCGGATCCAAGACCCATCATATCACCTTTTTCAAAAGAAGAGCCAATCAGAAACGAATCAGCTGTAAGAACTTTGCCTCCTGGCCGTTGTAACTTCAGTATGCGCAATGATCCTTGACCAGTGCCCACGACGAAGGCCTTGTGATCCGCTTGCATGATCTCACCGGGCTTACTTCCTTGCGATGGGAGAGGCTGGGTTTCCCAAACCTTCAATCGCTCCACTTTACCATCTGGATACTGAAAGCTGGTAGAACAGCCAGGCCAGGGAGACAGTGCCCGAACTTGACGATCAAGATGCGAGGCAGGCTGTGTCCAGTCCAGAAAACCATCTTCCTTGGTGATTTTTCTGGCATGAGAGGCGCCTGCTGAAATTTGGGGGAGGGGCTTCAAATCTCCTTGGACATATTTTTCCAGATCATTCCGGATTAATTCGGAACCCGCAGCAGCCAACTGATCATGTAATATAAGTGCCGTGGTTTTCGCGGTAATCGGAACCTCCTTTTTACTGATGATAGGCCCTGTATCCATCCCCTCGTCCATCAACATCAAGGTCGCCCCAGAGATTTGATCCCCATTCCAAATTGCCCATTGAATGGGTGCGGCCCCACGGTATTTGGGTAGTAACGAGGTATGAATATTCACACATCCAGCAAGAGGCAGATCAAGAACTGCAGCAGGAAGCAACTGTCCATAGGCCATCACAACCATGACATCAAGATCCATCGCAGCTAACTCACCCAGACATGCAGGGTCTTTTCTAATGCGTTCAGGCTGCCAAACCGGCAGTCCCAACTCCAATGCAAGCGCCTTGACAGGGGTAGCTCGCAGTTTGAGTTTACGCCCTTGCGGACGGTCTGGCTGCGTGACGATTCCCTGAAGCTGAACTTCCCTCATATCGTGCAGGGTTTGAAGAACAGGGCAGGCAATTTCAGCGGTCCCAAAGAAAACAGCTCGGATCATAACGGCGAAGGTATCTAAACGCGGATTGAAATGAATGTTCAATGCTTGAGTTGACAGAACTCATCATAAAAACAAACCCGGACAACTCATCAAGTTGGTCCGGGCCGTTTTGAGTTTAAAGAAATCTGAGTGCGCTATTTGTTGCGAACCTCAATTTTGATGATCTCTCCAAAACTTAGAGAAACTTCCTTTGCTCCTTGCTGGAGTTGAAGATGCAGATCGCTGCCCGAAATACGGCTAATTCGAGTGGCAACGTACTCACGCTTCACTGTTTTGAAAGAAAGAACTAAGTTCTTGATGGATGCTGATGGCACTACCCGGAAGAACTCCGTGAATTTGGTTTCGATAAAATTGCGATTGAAATTTGTATCATCTTTTGAGAATACACTACCAGCCAAACCGCCACCGCCACCACCGGCTGCTGCTCCCCCCTTGGATATCCCCAAACCAGGCTTTCCTGAAGGCGCGGCAGGTGCCGCAGGTGCCGCAGGTGCAGGAGGTGCTCCTGGCGCTCCAGTATCATCCACCAGAGGCTCAGAATCATACTGAGAAACACTCTCAATCCCTGGTAAGGAAATGAACAGGATAGGACCGATCACGGGCAAGATCGCAGATAATCCACACACAAGTGCAACGGGGCGTCCCCTGAAAACCGCAATTTCGTAAGCCGCAAGAAGATTTCCTGCATAAAATGCAAATATCAAAAGGAATCCAACTGGGGTCGAAAAAGTAGAAAATAAGGTTGTTTTCCCGTCGGGCTGCTCCATGCGGTCAGGCTGGCGAACATTGATCACCGGCGGGTGGATTTCATCCTCTGGCAATTCGATGAAGGGATCCACAAATTCAGCATATTTAGGAATCGCTTTCAGCCACAATAGCGTTTCCTGGGAAAGAAAGACCAAATCTATTCGGTCTGTAAAAGTGCCTATTTTCCTTCGGATAACCATGCTTTCTTCATCCATGGCAGAAACATTACCCTCGATAATGTTGCCGTTTTCCATCACGAAAGTTTGTGTTTCCGCTGCGCCGCAAGGCGTTGTCCAGCATACGGCCAGACAGAGCGCCAGGATTGAGTAAATCTTTTGCATCTTCAGTTTATTTAGCAAGTTCAATGCCTTGGATGGGCACAAGGTAAAAAAAGAATGGTATCAAATCAACCTCAATCCCACTCTAAAACTGAGACAGGCCATCCCATATTCCACCATTCTAATTGGCCGCCTCAATAGCTGGGCATTTAAAAAACGAGCGCACAGGTTTTTAGCACCACGTGCGCTCGTTTCAAATTCACTAAAATCAGGACTCTGACCTGGCCAACTCTTTTTGAGTTCCCAGGTCCACAATCCGAAACTCTTCGTAATGGTAAGATGGATCAGGTCGGAAGGACAATTTGCCGAAATACTGTTTTTCCATCTGGATCACCAATTGCTCATCCTTGGTACGCAAGCGATGGAACACTTTGGGGTTCACCACGATCATTAGCTGGTAATCAGACTCATCGCGTTGCCGTTTTTTGAGGATTTCACCTAATTTACGCTGAATTTCAACACTCATCGTAAGCACACTTTTCACCTTCCCCTTGCCGCTGCAGTATGGGCAATCGTCGTTGACTGATGCGCGCACACTTTCGGTCTGTCTTTGACGGGTCATTTCCAGCAGGCCTAGCTGAGAAATCGGCAGAACATGCGTTTTCGCCTTGTCACGTCGAAGACCTTCTTTGACCTTTTGATAAACGCTTTGTTGATCGCGCCTTGATTTCATATCGATGAAATCAAGAATGATCAATCCACCAATGTTCCTCAACCGCATCTGACGTGTGATTTCAGCTGCAGCCTCCAAGTTAACCTTGAGAATCGTCGAATCTTTTTCTTTTTGACTACTCTTGTGGCGTCCTGTGTTCACATCAACGGCAACTAATGCCTCGGTTTCATCAATCACAATATATCCACCACTCTTGAGATGAACTTGCCTGGTGGTAGTGCTTTGCAATTGCCGGGTTATACCGAACCGATCGAATATGGGCTGTGTATCCTGATAGAGTTTAACCTTGTTGGTTGATCTTTTGGAAATACGGCTGATCGTTTCCTGGATATGTTTATTCTCCTTTTTGGAGTCCACCACAATACGTTCTACGTCTTCAGTGAGGAAATCACGAACCGTACGCTCGATTAAATCAGGCTCCTGAAATACGCAATAGGGTGGTTTTTTATTGTTGATCAGACTTTGAATACGTTTCCACTCTTCGACCAGGAATGCCAGGTCTCGCACAAAGTAGCGAGCCTTCTGGGCCTGACCAGCGGTGCGGATAATAACCCCCATCCCTTCGGGGATGGTTAGATTTCGAACGATTTGTTTGAGGCGTTGTCGCTCCTGCGTATTGTCAATCTTGCGGGATATTCCACATTGGTCTGAGTTAGGCAAAAGGACGAGGAAACGACCCGGAATCGCCAAATTGGTTGTGATGCGAGGCCCTTTGGTACCTATGGGACCTTTGGTCACCTGCACGATGATCTCGGTCCCGATAGGATAAACTTTTGGGATATCCCTCTGGGTAACTTTGGGACGCTGCTTCCTGCCCTTGCCTTTTTTCCTTTCCACAATTTCGATGTTGCTATCGAAATTGTTGGGCACTATGTCCCAATAATGAAGAAAGGCATTCTTTTCAAAACCGATATCCACAAATGCAGCCTTCAATCCATCCTCGAGGTTTTTGACAACTCCCTTGTAGATACTGCCAACCAATCGATGATCGTTGTTTCGTTCGATGGTAAACTCCTCAAGCACACCATCCTCAATTACTGCCACTCTGGATTCGAGAGGTTCGACATTGATGATCAGCTCTTTGTGCTGACGGTTGAGAGGAATGAAAGCACGTTTCACTCGTGAAATGACTTTATCCGCTGCAGCCTTGATGGTGCCAACAATTCCCTTGGCTGGTTGCTCAGGAATTTCAATTGGTTCATAAGGCTTATCTTTATTTTTGTTGTCCCCTCGTCGATCACGCGGCCCTCGCCGGTTGCCTTCACGTCGTCCCGATGTCCTGGATTTACCCTTCTCTTTGGATTCTCCTGATTTCTCGCCTTTTTCAGCTTGCTCGGCTTTTTCAGCTTGCTCGGCTTTTTCAGCCTCAATCTTTGCTTTCAAGGCTTCATCACTTAAATCTGCCGGTAATCCTGCTGCTTTATTCTCAGCACGCTGAATTTCACGTGCATGCTTCTGACTCTCGTAGACCGGCTCTTCGTCAGCAGTAGGATTGACTAGCACTTCAGCACGTGCTGCTGCCGCAGCTCGCTGTGATTTCTTATTATTGGCTCCTATGCCAGCTGTCGGCTTAAATCGCATACCGCCACTCCGACGACGGTTCCCTTTACGTTGATTCATAATCAAATATTCTTAATAGTTTCTTTTGTATATTTTAACATTTTGTAAAAGCCCCATGGCCATCATGAAACTGAGCGCGGATGAACCTCCATAGCTCAATAATGGCAAAGGGAGCCCAGTGACGGGCATCAATCGAATGTTCATACCAATGTTAATAAACACATGGCTGAACCAAAGCATGACCACACCGGTGGCTATTACCTTGCCCATTCTGTCTCTGGCTTGAGAAGCGATTCTCAATCCTTGAATAATTACCACACCGTTGAGCAGTAGAACGGTCATGCTGCCCAAAAAACCCCATTCCTCGGCAATCACCGAAAAAATAAAATCATTGTGAGCTACTGGTTTAGGGAGGTATCCCAAGGCATTTTGCGTTCCCTGACACCATCCTTTTCCGGTCATTCCTCCGGATCCTACAGATATCAACGCCTGGTTGACATTATATGAAAATTCGCGTTCCTCTCGATCCGCTTTACGTTTTTCAGCCTGAGTGGCATTGGGAGGAGCAAACGACATCCCAAAATAAACACGCAAACGATTCTTCTGATATTCCTCAAGCTGAACCACTGGCAATAACTTGGGGAAAAACAGAGTATCTACAACCACCAACGACAGAACAAGTAATGAACCGCTGACTAGTCGGGCCAGGTAAATTTTTGGAATGCCTGCAATGAACATCATCACCAACCCAACCGGAATCAATACCAAAGATGATCCAAGATCCGGCTCGATCAAGATGAGGCAGAAAGGCAGGCCTATGAGCCCCAGAGTCTGAAAGAATAAACTTGGTAATCGCAGTTCATCTAAAGGCCGACTGAGAAAGTGCCCCAGCGCACAGATAGTTGCAATCTTGGAAAATTCAGAGGGCTGCAATCGAATTGGCCCCAATGAAAGCCAACGGCGGGCCCCATGAATAGGATCAAAAAACAATACCACAAGCAGGGCAATAATCGCTCCCCAGTAAAAGAGCATCGACCACCTTGCTATCAAATGATAATCCACAAAACATACGCCAACCGCAAATCCAAACCCCAGCACGCAGGCAAATATTTGCCTGACAAATCGATGCTGAAACCAATGCTCAGGATCGGTAATGCCATGCACGGAGGCAGCACTGTAAATGAATGCAACGCCGATCGATGCTAACCCGATCAAGGCAAGTAGCAAAACCCAGTCAATCCGGTGCGTCCAATGTTTAGAGCGAGCGTGCATTATCCCCCAGAGTAAATACCTTTTTTCTTGGTTCAATGTGTGAAGGGTTTGGCAAATCCTTCAGTGACGTAAAAACGATTTTGGCTAGAGGAGCGCAACTGCTGCGCCCGGACAACCCCTCACTATCAAGCACCACAACGGCATACCTCGGATTTTCATGAGGCGCATAGGCTACGAACCAGGTATGCTTGATACGCCTGCCATTACTGTTTTTAAAACTGGTTTCTGCTGTGCCCGTCTTTCCGCCAATGAGGTAGCCAGGGACACGGCAGATGGATCCTGAACCGTTCCTGTTTTCCACGTCTGCCAGCATCGCCTTTTGAAGAATCTCAATACTTTGTGGTGAAGCCCTCAGCCTGCCGCGAATACGTCCCTCTGGCTCTGGTTCAAAAACTGAGCCGCCGTTTGGCATCATTGATTCCCAACCAGCCACGATACGCGGCCAGAACACCGTTCCACCATTGGCGACAGCTGAGGTCATTACTGCCATTTGAAGGGGAGTCACATCAATTTTACCCTGCCCAATACTGAGATTGGCCGTATCCCCGGGGTGCCATCCCTTGCGCACCGTTTGTTTACTCGGAAAGTAGCCGCCTGTTTCCTGTGCTGGCAGTAGTCCGGTTTCCTTACCCAGAAAAATCTGGTTACCATAGTCCACAATCGTTTCAGGCCCTAATTTCAAGCCATAATGAATGAAATAGGCATTGCTAGACTTGTAGAACGCACGTTCAAAATTGAAATAACCCGCACCAGCAGTATCATCGATCCTACGCCCTCTCATCGGAAAATAACCTTGTCCGAAAAACTCGGCTTCCGGATCAATAATCCCTGATTCCAATCCCGCCAGACCAATCATGATCTTGAAGATTGACCCAGGATGATAACGTCCATAGGTTGCGCGATTGAAAAGAGGCAGCGAACCTTTCGGGTCGATCATTGGGTTAAAAACCGATGCGGGCAGAAAACCAGTAAAGATATTGGGATCAAAGGTAGGTGCTGAAGCCAAGGCAAGAACATCGCCATTATTGCAATCCATCACTACGATAGCGCCTCGCCTTTGCTGGTTTGGATTCAAATACCGCAGGGCATCTTCGGCAGCTTTCTGAATATCGACATCTAAGGTGAGATAGAGGTGCTTACCGGGAAGCAAGGGAAGCCATTCTTCCTCTTCTTGGCGGTAAATCATATTGTTAACGAGGATGGATTTTGCACCCGGTTCACCACTTAGCTCGTCCTCATATTGACCTTCAAGTCCGTATTTGCCCATGAAATCGGGCAATTCATAGTCAAAAGACATCTGCAGTGTCGCTGTCTCTTCATTTGAAGTGCGCTGTCGTGGTCTCATGTAGCCCAAAAGATGGGCAGCCAGAGAGCCGTTGGGATAACGGCGCTTGGATCGAACTTCCAAATCGAAACCCTTTAATCGAGACCCTTGCTCCATGAATCGGGCCATTTGCTCACGACTTAAACCTGTCAATACGGGCATGGCCATATAACGATGCCGATAATAATGAGATTCAAATTCAGAACGAACCAGAGCACTGGGGTTACCGATAATCACACTGGCCTCATATACCATGTTACTCACGGTGAGATACCGGGCATCTTTTTCTAATTCAAGCCCTTCGAGATAAGGTAAGTCCTTGTCGCCCTTCAAATCGTGATAAGTACGAGTAAAATCTTCTCTTAATTGATCCAGATACACCACGATGTTGAGGTTCGGTTCATTATCTGCAAGCAACTGCGCATCCCGGTCGTAGATCAATCCCCTGGGAGCAGGAATGCGAACCGTCCGGTAAGACTGTACTTCTCGATATTTTTCGTATTTCTTGAAAGAAACAATCTGAACATACCAAAGCCCCCCCGCCAATATGACGAAACAGCAAAACAGACCAATGGCTAACCATTGAAGGCCCATATCTTCGCGTCGCATGTTTTTAACGGGATTCATACTCAGCGTTTCAATATCGCTTGCTGCGTTTAACTTCGACCACGGATCGATTCCATGGCTGAGCCACCGGCTCATAGGAAACCAAGCGATCCATTTGATTCAGGATAAGAAATATAAAAGGCCCTGCTACACCACAGATCATGGCATTGACAACTATTTGCCATAAAGTTCCCCAGCCAGCCAAAGGCTGCATGCTCATTCCCCAAAGAAAAAGGCAGGATATAGTAGGCCCAAATGCGCCTGCGGCCAGACAGACAAAAAACTGAGCGGCCAACTGGCCTTTGAGCAGAACTTCATGGAGCCGATGCAAAATCAATGCGGTCAGAAACAACGAAACCAGAGATGTTCCAAGAGGATTGGCAGACAACACGTCCAACCAGGAGCCGGCAATCAGCGCCAAGCCAATGATGGGACCCAGGCCTCCATGCAAGGCAGCAAATGCAGCAAAAACCGGCAGCAGATCAATCTGCGCACGCCACATTCCCTCCATCATGGACCAATGTGATTGCACATAAGTCACGACCATAGCCATCAATATCAGACATGTGAATGTTGGACGTGACATCATGGCGCGTATAAAACAGGAGTCAGGTGCATGTCTGTTACATTCCCTCCTCAGTTGCAGAAACATCCTGGTCAGGGAGTTTTACCCAAACCATTTCCAAACGATTTAAATCAACCGCCAATCGCACACGAGCCTCAGCGAACAAGCCAGATGTAGAGGATCGGCTATCAATGATACGTCCAACGGGAATGCCTCTCGGATAGCCACCCCCCAATCCACTTGTAATTACCTTGGCTCCAGGTTCTGGCTCTGTTCCAACTGGCAGGTGATGAAAGTCCACTAATCTCGGGTTCAGCGATGTGTCTGCTCCAGGCGTGATTGTGCCATGAGCGGATTCATCTTTGCCTTGTCGAGGTGAAATAGCCAGCATGGCAGCGACTTTACAATGCTGGTCGCCTACAAGACGCACGAGGGAACGGTGACTTTCAACCTGTTCAATCTTCCCCACCAGTCCTGAGGGCGATAAAACGGGGGAATTTTCAACGATACCATCGTCAGAGCCTAAATTAATGTAGAGGCTTCGCCACCAGTTCGTCGGGTCTTTGACAAGCACTCTTGCTGGCAAGAGCCGCCATGGAAGGTTTTCACGCCACCCAAGTTGTTGACGCAACAAGGCGTTCTCAGTAGCAATGGTCTGATTCTTTAGAAGAGCAATTTTGTAGTTTTGAACCTCTCGACGCAGCTGCTGGTTTTCACGTAACAGTTCCTGCTTGGAAACAACAATGGATTGAAGTGATTCAGCCTTTTCATCGACAGCCTCAGCGAGCCCAAGAAAGGGTAGAAAGGCGCCTGCAACCATCCATTTAAGCTGGTTGTTCATGCGTGCCGGTAGACTCAGCAGGACGATACCTGCTGTCATCACCGAGCAAAATGACACTATATTAGGCTGCTTTAGCATCCCGCTCCGTAGTTTCGGAGCGAACGCGCAAAAATCAGGTTCGGCTTGAGGAAGCGACTCGTTTAAGGAACTGAAGCTCTTGCAAAACACGACCGGTGCCTTCTGCAACGGCGGTCAAAGGATCATCAGCAATGTGAACAGGTAATCCGGTTTCTTCGGCAATGAGGCGATCAATGCCTCTCAGTAATGCGCCACCACCTGCTACAACAATGCCGCGATCTACGAGATCGGAGGAGAGTTCAGGTGGGCAACGTTCCAATGTGATACGAATCGATTCTAAAATACTATTCAATGGTTCTTTCAGAGCATCTCGTATCTCTTCTGAACAAATCGATAATGTTTTGGGGAGTCCAGAGCTCAGGTCCCTTCCTTTGACTTCCATAGTCAGCTCTTGCTCCAAGGGAAAAGCCGAACCTATGCGGATTTTAATCTCCTCCGCAGTGCGTTCGCCGATCATTAGGTTATAGGCACGTTTCATGTGTGCCACGATTGTTTCGTCAAATTCGTCTCCCCCTACCCTCAGGCTGCGGGCAAAGACGATTCCAGCCAACGATATGATGGCTATTTCACATGTACCCCCGCCAATATCGACGATCATATTTCCAGCGGGTTCATGTACGGGTAATCCAACTCCTATGGCAGAAGCCATGGGTTGTTCGATCAGGTAGACTTCGCGGGCTCCAGCATGTGTAGCTGAATCTTTCACGGCCCGCTTTTCAACTTCCGTGATTCCGGAAGGAACAGCCACGACGACGCGTGGTGCGATGAGTTTGCGGTAATGGACTTTTTGAATAAATGAGCGAAGCATCGACTCGGTAATCTCAAAATCAGCGATTACACCATCCTTCATCGGTCGGATGGCCACGATGTTACTGGGAGTTCTTCCCAGCATTTCTTTGGCTTCCAGCCCCACCGCAAGCACGTTTGTTGTCCCCGCCTGAATCGCCACTACAGAAGGTTCTCTGAGTACGATACCTTGATCACGAACGTAAACCAACGAGTTCGCCGTCCCTAAATCAATTCCAATATCATTGGAGAATAAGCTCTTAAACTGAGACAACATGGATGTGCCTGAAACTTCGGAACATAGTGCGAATGCGGTATCAAGGTCAAGAGGATTACTGCGAATCGAGTTAGTTCACCTCCCATTCCAATCCAAACGGCAGATTATAAATGCATTTCTTTGAAACCTTGATAAGGTTTGAAGTGTTTTAAATGAAAAGCTGGAAATCCAGCGATCAAAAGTATAAAACTATGGAATTGATACAAACGCCTTCTTCGGCCTTGCTGAGCATTCTTATCGGGCTTGGCCTGAGTGCTTCTTGTGGTTTTCGCATTTTTGTTCCACCTTTTATCATCAGCTTGGCAGCCCTTTCGGGACATCTTGAACTTTCCGACAGTTTCGCTTGGATGAGCACTTTGCCAGCAGTCACTGCTCTGGGCGTGGCAGTGGCACTGGAAATAGGAGCCTATTACCTTCCTGTTCTTGACCATTTCCTCGATACCGTGGCAGCTCCAGCGGCAGTGGTAGCAGGCACTATCGTGAGTGCATCCATATTTACGGAACTGAGCCCCATGATGAGTTGGTCGCTGGCATTGATTGCTGGCGGGGGTATCGCAGGTGCGGTTCATGTGGCGATGGCGGTCATCAGGGGAGGCAGCACAATGCTGACAGCTGGATTGGGAAATCCTCTGGTAGCAACGGCAGAACTTGGCGGCGCGGTGGGGATATCAATTCTGTCTTTGATCATGCCAGGTCTGGCCTTGGTCGTTGTCCTGACCGTAGCTGGAATCGGTGCCCGTCAGTGGCGACTGAAAAGCCGATCAAAGGCAACAGAAGTCTCTTCTGAGCTAAATGTTGCCGACGATTCCATTTCATAGGGCTGACATCCAGAACTAAGGTGGATATCTAGCCAACGTTAACAACTGTTTTCACGGAATCAAAACATCAGCTCGCAAACGCGCCACCCCAGCGTCAGGCAACCGGAAGTCAGTAGTCCCATTTTCTGGAGTTTCAGGAGATACGTGCCCGTCGCAAAAGACCGTTTGAGCCCGGCGACGGTGACGAAAATGGCCATTGGCATACATGGCTGATCCTCGGCTAACAAAATAGAACTCCTCGATCATTGGCTGATCAGGAGAAGCTGGCCGCTGAAAATCATTGATTTGAGCTGAATCAGCAAAGAGTGCAGTGGACGAGGCCGAAGCTACTTGCGACATGAGAAGCCCACCTTTTTGCAAGCCAGAGATTCCTGTATTGAAACCTGTAAGATGAAGGTTGTATCCATAGCCATACGAAGCGGACATGGCTTTGGGTTTATAGGAAGGGTCTTGATATCTGAATGAAGGGCATAATTGAACACCTCTACCTCCGAGATAATGCCAGATGGCTCCACTGGTCCGGTCCAATTCCCGCTTACCCTCTAATCCTGCTCCCAGCCAGCCAAACCAGTAGGACTGACCATTCTCGTCTCGTGAACTTGAAAAAGGGAAGGTTTGCTGGGCATTGTCGTCCCAATACATTTGTGAAGCCAGCCCCAGCTGTTTCAAGTTCGAAACACAAACCATTGATTTGGAATGACCTTTGGCGCCAGAGATACCTACGGCAATCATGGAAGCGAGGATACTGGTGATGGTGAACACCACCAGTAGCTCGACAAGAGTAAATCCGGAAGCAGTCCTCATGAGCGGTTTCCTACCACTCGATAGAAGCCTTTCGAGTGGACCATGCCTTGATCCTGTAAAATAATAAGTTGGTTGCCGTCTGATTTGGCATGCCCCCGAGTTTCCCAGCGCAAAAAGTCCGTGGTCATTTCCAGCCAATATTCCCAACCTGACTTCCCTTGGACTTGCACCCCGATACCGTTGTCTGGAGAGAGCAGGCTCTCGATCCTGATCGATGAATCACGCTGAACAGCAATGTTATCCAACCAGCCATTGGCAAGGATTGATCCAGCAAATTCGGGCGAAGTTTGACCACCGTCGCTGTAGCTGGCAATGGCGAAAGCATCTACGTCGATTTCAGTAAAGCCACCTTCCGGACCACCGAAAACTTCGGATAGGCTCGCATCCTTGATAGGGCCGAATGGTTCCCCATTTTCGAACATGGTTGTCGTCAAGGTTTCGGCTTCGGCGTTCATCGTCATTTCGACCTGGTAAGTGGCACCCATCTGCATTTCCAGAGGGAAGGTGTTGGAGAGGGACCATTGATTGTCGAGAGAAATGAGACCTGAAGAAATCGTCGCCCCAAAACCTGAATCAGCGTGATAACTCCACTCCACCAGACCGCGGGGTCCGAATTCTTCATGGATACCGGAACCTCGATAGAAAGAGGGCCGGGTTACCGAGGCCAGATTCACAAGTCCAACGGCCAAAGGAAAGGTGAAGGGTTTTGCTGGATCAATTCCAAGTTCAAGTTGGTTCAGCTGAATTTCAAATTTCAGGGAAAAATTTTCGTGTCGAGATACTTTACTCCCAAATGGAATGTAGAAATAACTATTCGAAAGCCTGGAATCCCAATTCACAGCCAGACGCTCTTCGGCATGATCCCATTCGAAAAGACGCGTATCTCCGAAAATTTCCCAATGATTGGCGCGCAAAGGGTCAGTGGAAAAATCTTCCTCCAATGAGGCCCAGCTCGCATTGGAAACAGGAGCTACTATCGATGCTCCATCCAATTCAATTTTACCGGACTCCACCATGACCTTGATGTAACGAATCGAATGCAATCTAGGGGTGCCTTCAGCCCAATCCAAATCGTAGCCATTACCTCCGCCTGCGCCCTGATAGAGACGGCGGATTTGTTCCATGTCGGCTTCGGCAAAATCCGATGGAAGTGTTGCAGGATTTACCGGCAGGCTGAATTCACCCTGTCCGTCGATGGGAAAATAGCCGTCCACCTTGGGTGACTTTTTTTGATCAAGTAAAAAATAATTTTGGTTATCCTCGCTGACCCAGACCGATGCAGTCGATGCATCGCTGCCGAAAACCGAACCATCGGTCACGCCGCCGCCCGAGTAATCTCCGTTTGTGATATTGAAGCCCGCATTTCCAAATAAAATAAAGTCCAAGCCATATGGATTGTTCGGTGAATTGAAGACAGGCTGGTTGAATGTCAGGGTAACGTATCCGCCTTCCCCTATGGATAACAATTGATCCGCCAGGTAAGGAGGTGAGAACGGATTGACCTCGCCTCCCCATTCACCAGGAGTTTCCCTTGATGGCTCCCCTATGACGGATAATGTGTTGGTGAAACCCAAGCCGGAACCAAACTCGACGGCAAAGCCCGAGCCCGGATGATATCCGACAACTGAAGAGACAAATGAGGTTGCCTTCGATGCAGGGATGGAACCCAATAAAAAAGTGACGACGATTATTTTAATGTTTGTTTTGATACAATGCATGCTGTCTGGTCATTTTTCACTTGCTAGTGCAAGTTGATTTTCGATATTGCAGACCAGAAGGATGGGAATGAAAAAGCCTTCATTCCCATCACATGGAGAATGAAGGCTGTAAAAACAACAACAATGCATCCCGAAAACGCACCCGCGTTTTCGGCTGGCCTCATCCTTCTCTTTGACGGAGAAGTAAGTCCTGTTTGGACTCAGACGAGAACAAATCAACCGGTATCCTGACTCGAGGTTATTAACCTTGCTTCCGCCTTCCCGACCTGAAGGTCAGTGGCTGATGGAAACTTGTCACCTCTCACAGTGGCGCAACCGTCCCCGGATTTCACGGGGTTCCCTGTCATTGATTTGTTTTCGGACAGATTCATTTTCATGAATCCAATTAAAATTCAAAGAACTTTTAGGACAGTAGCAATCGGGAATCACCTGTCAAGCATCCTCCCTGAAAAGCGATGCTGTTGCAGCATCTATTACAAACCCAACCTCGGTTTGTAATAGATGCTGACGGCGAAAACCCATAGAGTGACATCCAAGAAAAGAATTCTTTCGTCAGGCTATCTCCTTGATTCCGCACAATTGCAGACAGGGGAAAAGATTTGAATATTATGTTTTAATCCATGGAGGGATTTCTGTTCGGTTGGACAGGTCTAGGTTGGGAGGGAGGTTTTGGTTGCATCTCCCCCCAACCCTCTATTTCACTTCTGTAAAGATACTTCTCACTGGCTTCTCATCGCCCCGTGGGCATTGCAGATTCACAAGAAAAAACCATTGAGGGGAAAATTTCCTGCGTTCCCATGTTCCCTGTAAACAATACCAGACAGGGAGGGCGGATGGCTGAGCACAAGCTCGACAATGACGTTTTTGCCTTCTCAATTTGAAAGCCATTTCAGACGGTGATCATTGGCTAATTCACACCACCTCTGACAAGAGTGTGCAGTATAACGAACTATTGAATGCCACGATTATCGAATGCAATACAGCGATTCGAAGGTGCGTATGATGATGTTACCAGAACTGAGTGCGGGCGTAGACAGCGTTTCCTCGTTGAGTTCATTTGTTGCCACAATTTCAAATGTTTCTGATGCTTTTAACACCTTGGTATTGGCTCTCCCCGTCGTGAAGTAAATATAACCATTTGCAGCCACGGGGCTGACTTTGACATTTTCAGCAAATAATCGTTCTTGCCAATGGGCATTCCCTGTTTTGATGTCGATGCAGGATGCCATACCGTCATCACGAATGGTAAAAACCTTGCCTCCATAAATGACCGGAGTTGGACAATCGGGGGAGTATCGTTTTTGCTTCCAATCATGATCGATAACAGCCGAATCCCCTTCATGAGCAGGTGTCACACCAACAAGAAAACCCTGATTTCTGAATCCAGAGGCAACAGTAATCACCTTTCCTTCACCCGCAGTAGGTCCCGCAATGGTGCGTCCATACGGATGAGGCACTTGCAGATCCCCTACTCGCCAGATCTCTTTGCCAGTAATCGGGTCATAGGCATTTAAATGCTCGGCGCCGGATAAAACGATTTGGTCATGCCCGTTTACCTCAACAACAATGGGAGTGGAATAGGAATCATTACCTTCTTCACGGGCCTCGAGGTTGCGATCCTTCTTCCAAAGAATTTTGCCAGTGGCCGCGTTCAGGGCTAAAAGGTAGGAAGGGCCTTGATGCATACAGGCAATGTAGAGCGAACCGTCATGCAGAAGAGGCGAATTTCCCATTCCGTGATTGGTGTTGTAGTCCGCATACTCAGTGCGCAAATTACGCCGCCAAACTTCTTCGCCTGATGTGGTAAGACATACCAAATCACCGGTTCCAAAAAACACCCAAACATGCTTCCCGTCCGTAACAGGGGTAGGTGTTGCCATATTGTGAAAATCATGGGTAGGAAGTCGTCCGTTACCCATTTTCTTTTCCCATATTGGACGACCGGTTTTCAGGTCAAAAGAAAGTGTCATCAGGTCTTCATTCTCAAGTTGTGTTGTCACAAAAATGAGATTGCCATGCACGACAGGAGAAGAAGTCCCTTTGCCGGGCAACGTTGTTTTCCATGCAATATTTTCCTTTGCTGACCATGAGAGAGGGAATTCACTTTCAGAACTGACTGCTGTGCCATCACTTCCTCTTAAAGCTGACCAGTTAGCCGCCTGAATGGAGCACGAGACTGCCAAGAGACTTGCGAGCAAAGTTGGTAGAGTTTTCATTTTTAACTGTGGGTGCATGTCAGAGCGTTATATGTGCTTGGAATCTGATTGATCCTTTTCCGTGTATCCTGATTCCTGCCTCTTGAAGTTAACCTCATTTTTTTTGAGATATGCTTGAAAAACATCGTCCGCAGTCATCCCGAGAACCTGAGCCATGCTGATTAAAAAGTGAAATAAATCTACCACCTCCACACGGGCATTCTGTTCATCGAACTCCTGATATTTTGCCCACCATTTCCAAGGCACACTGTCAGTAAGTTCAGCTAATTCCTGATTCATTGCCCGGCAGTAATTGAGCACCCACTCGGTTTTTTGCTCCTCGGACATTGACTCCGTCTGCACACCAATACGCTCATTCAACGCCTTCTGCATGCGAAATAATTCTCTCAACTGATCCTGTTCCATAGTGGTTAGTTTAACTCCTGCCTGTGAATAATGACAATCCACAAATGAGACATCACTCTCACAAACCGGTTACTGGTTGGTGATTCAACACAAAGAGCCCGCTCATGCCGAAGGGCATGCATAATGTTAATTCAAAATTCAATCTCCAGCAAAGCACTCCACTCACCTTCATAAAAGGTCCGTGTTTTGAGCATTTGAAACTCCCCTGGTTTTGGAATGGGTTTCTGATAGGTAGTCGCTGACGCGTTCCGCTTACCGCCGATCATGCGTGGATCCGACCCATCAATCGTAAAGATTATGATGCCTTTTCCTGCACTGAGAGCCAATTGCGCTGCGCCACCTTCACCTGTAAAAGAAGGAACCGGGGCAGTCACGTCAGGATAAAGGCCTTTGGCAAATAATTGTGCCATGACAATGTCCGATCGCTGGGAGAGGTATTCATTGCGCGTGTAATTTACTACTTTCAACCAATGGACATCACGGGTCAAAGGAAACCGGCCAGGAGTACTTTTACCCGCAATGTTTGGAGCTTGAGAATCTCCCCAGCGCGCAGACTCACAGACAACGGCATTTTTGATCTGATCCACGCGGTGATCAAACAAGGCTTTCAGCTGATCAGGCTCTAACAATCCATGGTTGAAAAAGTGCCGATGAATACGATCTGCAACCTTCATCCGAAATTCCTCATTCTCTAAACACCGTTGCCAAACGTATTGTGGGTTACTGGATGAAAATTCATTCCCTGCTGGAAAGGGGCCAATGCGGTTGATTTCCAGATCTTCTTTGAGCATGGTATGTTCAGAATCCCAAATAATGAATCGAAATCCCTCACGATGGTTGCGATTACGCATGCCATACCAATTATTTGAAGCCCAGTCTCCCGAGAAGGCACTGACTGGGGCGTCCTTGTTACCCGACCAAATGATGATCAGCATGTAATCAATCAGGTTTTCGACATCAAGCAACACCTCAGAATCGAGATCCTCACTCCCGTCTCTGTGCTTACCCTGAAGTTGAAAATAATCTTCATTGGACTTCACCCCCTTTTTTGCCGCCTCCCACAGACGCCTCCATGCATCCGTGTTGCCGTCCGTTGCAAAGGTTCGTTCACCACCTCCGTTCTGTATTTTAATAACGTCGAAATCTTCTTTACCACCTTTCAGGTAATCAGAGGCAAAAGACGCCTCCGGACGCTCGCAAGTGTTATAAAGTCCCCAGTAAACTCCATTGATAAACAAATGGCAAAAATCTCCATTTGGAGATAAGTGCCCCATGGAACGCTGAATATCACGATTGACCAGATCTCTGACAAACAATCCATTTTCACCATCCCTGCCGAAACTCCAGCTGTAGTTTTGTGATGTGCGTATGTCTAAATTATCGAAAGTGGTTACCGAAGAACCCTCGAAGAGGGGGAATTCTAATTTTGATGGACCATAAATATCTCTGAAAAAAAGACGGAAGGAATGTTTGGGATTATTATCCATGCGACTGAATCCTCCACGAATACGAATCCCACAATCTATTTCGAAACCTGGCTGCGGGCCTGAGTGAAAGTATTCCACCGAACAAGGACGTTCCCACTTGCGACCATCCTCCCGAGCATGGCTGTAGATCCCCTTTTCCTTGCCAAACATATCATGAATATCCATTACAATGGAAATGACGGGTAAATCACGAAACCCTGTCAGGACCTCCTTGCTGTAAACCGACTGATCAACCACTCGGGGATCCATCCCGTAATCAACCAAATTATTATTCCAATCAAAAGGAAACCCAATGGGAGGCACCCCATCCGGGGATTGACGCACCACGTCATCAAGGAAGAGATAAGTATGCGTCATGACACTTGAGGGAGCATGGCCATCCTTGAAAGCAGCGGCGCGAATCACTGTCGTCGCATCCACATTCATTGAGGATTCGAATATTTCCCCATGCTCGGCGGTAGGGGCGGTTCCATCGGTTGTGTAGCGAATGATTGCCCCTTGAGTCGAATTGCGCAAGATAAGCTCAAACGGCTCTTCCTTGAAACCTCGTTCCAAACTGAAACTGACATCCTCAACAAAACCAAAGAGCACCTCGCTATTGGTTTTCCCTGGTGAAGGGGTAAGGAAATGACTTTCAAAATCCAATAGAAATTCCCCGGGTGCCCAATCAGAGGAAATACCATAGGAAATGTCATCCTGCTGTTGAGGGTAACGCGTACCGAAAGAGTGAACAATGGACCTCGACTCCTTCATCACAATCGCCAAAAACTCACCGTCCGCATTTAATTTGAAATCTGTATGCCACTCCTCATTGGGCAATCGGCGATTTTTACCTGAAGCATGAACAATTAAATAGTCGCCAGATCCCATCAGAAAAGATGGGAACTCCCAGAGCTCTTCCAATTGACGGTCTTGTGTCAATGCGAATTGCGATAGGTTCAACGGGGTTTGACCAGGGTTATGAATTTCAATCCAATCCGTAAGATCGTCATCTCCATCTTTTAAACCACTATCGTTGGCAGCAAGAAATTCAGTCATCAACAAGGCGGGAGGGACTTCATCGGCACTCAATTCTGGCAGCTCAACTGAAGGCGGCACTAACGTACGATTCACAGCTTGTTGCTGATTATCGTGTGAAGGCTGAAGGTTTTGCGGAGTTTCCTTTTTACATCCAGACAACAGGAGTGTGAGGAGAAGGCACCCTGGGAAAAAAAATAACCGGTTATTTCTGATATACACTGAAAATTTGAAATGTTGGCTCATGGCGAATTTATTCCAGATCTGATTTCATGTCTAAATAACGCATCACTTACTGAAAATCACAAGGCTTTGCAGGGTCATTGGAAATTTGAAGCTAATGTCAGAGCCTCCAAAATCAAGTTGCAATCTTTAAGTAGTTCCATTGGAAAATACATATGGATCACTTGTAAATCAATTCACTTGCACAGACAATCTATTGAAATGAAAAATACCGGAATCGAAGAAACGCTTTATGATCGCATCGGCGGCCAAAAAGGGTTGAAACACCTGCTGACCCATTTTTATGCTGATGTTCGCCAACATGCGGTCATCGGCCCTATTTTTGAGGCTCAGATTCAGGATTGGCCAATGCACATCGAGAAGATCGTGGGCTTTTGGTCCGGTCTCACAGGTGGCCCCTCGCTGTATGGAGGTGGATTGATCGCCAAACACATGCCACTCCACCTCCAAACTGAACACTTTGGACACTGGCTCACTCTCTGGGCCTTTCAGTGTGATCGAAACCTGGCGGCCAGAGATGCTGAAATGATGAAGGCACTGGCCAATCAAATTGGAGACAGGTTAAAACAGTTTGCGATGTCTTGATCAACAGATCCGAATGTTTCAGCTTGATGGATCATCAACTTCACATGATTCAACCAGACCCAAACCATGCTGACATGCCTCAAGACGCTCTTATCTGAGCGTGCCAGATGAGTTTTTTTTTTCGTTCGAGCCAGCATCAGAAGAGAAAACATCATCCAGATTGAAACAGGATAGAAGGACTGAATGGAAGCAATCCATCCGAGGTTTAGGATTGTCCTGTTCCAACTCAACTTCTAACTTCGATGAATGCACATCATCCGACCCGCACATTGGCAAGTTTATGCACTTGTTCTGCTGTCCGGACTTTTTCTAAGCTCAGCTTTTGGACAGTCCGGAAAACGCAAACCCAACGTCATTGTCTTCCTTGCAGATGATCTGGGTTATCAGGAGTTAGGTTGTTACGGCCAAAATTACATCAAAACACCTAACATTGATGCTCTTGCAGACCGTGGTTTGCGGATGACCCAGTTCTATTCAGGTTCTCCCGTCTGCGCTCCTTCACGTGGGATGCTGTTGACAGGAAAACACAGCGGGCATGCCTACATACGTGACAACCGAAATCCTAAAGGTCTGGATCACATCAAAAAAGAATACGAGTGGGAATTCCCCGGGCAGTTTCCAATTCCAAAGGATGAAATAACCTTGGCAGAGGCGTTGAAATCACAAGGGTATGCCACGGGTGCCATGGGTAAATGGGGATTGGGCCACTTTGGAACGACGGGCGATCCCAACAAGCAGGGGTTCGATCTTTTTTACGGATTCAACTGCCAGGTCCACGCCCACAATCATTACCCGAAATTTCTTTGGCGCAATGGAAAAAAAGAGATTCTACAAGGCAATGATCGAACATTGTATGGAGAGACATTTTCTCAGGATCGCTTCATTGAAGAAGCCGTCGCCTTCATGGATGCTCACCAGGAAGATCCTTTCTTTTTATTCATGCCATTTACGATCCCCCACCTCTCAATCCAGGTGCCTCAATGGGCGGTTGACTGGTATACGGATGATATCGTAGAGGAGGAATACAAGCACCGCGGCTATCTTAAACACCCCTCGCCAAGAGCAGGGTATGCAGCCATGGTGTCGTATCTTGATTATGGAGTTGGGTTGGTCATGAACAAGGTCCGCTCGATGGGATTGGAGGAAGATACCCTGGTTATTTTCACATCAGACAATGGACCTACCTACGATCGACTAGGTGGCAGTGATTCAGATTTCTTTGAATCAGCAGGTAAATTTAAAGGTCTCAAGGGCAGTGTGTATGAGGGAGGGATTCGAGTGCCCATGGTAGCGAGCTGGCCGGGCAAAATACCCGAGGGACAAATCAGTGACGAACCCGCAGCTTTTTGGGACCTGATGCCCACGATTCTAGCGATGACCGGGAATACAAAATCCATCCCGGAAAATACCGACGGGATCAATCTGACTTCTACATTATTCGGGAAACAAAACCAGAAATCCCATGCCTATCTTTATTGGGAATTCCCATCTTATGGGGGGCAGCAGGCCTTACGCATGGGAAACTGGAAAGCAGTTCGCCAGAATATATTCAAAAAGGGTATTCAAACCGAGCTTTACAATCTTGAGACAGATCCCTCCGAATCAAACGATCTGTCTTCTGAACATCCGGCCCTATTGAAAGAAATGGCTAAGTTAATGCAGGAGGCTAGATCGCCATCCACATTATATCCGTTCAAGAATTTGGATTAATATTTTTAACATCATAAACACCATTGAAAGAATCATGATGCAATTAGGATTTGTCACCGCAATAATGCCCGATCTAAATTTGGAGTCAGTCGCAGATACTGCCGCTAAAATTGGATATGACTGTATCGAGGTCATGTGCTGGCCCAAGGGCAAAGCAGATCGGCGTTATGCAGGGATCACCCACATCGATGTTGAAGGGCTCAATAAACACAAAGCCGATGACATCGCAGGGAAACTGAACGACAAAGGTGTTTCCATTTCCGCTCTGGGTTATTATCCTAACCTACTCAGCAAAGACAAACAACACGCTCGCCCCGCCCTGGCCCATCTTAAAAAGCTCATTAAATCTGCTCCTAAATTAGGCGTGAGTATTGTAAATACCTTCATCGGTGCAGAACCGAGCCTAAGCGATGACGCTAATTTCAAGTCCTTCAGAAATACCTGGCCTTCCATCATTAAACTCGCAGAGGATCATGGCGTTCAAATCGGTATTGAAAATTGCCCGATGTATTTCACTCAGGACGAATGGCCATCAGGGAAGAACCTGGCCCATTCTCCTGCGATGTGGCGTCGTATGTTTGAGGTCATCCCTTCAAAATTTTTCGGGCTGAATTACGATCCCTCCCATATGGTTTGGCAGCACATGGATTACCTGAAACCCATTCGTGAATTCGCTGATCGGTTCGTGCACGTTCACGCAAAAGACGTACGCTTGGATCAAGATCAGCTCGATGATGTGGGAATCATGGCCACACCGTTATCCTATCATTCCCCCAAACTTCCGGGCCTGGGTGAAGTCAATTGGGGAAAATTTCTCTCGGAGCTTGGAGACGCAGGCTACCGAGGCGCAGTCTGTGTTGAAGTCGAAGACCGTGCTTACGAAGGAAGTCAGCAGGCACGCAAAGCAGCACTCAGTCAAAGTTATCGTTACCTGAAAAACTTTCTGCCCTGAATGATCCCATAACACCGCCACCAATGAAATATACTTACGAAGAGATCGCAGGAATGATCGATCACTCGCTCCTGCACCCGACCATGACCGATAAGGAAATGGAAAGAGAATGCAAGCTTGCTACCCGATACAAAGTAGCCTCTGTCTGCATCAAACCTTACGCCGTCAAAATGGCTGCCAGAATTCTGAAAGGAACCAGCGTTGCAGTCGGTGCGGTCGTAGGATTTCCCCATGGTGGAAACATGACAAAAGTCAAAGTATTCGAAACAGAGCAAGCCTGTGAGGATGGAGCAACGGAAATTGACATGGTGATTAATATAGGCAAGGCACTTTCTGGCGATTGGGATTACGTAAAAAAAGACATCAGAGCGGTCGTCAGGACAGCCCACAAACGAGGTAGTATTGTTAAAGTCATCATTGAAAACGACTTCATGCCAAACGATCGTATTAAAAAGAAGCTATGTAGAATTTGTGAAACCGCCAAAGCCGATTACGTGAAGACTTCAACGGGATATGGGTTCGTAAAAGGCAAGGATGGACGTTACGGGTATGAAGGAGCAACAGAGAACGACCTGCAACTGATGCGCAAGACATGCAGCAGCAAAATAAACATCAAGGCCGCAGGAGGAGTTAGAGATTTGGATGCACTCATGCACTGCCGAGACCTTGGGGTTCGTCGCGTAGGAGCCTCCGCGACCAAAACATTGCTGGATGATTACAAAGCACGAGCTCGCGCCGAAAAAAACTCCACCAAAGCTCTCAGAAAATCAGTAAAAGAAACAAAACTTGGGGGTGGCGGTTATTAATTCTGAAATGCAAAAATCAAAACCTGCAGGTATCATCCTTCAAATCAGAAAACCATGAACACTCATAAACTTTGTTTCAAAATCCTCGCCTGGGCATGCATGATGATTGGCAGTGCTGGTTTGCACCTGAATGCACAATCGAAACCAACCGGCAAAGCAATTTACGCACAGGCCTGTGCGCAATGCCACGGTCAGGAATTACAAGGTGGGCAAGCACAAAGCCTCAAAGATGCCGTATGGCAATTTGGATCCAAACGGAGCCATATTTTCCGAAATATCAAATATGGCATCTCAGATTTTGCCATGCCAGCTTTTGAGGAAGCCCTTTCTGATGATGCCATTAATCGAGTATTGGATTTTGTATTTGAATCCGAAAAGAAATCTGGCTCAACCCGACCACCAACACCCGAGAAGATTTTTACGCTGGATTATGAATTAAGAATTGATGTCGTTGCGGAGGGATTGGATATCCCATGGGCGATTGATTTTCTTGATGAAGAAAGGGCACTGATCACCGAACGCCCCGGCCGGCTACGATTACTGGAGGGTGGAAAATTGCACCCTGAAGCCATCGAAGGGACGCCCTCGGTTCTGCACGAAGGTCAGGGAGGCTTACTCGATGTATCAGTTGACCCTGATTATGCGAAAAATGGATGGGTTTACCTATCCTACAGCCATTTACTCAGTGATGCGGAAGGCGAGCGGAAACCAGCTATGACACGCATTGTCCGAGGAAAACTCCAAGATCATGCATGGACCGATCAGGAGGTGATTTACGAAGCACCTCACGACCTCTACACAACGACACGTCATCATTACGGTTCTCGCATTGTTTTTGACCCAAATGGTTTTCTTTATTTCTCAATAGGAGAAAGAGGCATTGCGCATCATGCTCAAGATATCCGTCGTCCAAACGGCAAAATACACCGTATCTTCAAAAACGGCTCCATTCCCTCAGACAATCCATTTGTAAAACGCGATGATGCGCTACCAACTATATTTACATTCGGCAATCGAAACCCTCAAGGTCTCGCCGTTCATCCGTCAACTGGGCATATCTGGGAAACGGAACATGGGCCAATGGGCGGTGATGAACTGAACGTCATTCATGGCGGTGCAAATTACGGCTGGCCATCCATAACGTATGGCCGTAACTACGATGGTGGCGTTGTGTCCGATGATCGAGAACGCCAAGGAATGCGCCAGCCAACTCTGTATTGGAAACCATCCATTGCAGTCAGTGGCATTCACTTTGTGAACAGCTCCTCATTTCCCCGCTGGAAGAATCACCTTCTCGTAGGTGCACTGAAATACGAAGAAGTGCGCTTACTCGATATCGAGAATGATCGAGTCATGCATCAGGAAATTATCCTGAAGAATGCAGGGCGAATTAGAGACGTATGCAGCGCACCAGATGGTGCCATTTACTTGGTTGTCAACGGCCCTGATACCGTCTTAAAACTGACACCCGTTCGAGACATGAATCTGGAACCTTGAGTGCCCCCGTTGTGGATTGGCGATCGAGTTGTCATATGCCAATCTTGTTTAAGTTGGTAATGTCGATGAAATCCATCCAGCTGAGACCAAAGAAATCAAGGTGAAAATGATCATTTGCTTATTCAATGGTCGAAGCGTCTCCTCATCCACGCCCAAAGACAGAAATAAGCTCACCTTTGCCGGAAGGCTTCAGGTGTGATAAGTCGGCAGTAAAAGAAGCCTCAAACTGTTGTGGCGCCGAAATCAGAGTAAATGTTGATCAAGGCTTGGGAAGTTTTTGCCGTAGCTCCATTTCAACTTCCCGCACAGGACGTCCTGAGTTTGCTGAAATAGAGGCGGCCAAACCTGAAACGTAGGCTGCAGAGGCGGAGGTACCATTAATCATGAACGTCGTACCGTTGTGTTCGATGAAGGAGCGCCCCGGAACCATGACATCCACAAAGTCACCCGTATTGGCATATGGTGCGACCTGCCCATTCTGAGTCGCTGCCGTCACGGCAAGCACATCTGGATAGGCTGCTGGAAAGGTAGGTTCGGTGGTAGGGGAGTTCCCTGCGGCTCCGACAAAAAGAACCCCTTGCAGGGAAGCTTCATGAATCATTTGCTCCATAAGGGGAACCGTTTCATTGCCACCAAGGCTGAGGTTGATAATACTCGCACCGGCGTTGACTGCCTCATAAATTCCTTGAGCCACCTGAAAAGTTGACGTCGTTTCGCTGCCACCGTAAACGTCTACTGGCAAAATCCTGATTGATGACTCGCTCTGACCGTTGTTTCCGATTTCTGCACCTTTGAGCAGAGTCTGCGCCATGCTCGTGCCATGAGTTGGGATATCTGTTGTCGCAGGCTTGTCGCCTCCGAGATTGATCTCGGGAAGCAGGAATTCCGACAAGGATTCATCACCTTGCACAGGCATGTCAATCAATCCTACAACCAGTTCATTACCATCTGCTTTACGAGCCTTGAGAGAAAAACCTGAAGAACTTCCTCCTCCGTATACTCGATTTTCACCCGGCCTTCCCCATTCAAAGTTGTCACTGATCTGAACTGATTCAGAATCTCGAAGTCGTTCGCGTGCTTTGTCTGCGTTTTCAGCATCTTCAAAGGACAATCGATATGCATTCAACTTATCAAGTTTACCGATGATTTTTGCTCCCAATGCGTCGGCTACCTCTTCGATAGATATGGGACTACCAGCTTTGACCTGAACGATGATTTCATTGTCGATTTTCTTAGAACGGAAAATCAGAACCTGATCGGAAAGATTGAGCTTTCTGGTAGCCCTTGAGGCACTGGTGGCATACACGAGCAGCTTGGAGGATCCAGCACTTTTTCCGCGGATCAATGCATAATTCAAATCCCCCATAATCCGCCGGAGAGCTTCCGAAATAGATAGATCTGTAAAACGAGTCGAGACTCTTCTTGCTTCAAGTCCTGGCTCAATCCAAATATTCCATCCCATGCGACCCCCAACAGCTTTGAGAGCGTCCGCAAGCTCCGCACGACGCAGGTCGGCAGATAGTTTCTCCTGATCAATGTCCCATTCCACATCAGCCGCCTGCAGTTCCAACGCACCCGTGAATAAAGGTGAGGCAAAACAACAGACAACAAAAAAGAGACCTGCCACGAGACTTAGGAAGCTGTGAAGCATACTAGACATATTAACATCGATAATCTGACTGAGTTGCAGAAAGATTGCAACTCACAGAATTCACTGAAAATTGGAACCCTAAATCATACCTCGCGTAAGTATATTCTCTGCATGATTGGGTAATTTCTCGCCGTGATTGGAGAGGAGCCCAATGTGATCAGATAAATAACGACTTGCTCAATACTTTTTTCTGCTCAACAATTTGCTGTCATGTCCAATGCAATAAAACAGATAAATGTGTTCGTTATTCTTGCCAGTATCATCATGAATCAAGGGCAGGCCGCAGAAAACATCACTGCGCCAAAAGAATCGGGATTTGTCTCTTTGTTCAATGGAACCAATCTGGATGGGTGGATCAATGTTAATTGCGCGCCCAGCACGTGGACGGTCAAAGAGGGTTTGATCCATTGCACAGGCGTCCCTACTGGCGCCCTGCGAACGGAAAAACAATACGAGAATTTCATTTTGGAGCTCGAATGGAGGCATTTGGTTCCCGGAGGAAATGCCGGGCTATTTGTCTGGTCAGAATCTATTTCTGCCCCCGGAGTTCCTTTCCTGAAGGCCATCGAAGTCCAAATCCTTGATCACGCATACGGCAAATCAGATTGGTTCACCACGCATGGTGATATTTTTCCTATTCACGGAAGTACCATGATCCCTGATGCACCAAATCGAGGTTCGAGAAGTTTCCCAAATGAGATGCGATCCAAGGCCTCACCAGAGTGGAATCATTACCGTGTAACCTGCATCGATGGCATCATCAAATTAGCGGTGAATGGAAAGGTGGTTTCGGGCGGCAAAGACTGCGTCTACAGAAAGGGATACATCGCACTGGAATCCGAGGGAGGCAAGGTCGATTATCGTAATATTCGAATTAAAACACTCCCATCCACCAACCCTGCCCCAGAGGCAATTGCCCCCGAAGATCAGGGATTCCAATCTATTTATAACGGGGTGAACCTGGCTGGATGGAAATTACCGGAGGGCAGCAGGGATCATTGGCGCGCCACTGACTGGAAATTAAGCTATGATGGAAAAAGCACCGCCAAGGAGAAACACTTATGGACCGAGAAAAGCTATGGTGATTTTATCATGATCTGTGATTGGCGATGGACGGCTCAAGCCTCCAAACGCGAATTTCCCATCGTGCTTCCAAGTGGAGATTATGCAAAAAGCAAAGATGGCAACCAACTCACTGAAGAGGTATCCTTTGCAGGGGACAGTGGTATATTCCTGAGAGGAAACACTAAAAGCCAGGTCAATATTTGGAATTGGAGCATCGGCTCAGGGGAAGTTTACGGTTACCGGAATCACAAAGACACCTCTCCTGCTGTGCGCGAGGCCCTTACCCCAAAACTCAAAGCCGACAATGCCATTGGCAAATGGAACAGGTTTATCATCACACTCATAGGAGACAAACTAACGGTGAATCTCAATGGCTTGACTGTCATTGATAACGCTCCCCTGCCCGGCATACCCGAAGTCGGCGCCATTGGCCTGCAGGATCATGGGGATCCCATTGAATTTGCCAGCATCTACATCAAGGAACTCTGATTGACCGCGCTTGGTTCCATCACTGTTAATTCTCCTTTTTGATGAAAGCATTTGTGCAATACGGGAAATCCTGAATCATGCGAGCATCATTGATAAAAAAGGCTGATCGAATGGTCATCAAATTGGGAACGGGCGTCCTTACCGACGCACGGAATCATCCTGATTTGAAGCAGATGGAAACATTGGTCTCTCAATTAGTTGCGCTGAGAAAACTTGGTAAGGAAATTGTGATTGTGTCATCCGGTGCAGTGGGTGCCGGAATGGGGAGCATGGGCTGGGAACGACGGCCTCAAACGCTGGCTGATCTCCAAGCCTGCGCAGCAGTAGGCCAGACACGTCTGATGCATACCTATTCTGACCTTTTTTCCAAACATGGTTTATCGGTCGGACAGGTCCTGCTTACCCATGCAGACCTCAAGCATCACGAAAGACACCTGAATGCCAGAAATACGTTAACAGCTTTACTGGATCGTGATTTTATTCCGATTGTAAACGAGAACGATGCCGTGTCTTTTACCGAATTGAAATTTGGAGACAATGACACGCTCTCGGCTCTGGTCGCTTGCCTGATTCCAGTTGAATTACTCGTCATTTTAACCACAGCAGACGGCTTGATCGAAGATTTTGCGACACCTGAGGCGAAAAGAATTTCGGAAGTGGAGCGAATTGATGAAAGAATAATGGCAATGGCGAGGGGTACGACGAGTGTCACTGCAACTGGTGGCATGACCACCAAGATCGAGGCGGCAAAGATCGCAGTCAGATCTGGCATACCCATGTTCATAGGCCCTGGCCGCAATGCGACGATTCTCAGAGACATGGCGGAAGGCGCTGATGTGGGCACTGTATTCCTTCCATCAAAGAAAGGACTTAAAGGGCGCAAACGCTGGATAGCATTTTTTCATCGTCCAAAAGGTTCCCTGACTGTTGATCAAGGAGCGAAGCTGGCTCTGCGTGAAAATGGAAAGAGCCTTCTACCAGGAGGAGTCACTGACATTGAAGGACCTTTTCAATCTGGTGAAGTCGTTCGTCTTCTTGATGAAGAAGGCACCGAATTTGCCCGGGGAATTGCCGAGTCAGATTCAGCATCCTTCCAAACCTGGAAAGATCATGGTGAGGAAATCATTCATCGGGATAACCTTGTCATTCTCTAAGCTCCATTAAAAAATGAACCATCAAGTCACACCTGTTCAGGCAGTTCTTGAAATCATGTCTCGATTAAGGGCACCTGACGGATGCCCTTGGGATAAGGAGCAAGATCATGAGTCTCTTAAATTTCATGCGGTGGAAGAAGTTTACGAGCTTATCGATGCCATTGAAGCTGGAGATGATCATGAAATGCAGGAAGAACTGGGTGACTTGCTGCTTCAGGTTGTCTTTCATTGCCAGCTTGCCAAAGAAAGAAAAGTGTTTGATTTCAATGCTGTCTGTCAAACATTGGCTGAGAAATTGACCCGAAGGCATCCTCATGTTTTTGGAGATACAAAAGCAGATGATATTGATGAAGTATGGGCCAATTGGGAAAAAATCAAACGCACCGAAAAAGAAGGAACCCACCTGGAGCGTCACTCCGCAATGGACGGCATCCCAAAGCACCTTCCTGCGCTTCAGTATGCTGAAAAACTCGCAAAAAAAGCACGCAAAGCCAAACTCATTCCGCTGGAAACCCCTCCCTCAAACAAGCTACCAGAGGACCCCGCACTTCTGGGAGAATCCCTGCTCGAACTGGCCATGGACGCACAATCCAAAGGGTGGTCTGCTGAAGCCCTTCTGAGAGAGGCCATTCAGAAAAAAGAAAAAGAACTGAGGGACGTCGAATCCAAATAAAGTATTTGAAGTATTGCCCTTCAGATTTTCAAATTCTAACCTTCTCCCATGGGCATTGTACGTCGATTAGATCATACGAGGTATCGCGTCAGCGATTTGGAAAAGAGTGTAGATTTTTACAAAAGAGTTCTCGGACTCGAGGAAGTGCGTCGTCACAAATCACCTCGCGGCTCTGAACTTGTTTTTTTAAAAGCCCCTGAAAGCGAAGAGCTGATTGAACTTTGTTATTTCCCAAACAGTGGCCCTGTGGAAGTGCAGGAAGACTTAACGCATCTCGCGTTTATCGTCGATAGCTTGGAAGCATTTGGAAAACACCTGGAATCCATTGGCGAGACGTTTTCAGATGGCCCTACCATGAAACTTGATGGCAGCGGAGGTTTTGCTTTTGTCGACGCACCTGAGGGATATGAAGTTGAATTGATTGAACGCAGACTGTAAGCGGTCAGTCGAGAGGCGTTTGACTATCTTGTATCAATAATTCAATCCCCGGACAAACATGCCTGTCCGGGGATTTTTTTTTGAGAGAACCTCTAAGTCGCGAAGTCCGGAACGATTACGAGGCATTACTGACGCCCTGGTCGCGACCTTTGGCGTTGACCCCGGCCCTGTCCTTGACCTCGGCGCTGCTCTTGCCCTCCACGATTCCTGAGACCCTGACCTGCTTTTTCAGCCTCCTCACGCGTTATATAGCCGTCTTTATTGGCGTCCAGAACGCCCATTAAGCGCTGCATGCGCTCAGGGAGCTCGTCCTTGGAAATTTTATTATCTCCATTGGCATCTGCTTGCATCAGGCGATCTGCCATCTGCTTTCCACCGCCTGCCTGACCTCCACGACGTCCTTCATTTTGTCTGGAATCACCCCGTTCAGGGCCACCCTTACCCCTACGCGGCCGGATTTCATCCATGGTCAATTTTCCATTTCCGTCGCTATCGAGCTTCTTTAAAACGGCAACCGCGTTTTTGATTTCAGATGCAGAAAGCTCACCGTCCTGGTTGGCATCAAGGGCCGCGAACACAGGAGGCCCTCCTTGAGGCCCACCGAAGCCACCGTCAGGGCCACGACCCTGTCCCCTGCCTTGTGCCTGTGTGTTTGTTGTGAGCGCTGCGGAAAGAGCGACCAAAGCCAATAAGGTTTTTTTATTTTTCATCATGTTTTCTTTGATTGTATGTTCGTTAGTGAGAGACGATGACAATCTCAAGCTGGTTACAGGAAGTTGTAAATAGCCCCTTCTACCCGAGATTTTTTCTGTCTGAATGAATAAAAGTATTTCTGATTGGCGGGGTTCAAACAATTCATCTAGCATGATCTGATGAGCAGGTTTTTCACCACGGGTGGCACTTTGCACCATAACAGTCCTTCTTATGTTGAAAGAGAGTCCGACAAGCAATTGTTTGATCTTCTCTCGCAGGGAGAGTTCTGTTATGTGCTTACAGCCCGACAGATGGGGAAATCCTCAAGTATGGTGCGGGCTGCAATGCGATTGAAAGAAGTAGGCATTGACTCGCTCATACTAGATTTAACCGCGATTGGCCAGAACCTGAATATCGAGCAATGGTATGATGGATTATTGGTGAAAATTGGCCAAACAATGCATCTGGAAGATGAACTGGAGGATTACTGGATGGACCATTCGAGAATGAGCCCGGTTCAAAGATGGTTTCAAGCAATACGCAATGTCATCTTGCCTCGTATCGATAAAAAACTCGTTGTTTTTTTCGACGAACTGGACATGGTCCGCAGTTTACCTTTCCCAACGGACGAACTTTTTGGAGCAATCCGTCAGTGTTACAATCAGCGCATTGAAGATCCCGAATACCATAAATTGACGTTTTGCCTACTGGGGGTGGCCACACCTGCTGATTTAATCAAAGATCCCAATGCAACGCCCTTCAATATCGGACACCGGGTGCCACTCAACGATTTTTCCCATGAAGAGGCTCTTCCTCTTGCTAAAGGCTTGGAAGAACACGCAGGGAATCATCAAAAGGCGGAAAGGTTACTTAAACAAATCCACCACTGGACTCACGGTCACCCTTACCTTACTCAGAGACTCTGCCGTGCTGTCATCGATAAAAACAGTCAAACAGCTGAGGAGAAGAAAGAACCGGAAGCCTGGGTCGATTGGATTTGCGGAGAGATATTCCTATCCAGCAGAGCTCGCGAAAAAGATGATAACCTTCTGTATGTAAGGGAAAGAATCCGCCGAAGCCAGCTGGATCAGATGATGCTTTTGGAGCTTTACGAAAACGTGCTGAACACAGCAAAGCCTTTCTCCGATGATGATACAAATCCCTTGATCAGCGAACTTTTTCTCTCGGGACTTGTTCGAGTTGAAAAAAACCATCTGGTCGTTCGGAACAGAATCTACGCATATGTTTACAATGCAGAGTGGATCGAGCGAGTGAAACCCATGGCTGAAATCGAGTTGACTGACGGACAAAGGGTACGCATCAAATCCAGTTGCAGCATTGGTCGCACCGCTGCCAGCACGCTTTGCCTGCCTGATCAA
>Ga0233432_10000604_pt1 | contig 34345 bp, 34 predicted proteins | sample SI_122_August201_6_FD_179870 | JGI IMG/M metagenome (GOLD analysis project Ga0233432, IMG submission 179870) | Seawater microbial communities from Saanich Inlet, British Columbia, Canada - SI_122_August2016_10_MG | ecosystem: Environmental > Aquatic > Marine > Inlet | place: Canada: British... | reverse complement strand
AAAATTATTAGTAGGTGCAGCAGTTGGTGCTGGACCAAATGAATTTAAGAGAGCTGAAGCAATTATTAAAGAAGGTGTTGATTTAATAGTAGTCGATACTGCTCATGGACATACTAAAAAAGTAGGAGAAATAATTAAATTTATTAAAAAATTTAAAAAAAAGACAATTGCTTTGTGTGCAGGAAATATTGCAACGCCAGAGGCTGCAAAATATTTAATTAAATTAGGTGTTGATATTATCAAAGTCGGAATTGGTCCCGGATCAATTTGTACAACAAGATTAGTTGCTGGGATTGGTGTTCCTCAATTGAGCGCAATCTTGTCAGTAAGAAATGGATTAAGAAATAAAAATGTAAAAATAATTTCAGATGGTGGAATTAAATACTCAGGGGATCTTGCAAAAGCTTTTGCAGCAGGAGCTGATGCTGTAATGATTGGGTCATTATTTGCTGGGACAGATGAAACACCAGGTAAATTGATAAAGAAAAATGGAAAACTATTTAAAAGTTTTAGAGGTATGGGTTCTGTAGGAGCAATGAACAAAGGTTCAGCAGATAGATATTTTCAAGCTAAACAAAAAGACACATCAAAATATGTTCCAGAGGGTGTCGAGGGATTTGCAAAATATAAAGGTGATGTTGGAAGTATTATTTATAAATTAATTGGAGGATTAAGATCATCCATGGGTTATCTTGGTTCAAAAAATATTATAAAATTAAGAGTAAAACCAAATTTTGTTAAGATTACTAAAGCAGGATTTTATGAAAGCATGGTTCATAACGTAGATATGGTTAAAAATGATAGTAAATATTAATGAATAAATTTTTTAAAATAATTACGCCAGCACTTTTTTTAATTTTTTTTACAAATATTGCGTCTAGTAAAGAAAACTTTTTTGATGAAGCGTTAAAAATGTATCAGGATAAAAAATATGATGATGCGCGTTTTATGTTAGAACGAAATATAGTTTTCAATCCAAAGGATGCTAAATCCTATCTTTATTTGGCGAAAATTTATAATCATGAAGAAAATCAGAGGAAAGAAGAGTATAATTTAGATACAGCATTGTTAATAGAACCAAATAATGAGGAAGCTATTTTGATGTTGATGAAAATAGCTTTAAAGAAATCAAATTATTCAAAAGTTAAAAATCTTTCTCAAACATTTGTCAAAGTTTGTGAAAAATTATGTGATGAAAATGATGAAATTCAAAAGTCCCTTAAAAATATAGAACCAGAAAATGAGTCTTGATCAAAATCTAGATAAAATATTAATTATAGATTTTGGCTCTCAATTTACACAGCTAATCGCAAGAAGAACAAGAGAATTAGGTGTTTTTTCTGAAATCATAAGTCATAAAAAAATAAAATTAAAAGATATTGATCAGACAATTAAAGGAATTATTTTATCTGGTGGACCACTAAATGTTTATCAAATAAACAAATATTCATTTGATAAAAAAATTATTAATTTAAATATTCCTATTTTAGGGATTTGTTTTGGTCATCAGATACTTTCCAAACTTAATGGAGGAAGCGTCAAACAATCAAAACACAGAGAATTTGGACTAGCAAATATATATAAAAAAAAAGAAAGTCTTTTAACTAAAAATTTTTTTAATAAACAAAAAATTAAAAAAGTTTGGATGAGTCATGCAGACCAAGTGTCAAAACTTCCAAAGAATTTTACGGTAATAGCTTCCAGTACCAATTCAAAATTTGCAATTGTAGAAAATAAATTAAAAAAATTTTATGGAATTCAATTTCATCCAGAAGTAACACATACTGAAAATGGTAAAAGACTGATAAGTAATTTTATTTTTTTGATATGTAAAATTAAACGTAATTGGTCTTCTAAAGACCAAAAAATTCAACTTATTAAAGAAGTTAAAGATCAAGTTGGATCAGAAAAAGTTATTTGCGCTTTATCGGGTGGTGTTGATAGTAGCGTAGTAGCTCAGCTACTGAATAAAGCTATTGGTAAAAAACTTTACTGTATTTTTGTTAATACGGGCCTTTTGAGAAAAAATGAAGAAGTGCAAGTTGTACAGACTTTTAAAAAAAGATTAAAAATGAATTTAATTTATGTAAATGCTGAAAAAGAATTTTTAAAAAAACTACATAATGTTTCTGACCCTGAAAAAAAAAGAAAAATTATTGGCAATCTTTTTATTAAAATCTTTGAAAGATATGCAAAAAAAATTAAAAATGTAAAATTTTTAGCTCAAGGAACTCTTTATCCAGATTTAATTGAAAGTAAATCAGTAACAGGCAGTCAAACATCCAAAATTAAGTCTCACCATAATGTTGGAGGACTTCCAAAAAAGATGAAACTAAAACTTGTCGAACCTTTAAAGTTTCTTTTTAAAGATGAAGTTAGAAAATTAGGTTTAGAATTAAATTTAAGCAAAGATATTATTTCAAGACATCCATTCCCTGGGCCTGGTCTAGCAATTAGAATGCCAGGGATAATTACCAATGATAAAATAAAAATTCTCAAAGAAGCTGATTATTATTTTATTCAAGCTTTAAAGGATCACGGTCTATATCATAAGATTTGGCAAGCTTATGCAGCATTACTTCCAGTTAAAACAGTAGGTGTTATGGGTGACAATAGGACTTATGAGTACTTATGCTTGTTAAGAGCAATTACTTCCGAAGATGGAATGACAGCTGATTTTTATGAATTTAAGAAGTCTTTCATGGAAACAATTTCAAATAAAATAGTGAATAGTATAAGAGGTATTAATAGAGTTGTTTATGATATCACCTCAAAACCACCTAGCACTATTGAATTAGAGTAGTTTTAAACTATATATTAATAATATGAAATATTTACATACTATGATCAGAGTTAAAAATATTGATGAGTCTTTAAAATTTTTTTGTGATGGATTAGGTTTAAAAGAAACAAGAAGAATGGAAAATGAAAAAGGTAGGTTCACTTTAGTCTTTCTAGCTGCCCCAAATGATGAAAAAGCAGAAATTGAGTTAACATATAATTGGGATGGTGATGAACTAGGTGAAGGGTCAAGAAATTTTGGGCATTTAGCTTACAGAGTTGATAATATTTATGATACTTGTCAACGATTAATGGATATGGGTTACGCTATAAATAGACCACCACGTGATGGTCATATGGCATTTGTTAGATCTCCTGACAAAATTTCAATTGAAATACTTCAAGAAGGAAATTTAGAACCTAAAGAACCATGGGTTTCAATGGAAAATACCGGCTCTTGGTAAGTCGATGAAAAAAAAGATTCTAGAATTAATTGCTAAGAAAAATAAATCTAAGATTGTATCCTTAACAGCTTACTCTAAAAATATTGCAACTATTTTAGATAATTTTTGTGATGTTATACTTGTAGGAGACTCTCTAGGTTCAGTTTTATATAATTATAAATCAACTAGAGAAGTAAGCTTAGACTCAATGATAGAACACTCTAAAAGTGTAAGGATGGGTGTTAAAAAAAGCTTAATGGTAGTTGATATGCCTCATAACACATACAGAAATCCAAAAGAGGCTTTAAAAAATGCAAAAAAAATTATGTCAGAAACAAAATCTGATGCAGTAAAATTAGAGGGTGGTAAAAAAATTTGTCAAACAATTAAGATATTAGTCAAAAATAAGATTCCTGTCATGGGACACCTGGGTCTTTTACCTCAAACAGATAAAACATTTAAATTTAAAGGTAAAAAAAATTCAGAAAGGAGTAAAATTTTAAAAGATGCACAATTATTGCAGTCTGCTGGAGCTTTTTCAATTGTATTAGAATGTGTCGAAACTTCTTTAGCAAAAATAGTTACTAAAAAAATAGATATTCCAACTATAGGGATAGGAGCATCAAGTAATTGTGATGGGCAAATTTTAGTATTTGATGATTTAATAGGTCTTAATCCAATTGATGTTAGATTTGTTAAAAGATATTCAAATATTAGAAAAGAGATGACGAAAGCAGTAGCAAGTTATGCTAAAGAAGTTAGATACAAAAAATTTCCTTTAAAGAAACACTCGTATTAATTAAAAATACTTAATAAATTCCTCATTAATTTTAAGTATTTCTAAATCAACCAATCCACCAATAATTAATTGTAAACCAACTATTAAAATTAAGATTAATCCTACATAGGCAATCCAAATATGTTTTTGTATATAATTTGCCATGTAAGTTGCTAAGGCACCTGTGAGAACCACCGATAAAACAAGGCCAAAAATCATAAACCCAAAATAACCTTTAGCCGCCCCAACTACCCCAATTACATTGTCAAAACTAATTGTAATATCTGCAAATAATACTTTGTATACACTATTGATATATGACGGTGCTTTCGATTTTTTTGTTGGAGTTTTAACTTTATTTTTCATCTCTACTAAATCTTTTCGTAGATCATTAACAATCCAAATTAGAAGCAACCCTCCTAAGATTTTTATGAAATAGAATTCAAAAAGATAAGTGGCAAAAATTGCAAAAATAACTTTAAAAACGAGAGCACCAGCAACACCCCATAAAATTATTTGTTTTCTATATTTCGGAACAAAGTTAGCAGCTATTAAACCAATTATAATAGCATTATCCGCTGCTAAGATAATATCTATGAATATAATTTGGAGTAGTATTATGGCTTCTTCTATCAAGATAATTTAATAATATTTTAAATTTTTAATAATTCAATCAAAAGTATAAAAAAAAGGCGACCAAATTAATGATCGCCTTTAATAATATTGTTTAAAATTATTTTTGTGCCCAAGTAGGCATTGGGTACTGCAATTTACATGCAGCTAATTCAAACGGATAAACAGTACAGTATTTTCCGCCTTGAACTTGCATTAAAATACCTCTTGTTTTTTCATTTTGACCATCTGCACCAAATTTAATACCTCTGTAAGGAACAATTAATGAATCTGATGACATGTCTAGATTAACTAATGCTTGTCTAATTTTTTCAGGGTCAGTTGATCCTGCATTATTAATTGCATTAGCTAAAGCCATAAATCCAGTAAATGCTCTAGCGGGCACATCAGATAGATCTCTTCCACCTGAATGTGTTTTGAAAAGATCATTTACAGTTCCTATCATTGGAATAGTAGTCGCTAAGTCAGTATTAAAAGGCGATCTTGTAATCACACCTTCAGCTTTACTTCCCATTGTAGCTATAAACTTAGGATCTGTATAACCAGCATTTTGAGCAACCAAAAGCTTAGGGTTATAATCAAGTTCTTTTGCTGTATTTAAAAACAAATAAGCATCAGCTGTATAAGATGATGGCAATAAAACATCTGGGTTTTTTGCTTTCAATCTTTGTACTTCAGAACTTAAAGATGTTGTTTTTGCTTTGTAACTTATCTTCTCTACAACTTTAAAGCCTTGGCCTTCAGCCATTTTATTTTGCGTTCCACCACTATCAGATCCCCACAATGTATCTTCATGAATAATACCAAGTGTATTTAATTTGTTATTATTCTTCTTGTTGAAATCATTCATAAATTCAAACATTAATTGAGTAAATTCACCATCATGAGGTGTAACTCTAAAGAAATATTTAAATCCTCTTGTTGTTAATTTTGGAGATGTAGACTCACCATTAACCCAAGGTATACCAGCTCTTTCAGATACTTGACTAGCTGCACCTGTAACTGATGAATAGTAAGCTCCAAACATTGCATGAACTTTATCAGAGTTTAACATTTTTTCTGTTTCACCAACCCCAATATCTGGTTTTCCACCATGGTCACCAACAACAATTGAAATTTTACCACCACCTAAACCTTTTAAGCCAGCATTTTTTGCTAAAGGCATACCAGGAATATTGTGGCTATTATTAATAATATCTAATGCAGTTTGTACTGCAGCAACCGCATCCTTACCAACTTGGGCTACAGGACCAGTTAATGGATACAGCACTCCAATTTTAACATCTTGCGCAGAACTTATTACAGGTGCACAAACTAATGATAAAAAAGTAAATACTGTAAGTATTAATTTTTTCATTTATTTCCCCTCATATTTGTTTTGTTAATAATTAATTAAATACCATATATAAAATCAATTCAATGATATACTTTGATAATTATATATAATGTTTATACATAATCTAATTTATATTTGTTCAAAATGACATCAGAGATTATTCTTCAAGCAATTGTTACCGGTCTAATGATGGGATTAATTTATGCTTTAATAGCTGCAGGACTAAGTTTAATTTTTGGCTTAATGGATATTGTTAATTTTGCTCATGGTGAGCACTTAATGTTATCAATGTTTTCTTCATTTTGGTTATGGTCATTATTTGGAATAGATCCAATTTTTTCAATACCTATTACGATTTTGTTGATGGCCATCTGCGGAATACTCACACATTATTTTTTAATTAGATACATTCTAAAAGCAAAAATGTTAATTCAAATTTGTGCAACTTTTGGTTTATCAATATTTATAAGATCTATAGCTCAATTGTTATGGACGCCTGATTTTAGAAATGTAGAAAATCCTTTATTAGAAGGTAGACTTGAAATAGGCTCTGTTTTTATTGGTCAACCACAACTAATTGCAAGTTTGGTATGTTTGGTTGCTTTCATAGCTTTGTATCTATTTGTCACAAAAACAGAAACTGGTTTAGCTTTACAAGCTACAGCCCAAGACAGACATGCAGCTGAAATTTTAGGAATTCCATCAAACAAAATGTTTGCAATTGGATGGGCAATTGGACTTGGATGTGTGGGTATAGCAGGAGGAATGATGGCTAACTATTTTTTCATTTTTACTGATGTAGGAATTAATTTTGCATTATTTGCATTCGTTGCCGTAGCTCTAGGTGGTTTTGGAAGTATTATTGGCTGCTTGTATGCAGGAATAATCATAGGCCTTGTAGAGTCATTAGGTGGCTTATTAATAGACCCATCTTTTAAACTTTTGTATGTCTTTGCAATTTATTTATTAGTGGTGATTTATAAACCACAGGGTTTATTTGGGAGATATTAATGAACGATAAATTATTAACCGCACAAGCAGAGCCACTTTGGAACACAGACAAAAAAATTATTTCATTAATCGCTGGTATAGTTTTATTATTATTTGCACTACCTCATTTGGGTTTAAACTCTTTTTATCTGCATTTAATGATCATGATTTTCATGCATGCAGTTATGGCTCAATCTTGGAATGTGATAGCTGGATTTTCTGGTCAGATTAGTCTTGGCCATGGTGCTTTCTTTGGCATAGGGGCTTATGCAACTTCTTTTTTTTATGTTCAGTACGGTATCTCTCCTTGGATAAGCATTTTTTTTGGAATAATTTTTTCAGGAATTGCTGCAGTTTTAATTGGAATACCAATGCTTAGATTAAGTGGGCATTATTTTGCAATTGCAACGTTGCTGATAGGCATAAGTTTTCAAGTAGTTTTTCAAAGATGGGATTTAGTTGGTGCAGCATCTGGTTTATGGGTTCCAATGACATCTGGTGACTCTTGGTTAGCGCTTCAATTTCACACAAGTAAAATGCCTTACTATTATGTTTTTTTAGTATTTTTTTTAATCACTTTTTATTTGGTTTGGATCTTAAGTAGATCAAAATTAGGATTTAGATTAAGAGCAGTGAGAGATGATCCTCAAGCGGCATTAAGTTTGTGTATTAATGTTTCAAATTATAAAATTATTGCTTACGTGATATCAGCGATGATTATGGCTCCAATGGGAAGTTTATTTGCTCAATATATTTTAATAATTGACCCTGATAGAGTTTTTAATATTGAAATATCAATTATTGTTTTATTGATAACTGTCCTTGGTGGAATAGGTAATGTTTGGGGCCCATTACTTGGAGCAGCAATCTTGATTCCAATTTCAGAATATTCAAGAATATATTTAGGTGGTACAGGGGGTGCGGTAGATTTAATTCTTTATGGGTTAATATTAATGTTAATTTGTGTCTTTAGACCAGATGGACTTATATCTTTTGTTCCAAAAAATATTTTAGAGAGAAAAAAACAAAGATGAAAATTTTATCTGTAGAAAATTTAAGCAGAGCTTTTGGTGGAATTAAAGCAAACAATAATATTTCTTTTGAGGTTGAAGAGGGCACTATACTTGGAGTAATTGGTCCTAATGGTGCAGGAAAATCAACTTTATTCGACTTAATCACAGGGTATACAAAAGCTGATACTGGTGAAGTTAAATTTTTTGAAAAAAATATTTATGGATTAACTCCTGACAGAATAAGCAACCTAGGTATTGGAAGAACATTTCAAAAATTAAAACCATTTGCAGATCAAACATTGCTTGAAAATGTAATGATAGGTTCGTTTGTTAAAGAAAAAAATATTAAAAAGGCTAGAGATAAAGCTTTAGAAATAATTGATTTTGTTGACTTGATTGAGAAGAGACATCATTTTGCAAAAGAGCTTTCTACAGGACAAAGAAAAAGACTTGAGATGGCAAGGGCTATGGCAATAGAGCCAAAATTATTACTAATGGACGAAGTAACTGGTGGTGTTGACCAAAAAACTATACCTGGTCTCGTGGAGCTTATCAAAAAACTTAAAAAGTCAGGAGTTACAATTGTTACGATTGAACATAATATTAATATCATTATGGAGATTTCAGATAATATCTTAGCTCTAGATCAAGGAGAAAGAATAGCCTATGGCTCTCCTAAAGAAATTCAAAATAATAAACAGGTTGTAGACTCTTATTTAGGAACATTCGATGCTGCTTGATATTAAAAATATTGACGTTTTATATGATGACTTTCAAGTAATTTGGGATGTATCTATAAATGTTAAGAAAGCAGAAATGGTTGCTCTATTAGGACCAAACGGATCTGGTAAAAGTACTGTTTTAAACACTATAAGTAATTTAGTTGCACATAAAAAAGGATCTATTACTTTTAATAATACTTTAATTTCAAATATTCCAACTTATAGAAGAACCGAATTAGGAATTTCACATGTGCTTGAAAGAAGAAGAGTATTTCCTCATCTTACTGTTAAACAAAATCTCATATTGGGTGCCTGGCATCCAAGGGCAAAAGAAAAGTTATCAAAATCATTAAATCAAGTTTATAAAATTTTCCCAAAATTAGAAACTAGATCAGATCAGTTAGCAAAAACAATGTCTGGTGGTGAGCAGCAAATGTTAGCAATCGCTCGAGGAATGATGGGTCTTCCAAAACTTTTAATGGTTGATGAACCATTTTTAGGTTTGTCACCTATGGTTATGAAAGACTTAATTAAAATTTTTAAAATTATAGTTGCACAAGGAATTTCAATTTTATTTGTAGAGCAAAATGTAAGACTAGCGTTAAGTATGGCTGATAGAGGGTATGTTTTAGAAAGTGGAAGATTAGTTATCGATGGTAAATCAGAAGATCTAATTGATAATGAAAAAGTTACTAAAGTCTTTTTAGGAAATTAATTACAAAGCTGCTAAATCATTATTAAGTTTATCAGTTATAAGCATTTTTCCGGGACTGTGCGTTATACAAAAATCTGGTTTTGAATCTTGTAAAACAGATTGTGGTGTTACTCCGCAAGCCCAAAAAACTGGAATTTCATTATTCTTAAATGTTTTTGGCGGATCGCCGTATTCTGGATTCATTATATCTTTAATTCCAATTTCTGAAGGGTCACCAAGGTGCACAGGAGCACCATGAACAGCTGGAAATCTTGAACTAATTTGAACAGATCTAATTGCATCTTTTGAATTCAATGGCCGCATAGATACTACAAGTTTTCCTGAAAACTGGCCCGCAGGTTCACAGTCTATTGATGTTCGATACATTGGTACAATAGTATTATTTTCTATATGTTGAATAGGTATTCCTGCTTCAATTAAAGGTAATTCAAAGGACATTGAACATCCCAAAACAAAAGTTGTTAAATCTTCGTTCCAGTATTTTTTAATGTCATAAGGTTCATCAATAATTTTTCCTTTTTCCCATACTCTATATTGAGGCACATCAGTTCTAATATCGATATCTCCTAAATCTTTTAAAGAAGGATCACCTTTAGTGCCAAATCCAATTAAAGGACAAGGTTTAGGATTTTTTTGACAAAATGAAGCAAAATCCATTGCATACTTACTTGGTAAAATACATATATTTCCTTGAACATATTTATTTGCAGATCCAGCAGTTTGCTCAGTATAATCATTACTTCTGATAACTTTTCTTGCTTCTATTGGATCTTGTATATCAAGCATATGAACTAGTATTTTGATGTTTTAGTTCCATCAATTATTTCCTTAAGCTCACCATACTCTTCACAATTACAATTTGCTAATACATTTAATCTTTCTTTTGCAAGATCAATTCTATTTGTCACAACATAAAGCTCACCTAAGTATTCATTAATACCTTTGTGGTTAGGCTCAATCTCCAAACCTAGCAGATAATATCTTTCTCCATTTTCATAATCACCAAGTTTTCTAGTTGTAAATCCAAGGTAATTTAGAGTATTTGCTTGAAGCGGCTTTTTTTTATTAGAAGTAAGCAATAATTTTTGAGCTTTCTCATATCTTTTATTTGCTTTTTTAGTTTTACCTTTTTTTTCATACTTTTTTGCTTGCTTTATAAGTGAAACTGCTTTGTCATAATTAGATTTAACTTTTGATGAACCATCATCAGTGCCAGCTGCATGTGAACTAATTGAAAATAAAGTTATAAAAAAAGATACAATTAAATATTTTTTTATCATTAAATAAATTTCTCCATTAAGTTTAAAGGTTTTAGTTTGAGTCCGTTATCAATTAAATTATCTTTAATTGATTTTGCTGTAGCTAACGAACTTTCATTATCTCCATGTATGCATACAGAGTCTATTTCACAAGGTATTTGCTTTCCACTGTGACAATTAAGTGACTGAGTTTTTACCATGTTTAATACATGTTTTTTAGCTTCTTCAGGATCAGTAATTAATGCGTGTGGTTTTTTTCTGGAAACTAGATTTCCATCATCTTCATAATTTCTATCCGCAAAAATTTCACAGGCAATCTTCATATTAAATCTCTTGGCAGCCTCTTCCATTTTGGAACCAGTAGGAACAAGGTAGATTAAATCTTTATTAATTTCATTGATAGTCTTAGCTAAAGTTGTTGCTAGATCAATATCTTCACAAGCCATATTGTTAAGTGCACCATGAGGCTTCATATGAGTAACTTTTTCTCCATAATTATCAGCAATTTTTTGTAAAATTTCGTATTGGTCAATTATCAATTTTCTAACTTCAGCAGAAGATAAATTCATTCTCTGTCTTCCAAAATTCTCAGGATCATTAAACGAAGGATGTGCACCAATACTCACACCATTTTTTTTTGATATTTGAACCACTTGATTCATGGACTCATCATCACCTGCATGAAATCCACAAGCAACATTAGCTGAATTTACTATTTCAAGTAAATCTGGATCATACTTGTTAGAATGCTGTTTAGATTTTTCACCTAAATCACAATTTATATTAATTTCCATAGTCTTAATTGTTGAAGTATAACATGGCATGATAAAAAATATATCAAATCTTGGTGACGCAGCTCTTTATTGTGATTTTGGAACTGAGGTTAATAAACAAATTAATTCTAAAGTGATTAGGTATTTTAATGCTATTAGAGAAAAAAATATTAAAGGAATTAATAATCTTACTCCTTCTTATAATAAACTAATAATTTCCTATGATCTTGAAGTAACAAATTTTAAAGAAATTAAAGATAAAATTGAATCACTTAGTGAAAGTGAAGCGCCTACTATGAATAATAAAAATTTAGAAATACCAGTTTGTTGTGATTTAACTTTTTCATTAGATATGGAAAGATTAGAAAAAAAATTAAACTTAAAGAGAACTGAGATTTTAGAAAATTTTTTTAACAAAGAATTCTTTTGTTATATGACAGGGTTTATTGCTGGAATGCCTTTTTTAGGTGATTTAGATGAAAAAATGAGAGCTCAACGTTTGGAAACTCCTAGAGTAAAAGTTCCAAAAGGTTCAGTCGGCATGACTGAACAATTTGCTAATATCTATACATTTGAAAGCCCAGGTGGTTGGAACATAATTGGTAATACACCACTTGAAGTATTTGATAGCTCCAAGGAAAAGGAACCAAATTTAATTAATCCAGGTGATACAGTTAGATTTAAACAGATTTCATTAGAGGAATATAAAAATTATAATGGTTGATAATTTCTTTAAAGTACTAAGACCAGGTATAAATACAACTTTTCAAGATAAAGGTAGAGATAATTTGTATCATATAGGTATTCCATTTAGTGGAGCGATGGATAACAGAAATTATTTATTAGCTAACAAGTTAGTAGGCAATAAATTAGATACACCTGTTATTGAGTTCGCTTATCAGGGGCCATTATTAAAATTTTATGGGAATAAAATTAATATTGTTATTACTGGCGATGTTATCTTTAAATTAATTCAAAAAGGTAAAGAAATAGATGGAAATTGTTATGAAAGTTATCAGTTAGGTAATGAGGATGAGATTAATATTCTATCAACAAACAAATCTGTTTATGGTTACTTAGCAATCTCAGGCAATTTTGATTTAAAATTACAGTGGGGTAGTTGCTCAATTAATACAAAAGCAAACATTGGCTCAAATGAAGGTAAAAAATTAGAAGAAGATCAAAAAATTAAAATTTCTGAAGTTAATGAAAATATAAGTAAAACGAAAATTAACTATCTTAATTCAAAAATAGAAAATATTAGAATAATCAGAGGAACTAATTTTGATTATTTTTCAGACGAAGGAAAAAAAATTTTTTTAGAAAAAGAATTCACAGTTTCAAAATTATCTGACAGAATGGGGATGAGATTAGAAGGCCCAAAAATAGAAAATATTATAAATACTAATATTAAATCTGAAGGTTTGTTGAAAGGAGTTATTCAAGTTCCAGCGGATGGTAACCCTATCATAATGCTGTCAGACCATGGAACAATAGGTGGATATCCAAAAATTGCTGTTGTCGCTAGTGTTGATTATGACAGATTAGTTCAAATATCATCTGGATCTAAAATAAAGTTTAAAGAAATTGAATTATCTGATGCGGAAACTTTATTTAAGTTGTATCAAATGGAAACTCAGAATTTACTTTCACAAATTTAATGAACATAATCACAAAACTTCCAGGTCCACTTTTAGTATTTCTTGGAGCATGTAGTTTAAGTTTTGGTGGGCTAATTGTTAAATCTTTTGAGGGCTCAACCTTATGGCAGATATTATTTTGGAGGTCCTTATTTTTTTCTCTAACTGTCTTAGCTTTTTTAGTTATTAGTTACAGAAAAAAAACTTTTAAAGCATTTAAAGACTCAGGTTTACCAGGTTTTATCGGTGGGATTATTTTATCTTTTGGTTTCTGTGGTTATGTTTTTGCAATGTACAATACAACAGTTGCTAATACGAATTTTATTATATCTCTTCAAATTTTATTTTTAGCTATATTGGGATACTTCTTTTTAAAAGAAAAAATTTCTGCGATTACCTTAACTTCAATTATTCTTGCAATGACGGGTGTATTATTAATGGTTGGCAACTCATTAACACCTGGTGAATTATCTGGAAATTTAGCAGCTTTTACAATGCCAATTACTTTTGCAATTTTAATAATTATTGTTAGAAAATTTCCAACAGTTGATATGGTTCCTGCGCAATTTTATGCTGGAATATGTTCTTGTTTAGTCGGCTATTTCTTGTCGACAAAGATTATGATTTCTCCACATGATATATTTTTAGGGTTTATAGCAGGTTGTTTTCAAGTTGGTTTAGGTTTTATTTTTATCACTACAGGAGCAAGAACAACACCTTCTGCAATGGTTGGAATAATTATGTTATCAGAATCTGTGCTTGGTCCTATTTGGGCTTTTGTGTTTGTAAGCGAAAGACCATCAACGTATGGATTGATTGGTGGAGCAATAATTCTTTTTGCCGTTTTAATACAGTTTTATTCGTTACTATCTAAGAATAAAAAAAGTATTTCTCATTGACCATTCTTAAATAATTGATAAATTACATTTTAACGGGAGAGACTACAAACTTTGTAGCACCGAAGGAGCAACCACCCAGGAAACTCTCAGGTAAAAAGGACCGTAACATATTAACTCTGGAAAGAGATTAAATTCTCGCCGAAGGAGCAAAACTCTCAGGCAAATATACAGATGGGTACAAAGAGTTGATATGGAAATAAAAAAAACATCTTTAAATAAACTTCACCAAGACAATAAAGCTAAGTTTGTAGAGTTTGCTGGTTATGAAATGCCAATTCAATACAGCTCAGGTATTATTGAAGAACATAAATTTACAAGATCAAATTCTGGAATATTTGACGTATCACACATGGGACAGTTATTTATTTATGGTGATGATAATTTAACTAATGATTTAGAAGAGATTTTTCCACTAGATTTACATAATTTAAAATTGAATTCATCTAAATACAGTTTTCTAATGAATGATAAAGCCGGTGTCCATGATGATTTAATTATCACAAAATTAGAAGAAGGGTTTTTAATCATTTTAAATGCTGCGTGCAAAGATAATGATTTTAAAATTTTATCTAGTTTACTGAAAGACAAATACAAAATGGTTTTAGATGACCAAAGGTCATTAATAGCTATCCAAGGGCCTAAGTCAGTTGATATTTTAAATCAAATTTTAAAAACAGTTGCTGATTTGAGCTTTATGTCAGGCAATTGGTTTACGTATAAAGATCAAAAACTCTATGTGACAAGATCAGGTTATACAGGAGAAGATGGATTTGAAGTTTCAATTTCTAATGAGTTAGCTGAAGTATTTACTAAAGAATTATTAAAAAATGGAGCTAAATTAATTGGTCTTGGGGCAAGAGATACATTGAGACTTGAGGCTGGTCTTTGTTTGTATGGCCACGAACTTAGTACTGAAACGACCCCTATAGAGGCAAATCTTAAATGGGCAATTTCCAAGGAGAGACTGAATAATGGTGGATTTATTGGATCTCAAAATATTATCAGTCAGATTAATGATGGAGCAAAAAAAATTAGAGTTGGTATCAAGCCTGAGGGTAGATTGATTGCTAGAGAAAAAACTAAAGTCTATGATGAAAACGAACAGATGATCGGAGAGATAACGAGCGGCACATTTGGTCCAAGTGTTAATGGACCAATAGCAATGGGTTTTGTTGATCGTGAATTTTCAAAAAAAGAAACAAAAATTTTGTTGGAGGTAAGAGGAAAAAAATATCCTGCAAATATTTGTGGATTACCATTTTATAAAAAAAGTTATGTGAAAGGAGCAAACTAATGAGTGAAGTTAAATATTCTAAAGAACATGAGTGGATTAAAGTGGAGGGCGATGTGGGTACAATAGGTATCACACAGCATGCTACAGAAATGCTTGGAGATATAGTTTTTGTTGAATTGCCAGATGTGGGCTCATCAGTTGAAAAAGATGGTAATGCAGGAGTTGTAGAGTCTACTAAGGCTGCAAGTGATGTTTATACACCTATATCAGGTGAGGTAATGGAAAATAATCAAGCAATTGTTGATGATCCAGGAAAGATAAATTCAGATCCAGAAAATGAAGCTTGGTTTTTTAAATTAAAAATAAAAGATAGTAGTGAGTTAGATAGTTTGATGAATAAAGAAGAATACGACAAATTTGCAAAGGAGAGTGGAAACTAAAATGCTTAAAAGTTCTCAAAAAGATTTTATAAAAAGACATATTGGTCCATCAGATGCTGATCAACAAAAAATGCTTAATGAGCTTGGTTTTGATAGCCTAGATGACTTAATTTCTAAAACTGTTCCTGAAAAAATCTTATTAAAAGAAGATCTTGGAATTGGTGAACCAAATTCTGAATATGAAGCTTTGAGAAAGTTAAAAGTTATTTCAAAACAAAATAGAATTTATTCAAATTTTATTGGTATGGGGTATTACGGCACGTATACACCTTATGTAATTTTAAGAAATATTTTAGAAAATCCTGGATGGTATACTGCTTATACTCCTTATCAGCCTGAAGTTGCTCAAGGAAGATTGGAAATGCTTTTGAATTTTCAACAAATGATAACTGATTTTACAGGTTTAGATATTGCAAATGCCTCTTTATTAGACGAGGGAACAGCTGCAGCAGAAGCCGTTGGATTGAGCTACAGAATTTGTAAAAATGATTCTAATATTGTTTTTGTATCAAAAGATTGTCATCCACAAACTATTGATGTCATAAAAACTAGAGCAGAGCCTCTAGGTTTAACAGTTGTGGTAGGTGACGAATCTACAGATATAAAAGAGGATATTGTATGTGGGATTTTACAGTACCCTGGAACATTGGGAGATATTAAAGATCCAAGTGAAGCAATAAGTAAAATTCACAAAAATAATGGAAAAGCTGTGTTGGTTTGTGATTTATTAGCTTTAGCTAAACTAAAAACACCAGCTGAACTAGGAGCAGATATTGCAGTTGGTAGTTCTCAAAGATTTGGAATTCCAATGGGATATGGAGGTCCACATGCTGGTTTCTTTGCAACTAAAGATGAATTTAAAAGATCTATGCCCGGAAGGATTATAGGTGTTTCTGTTGATAGACATGGGAATAAAGCATACAGACTTTCCCTTCAAACAAGAGAACAGCATATAAGAAGAGATAAAGCTACAAGTAACATTTGTACAGCTCAAGCTTTGCTTGCAATTGTGTCTGCTGCGTATGCAATTTATCATGGACCCGATGGTTTGAAAAAAATTGCAGAAAATACATCTCAATTAGCAAAAAATTTTGCAGATAAAATTAAACAATCAGGTTATGAACTTTATTCAGACCATTTCTTTGACACAGTAACAATTAAAACTTTAGATAAAACTGACTCTATTTTTAGAAATGCATTACGACAAAATGTAAATATAAGAAAAGTTAATTCCGAGATGCTTTCCGTTGCATTTGATGAAAGAAAAAATGTTTATAGAGCTAATCAGTTATTAAAAATTTTTAATTGTTCAGAAGCAATTAAAGAAAATTTAAATGAAAATTTAAATAATTTGCCAAAAAATTTATTAAGAACATCTGAATATTTAACTCATCCTGTTTTTAATAGTTATCACTCAGAAACAGATATGCTTAGATATCTTAAAAAATTAGAGGACGCTGATATAGCTCTTAACAGATCTATGATAGCTTTAGGTTCGTGCACAATGAAGTTGAATGCAGTTGCGGAAATGATCCCAGTTACCTGGAGAGAATTTTCTGAACCCCATCCGTTTGCTCCAGTTGAACAAATGGAAGGATACAGAACTCTGTTTACTGATTTAAAAAATTGGCTTAGATCAATTACTGGGTTTTCAGGCGTATCTTTGCAGCCAAATGCTGGTGCTCAAGGAGAGTTTGCAGGCTTGATGGTTATCAAAAAATTTCATGAAAATAATGGAGATAAGAATAGAAATGTTTGCTTAATACCAAGCTCAGCACATGGAACAAATCCTGCAAGTGCACAAATGGTAGGTATGAAAGTAGTGGTTATAAAATGTGATGAACATGGGAATGTTGATGTTGATGATCTTAAAGAGAAAGCAAAAACTCACTCAGAAAACCTTGCAGCATTAATGGTCACGTATCCATCAACGCATGGAGTTTTTGAAGAACAAATTTCTGAAATATGTGAACTTATTCATGATAATGGTGGGCAAGTCTATATGGATGGAGCAAATCTAAATGCTCTTGTTGGGATTGCAAAACCTGGAAAGTTTGGTCCTGATGTTTGTCATATTAATTTACATAAAACATTTTGTATTCCTCACGGTGGGGGAGGACCAGGAATGGGACCTATAGCATGCAAGAGACATTTAGAAGTTTATTTGCCAAATCATTCTGTAATTAAAGATTGTGGGCCAGTAACAGGTATGGGCGCGGTTTCTGCGGCACCATGGGGAAGCTCTAGTATTTTATCTATTTCATGGATGTATATAAAAATGATGGGCTCTGAAGGACTTAAAAAAGCATCACAAGTAGCGATTTTAAATGCAAATTATGTAGCTCATAAATTAAAAGATGCATTTCCAATATTATATAAAGGTAAAAATGGAAATGTGGCTCATGAATGTATTATTGATATTAGAAAAATAAAATCAGAAATAGGGATTACAGAAGAAGATATTGCAAAAAGATTAATCGATTTTGGTTTTCACGCTCCAACTATGTCATGGCCGGTTGCAGGAACAATGATGATTGAGCCAACAGAAAGTGAAGGTTTACAAGAAATTGATAGGTTTTGTAATACCTTAAAAAAAATCAAAGAAGAAATTGATAAAGTTAAATCGGGAGAATACGATAAAATTGATAATCCAATTAAAAACTCACCACATACTCATGTTGAACTAATCGCCAACAAATGGGAACATAAGTATGAAAGAGAGGAAGCAGCATATCCATCAGAGTTTTTAAAACAGATTAAATACTGGCCACCTGTTGCAAGAGTTGATAATGTCTACGGAGATAAAAACTTAGTATGTTCATGTCCATCGATTGATGAATATAAAGATACTGCTGCATAAAATAATTTATTAATGAAAATTGCTGTAATTGGGTCAGGTATCTCTGGATTAAGTTCTGCATATTATCTTTCAAAAAAACATAAAGTCGATCTCTTTGAAAAACAAGATCGTTTTGGCGGTCATTCATACACGCTAGACATTAAGCTTAATGATAAAGAAAAAGTTGCAGTTGATATAGGATTTATGGTTTTTAATAAAATTACATATCCAAATTTAATAAATTTTTTTAAAGAAAATGAAATTGAAATTGAGGAAAGCGATATGTCATTTTCAGTTACTGTTAAAGGCACAAATATTGAATATTGCGGAAAAGGTTTAAATGGTATTTTTTCAAATAAAGGAAATCTATTAAATCCTAAATTTGTTAAAATGTTCTTTGAAATTATAAGTTTTTATAAAAATTGTGAAAATTTAGACCCAAACTCATTAGATAAGATTACCTTAGGTGAATATTTAAACAATATTGGAAAATCTAAATATTTTGTTGATTATCATATTATACCTATGGTCTCTGCAATATGGTCAATGCCACCATATGAGGCCTCACAAATGCCATTAGTATTCTTTTTAAATTTTTTTAAAAATCATGGACTATTCAAACTTAAAAATAGACCACAATGGTTTACAGTTGCTAATCGAAGTAAAACTTATGTTAGTAAAATACTTTCCAAAATTAGTGGAGAATATTTTAAAAATTATGAAATCAACAAAATTGTAAGAAATAGCAATGGTGTTAAAATTTATTATGGTTCAGAAAGTGAATTTTTTACTTACGACAAAGTTGTTCTAGCATCACATGCAGATGAAAGCTTGAAAATCATTTCAGATATTTCAGATAGAGAGAAAGAAATTTTAAGTAATTTTAAATACAAACCAAATAGAGCAGTCATCCATTCTGATGAAAGTGTAATGCCAAAAAATAAACAAGCTTGGTGCTCATGGAATTCCTCATTAAATCCTGAAAATAAGGAACATTCTTCAGTTACATATTGGCTTAATCAATTACAAAATCTTAAAATTGATAAAAATATATTTTTAACGATAAACCCTTTTTTTAAAATTGATCATCATAAAGTGTTTAATGAAATTGATTTTACCCATCCATATTATGATGAAAATGCTCTACAAAATCAGTCAAATTTAAAATCAATTCAAAATGTAAATAATACCTTGTTTGCTGGAAGTTATTTTGGTTACGGATTTCATGAAGATGGAATAAAATCTTCAATAGAGATGCTTAAAACCTTAAATGATTAACTCAGCTATTTATAACGGTCAGGTAATACACAAAAGGTTTAAACCTAAAGTTCATAATTTTAGATATAAAGTTTTTTCTCTGTTAATAGATCTTTCTGAATTAGAAAAACTAGATCAAAATGTTAATTTTTTTTCTATCAATAAATTTAATTTAATTAGTTTTTATGAAAAAGATCATGGTGAAAGAAATGGCACTCCTTTAAAACTATGGGTCCAAAAAAATTTAGAAAGAAATAATATTCAAGCTAAAGATATAAAAATCAAAATTTTGTGTTACCCAAGAATTTTTGGATTTGTTTTTAATCCTTTAAGTGTTTTTTATATTTATAATTTAGAAGATAAGTTAATTTCAATTTTATATGAAGTTAAGAATACATTCGGTGAACAACACACATATATATTTAAAGTAACAAAAGATTCAAATTTGATACAAAACAACTGTTCTAAAAAATTTCATGTATCCCCATTTATTGAAATGAATTGTAATTATTTTTTTAGGTTATTAAAACCAGGAAATAAAATTTCAGTTGTAATTGATCAATACGAGAATGAAGACAAAATCTTATACGCCTCTCAAGATGGAGTTAGAAGTGATTTTAATACAAAACAATTAGTTAAATCTTACTTAAAACACCCAGTAATGACATTTAAAATTATTTTAGCGATACATTTTGAAGCGTTTAAATTATGGGCAAAAGGAATTAAATTCATTAAAAAAAAAATAAAAGTCAAAAATAATATTACATTTGAAAATTAATGATTTTACATAAAATTGCTGACAAAATAATTTTTAATATTTTAAAAAGAATAAGTGTTGGATATTTAGAAATCACCTCAATATCTGGCGAACTTTTTAAATTTGGTAATTATGATGATAAACTTAAAGCGGATTTAAAAATAAAATCATCATCTCTAAGCTATAATTTGATTAAAGGGGGAAGCGTTGGTTTAGCCGAATGCTATATGAGAGATGAATTTGAAACTAGTAATTTATCTAATCTAATTGAATTAGCAGCAAGAAATATAAGTATTATTCATAAATTTTCTGGAATATTAGATTTAAAATTTTTAAATTTTATTAAAAATAAATTTGTCAAAAATACCAAAAGTAGAAGTAAAGAAAATATAGCTAGACACTATGATCTTGGAAATGATTTCTTCTCACTATGGCTTGATAAAACACTTACTTATTCTAGCGCAATATTTGATGAGCAAAATAAAGACTTATCCAATGCTCAAAACAATAAATACCAAAAATTAATTAATTTAATTCAACCTAGTAATGGAGATAAAGTTTTAGAGATAGGTTGTGGTTGGGGTGGGTTTGCTGAATACCTTGGTAAAAATTACGATGTTAAATTAGATTGTATCACAATTTCAAAAAAGCAATTCGAGTACGCTAAAGAGAGAATCCATAGTTGTGGTCTTAATGAAAAAGTAAATATTGAAATTAAGGACTATAGAGACTTAAACAGTAAATATAATTCTATTGCATCAATTGAAATGATTGAAGCTGTAGGACAAAATTATTTAGAAAGTTACTTTAAAACTATAAAGGATAATCTATCTGATGGCGGCAAAGCTGCAATACAAGCAATAACAATTGATGATAGTCTTTATGATAGATATAAAAACAAACAAGACTTCATCCAAAAATATATTTTTCCAGGTGGTTTTTTGCCCAATAAAAATACTATTAATAAACTTGTTTCTAAAAACGGATTAAGTGTAAATTCATATATTTCATATGCTGATCATTACGCAGATACACTTGCTATATGGAAAGATGAATTTAACAAAAAATGGAGTTTAATTAAAGATCAAGGATTTGATTTAACTTTTAAAAGAATGTGGGAATTTTATCTTTCATATTGTGAAGCAGGTTTTAAATCTAAAAATATTGATTTAATTCAATTTTCACTTCAAAACAAATAATACATATAGGAGAAGTTAATGCGTCATATAAAATTTATTAGATCAATTTCATTGATAATTTCATTATTCTTAATTACAAGTTGTTCAAATAATAGTGCCATGAAACCAGAAGATTTTAAAAATAAAGAACCAAGATTAGTTATAGAAGAGTATATGACTGGAAATGTTAAAGCTTGGGGCGTATTACAAAATAGATCAGGAAAAGTAACAAGACAGTTTTCAGCTGACTTAAATGGATCTTGGGATGGGAAACAATTAATCCTTAAAGAAAAATTTAATTGGGATGATGGTGAGGTTCAGGATAGAGAATGGATTATTAATAAAATAGATGAAAATTATTACGAAGGTACAGCCGGTGATGTTGTTGGAAAGGCTAAAGGTTTCTCTTATGGGCCAGCTTTTAAATTCGAATATGTTTTGTTGGTACCAGTTAAAGGCAAAGAAATGAAAATTACCTTTGATGACTGGATTTTTAAACAAGATGATAGAGTTGCTATTAATAGAGCTACTATGACTAAGTTTGGTTTTAAAGTTGCTGAGTTAACAGTGGTGTTTGTTAAAGACTAGTAATCTATTTTCTTCATTCCTTTAGCAACAAATTTAAAATAAAGGCTACTGGGTAGTATTTGAAGAAATTTTAAAAAATAAGTGAAAACTTTTGGAAAATGTATTTCAAATGATTTTTTAGCAGTGAGTCCTTTAAAAATTTCATTAGCAGCAAATTCAGGAGATTTTATCATTGGCATTGGAAAATCATTTTGATCAGTCATTGGCGTTTTAATAAAACCAGGACTAACTAAAGAAACTCTTACATTTTTTTGCATCATGTCAAAATTCAAACTTTCTGCAAAGCTGGTAAGAGCTGCTTTTGAGGCACAATATGCACCTGCAGCAGGTAATCCTCTGTAACCAGCAACTGAAGATATTATTGATATTTGCCCACTTTTTTTTTCAGAAAAGTAATCATAAATAGAATTTATAGAATTCATTGTTCCAAAATAATTTACTTCCATAATCTCTCTTATTTTATTTAGATTAAATTTTTTTTCTGATTTTGGATCATGCATACCAGTACCAAATACACAAATATCAATTTGGTTAAATTGCTCAATTATTTTTTTTGCAACTATTTTACAATTTTCTATTTCTGTTACATCTAATGGAAAAGGGTAGATATTTTTATTAAGTTCGTTGAGTTCATTTAATAAATTTTCACGTCTAGCAGATGCAGCAACAATCCAACCACTTTCTGCAAATTTAATTGTTAACGCTTTACCTATTCCACTACTAGCACCTGTAATCCAAATAACTTTTTTATCTCCCATAATTTATTGTATAATAGATATGTGTTAAAAAACAAATTCATATCATTCTTACTATTAAGTTTAGTTACGTTTTCGGCTTCTTTCATTGGAGGTTTGGCAACAATTAGCTTTAAGGAGCCATGGTATTCATTGTTAATTAAACCTTCATTTAATCCTCCAGATTGGATATTTGCTCCAGTTTGGACCACACTTTATTTGATGATGACATTCGCTATATGGATTTATTGGCACAATAAAAAAAGAGATATGAACACCGTCTATATTTATTTCATCCATCTAGTTTTTAATACAACTTGGAGTATAGTTTTTTTCGTACTACATAATATGTTATTAGCGTTAGTTATATTGGTAATTTTAATAGTTTTAATTATTATACTTATTTTTAGGTTTAGACGTGTCAACTTGGTTAGCTCATACCTAATGATTCCTTATGTACTTTGGTGTACGTTTGCTTTAGTTTTAAATTTGAACTTAATACTGTTAAATTAAATATGGATGATGTTGTAATTATTGGTGGTGGAATAATAGGTGCTGCAAGTGCTTATTTTTTATCTAAAGAAGGTAGAAAAGTTAAAGTAATAGAAAGAGACCCAACTTATAAAACAGCTTCATTTCCATTATCTTTAGGTGGATTCAGAAGACAGTTTTTCCAAAAAGAAAATATTTTACTTGGAAAATTTGCAAGAGAATTTATTTACCAAATTCCAAATCTTTTAAAAACTGAAAAAAATCCCAATCCAACTGCCAGCATGGTAACTAATGGTTATTTGTTAATGTTCGGTCCAGAACATGCTGATGAACAATATAAGGCTCTTGAAAATCATAAAGTTTGTGAAGCAGGAACAAAAAATATTAAAGGCTCTGAATTATCAAAAGTATTTCCCTATATAAACAGTGAAGGTATAGAAACAGCAACTTATACAGATAACCAAAGTGAAGGTTGGATTGATCCATTCATGTTTCATAGTGCTTTAAAAAGTAAAGCTATTGAACTTGGTGCCGAATTTATTAAAGGAGAAGTCAAAAGTATTTCTGAAATTAAAGCTAAAACAATAATATCTGCTGCTGGTTGTTGGACTAAAGATTTATTAGAAGATATTCCGGTTGTTCCTCAAAAACACACAGTTTTTAGAGTTAAATGTCCAAAATATATAAAGGAAATGCCTCTTACTGGTGATTTAACTACAGGTGTTTATTGGAGACCTGAAGGGGGAGAGTATCTAGCTGGATCTCCAAACTCTGTTTTTGATGCAACTGATTTAGAACCAGCATGGAATGATTTTGAAGAATTAGTATGGCCAGCTTTAGCACAAAGGATACCGGCATTTGAAGAATTAAAACTAACTGGTGGATGGGCTGGTTATTATGATTGTAACAAATTAGATAACAACGCGGTTGTTGGTAAACATCCAAAATTTGATAATGTTTATATGGCCTCAGGATTTACTGGTAGGGGTCTTATGCAAGCTCCAGGGATTGGAAGAGCCTTAACAGAACTAATTACTACTGGATCTTATCAAACAATTGATATTAGTGATTTTGCTGTTGAAAGAGTGCTTGGAAATAACGCACGACCAGAACCTTACGTTCTATAAATTAAGTTCCACAAAATGTTTGATAGTTGTCATCAAGTGAGGGTAACTGATAATCTTCAATATCTTTTTGCTCATTGTATGGGTTATCAAATTTAGATAACATTTTATTCATTACCTCTAAGTTATTTTCATTAGCTGCTTTCAAAGCCTCTTCTACTTTGTGATTTCTTGGTATAATAACTGGGTTGGTTTCTTTCATTAGCTCTAAGGATTTCTCTTTTGAATTATCATTTATAGAAATTCTATTTTGCCATTCATTTGACCAATTAATAAAGTCTTTATCATTATATAAGCTATTGTTAGCAATCTTAATGTTCATCAAATAACAAAAGGTATTTGTGTAATCTGCTTTGTTTTTTTCCATCCAAGTTAACAAATCATCAATAAGCTTTTTATCATCTTTATTTTTTCCAAATAAACCAAGTTTATCTCTCATCATATTAAGCCATTTTTCTTCATAAATATTTTGAAAGTTATCAATTATTTCAGTAGCTAACTGAATGGCTTTATCTTCATTTTTATCAATAAGTGGAATTAGACATTCAGCAAATCTTGATAAATTCCATTTCGTTATTGGGGGTTGATTTGAAAAAGAATATCTTCCAAGTTGGTCTATAGAGCTAAAAACTGTTTTAGGATTATAGTGATCCATAAAGGCACATGGGCCGTAATCAATAGTTTCACCTGAGATTGACATGTTATCTGTATTCATAACACCATGAATAAAACCAACTCGCATCCAGTTAACTACTAATTTACATTGTCTTTCCATTACAAGATTAAGTAAATCTAGTGCTTTATTTTTAGAGGATTGAATTTCTGGATAATGTCTGTTGATTGTGTAATCAACCAATGTATTTAAGTCATCAATATTTTGCTTTGCCGCAATATATTGAAAAGTTCCAACTCTTATATGACTAGAAGCAACACGTGTTAAGATAGCTCCTGGTAATAAATTTTCTCTAACAACTTTTTCACCAGTTTTGACTACAGCAAGGCTTCTCGTAGTTGGTATTTTTAAAGCATGTATGGCTTCACTAATTATATATTCTCTTAACATGGGGCCTAAAACTGCACGACCATCGCCACTTCTTGAGAAAGACGTTCTACCAGAGCCCTTAAATTGAACATCATATCTATTGGTATTATTTACTAAATGCTCTCCTAACAAAACAGCTCTACCATCTCCAAGCATAGTAAAATGTCCAAATTGATGACCTGCATACGCTTGAGCTATAGTAGTAGATCCTTTTGGTAAAGTATTTCCAGAAAATATTTGAGATAAATCTTTTTTTTCTATTTTAGAAAAATCTAGGTTTAAATCTTTAGCTAATTGATCATTTAAAACTACTAACTCAGGATTATGAACGGGGGTAGGTTTAACTTCTTCCTTAAAGGTGTTAGATAATTTTGAATATGTGTTATCAAAATGCCAACCAATGGTCATTTTGATTAACTAACTTCTGCTTGATTTTCTTTAGGTTTAACTTCGGTTTTAAATTGGTTTGAAATTTTTTGAACTTCAACAGAAGAAACTTTATATTCAGCACACATAGTCTCTTCATCTTTACCATGACCTGTAACCATATTGACCATATGTTCTGGAAAATGAAATGTTGTAAACACAATTCCTTCTTTAACTTTATCTGTTACTTCTACCTTTAAAGCTACTTCACCTCTTCCAGAATATAGTCTTCCAATATCACCAGTACTAATATCTCGATGTGCAGCATCTTTAGGATGAATTAAAAGAACATCTTCATCAACAATATTAATATTTTTAGTTCTTCTTGTCATGGTAGCAGCATTATAGTGCTGTAGAACTCTGCTTGTTGTTAAAATTAAAGGATAATCTTTTTTGTTTTCCTCAATTTCTGTCGACTCTTTCCAATCAAAATTCTTAAGCTGTCCTTTTCCTAATTTAAATGTTTCAGTATGAAGAATTTGAGTATCTGTTCCATCTTCTTGAACTGGCCATTGTAATCCTAACTTACCAAGTCTTTCTCTTGTCACTCCTTTAAAGAAAGGAACAACATCTGCAATTTCCGATAAAACTTGATCAGCGTTATATGTGGGTTGATCAAAACCTAGTTTTTGCATCATATCTGTTACAATTAATCCATCAGGTTTTGTTCCTGGTAAAGGTTCAACAGCTCTGTTTACTCTTTGAATTCTTCTTTCAGTATTTGTAAATGTACCATCTTTTTCCAAGAAAGTTGTACCAGGCAAAACAACGGTTGCAAGTTTTGCTGTTTCACTCATAAAAATTTCTTGAACAACTAAAAGCTCTAAAGAATTCATCGCTTCAACTACGTGTGCACTATTAGGATCAGTTTGAACAATATCTTCTCCAATAATCCATAGACCTTTTAATTCTTTATCAATTGCTGCTTCAAACATTTGTGGAATTTTTAATCCTGGTTTAGTCGGATGGGTTACTCCATATTTTTCTGTATAGAATTTTTGATTTTTTTCATCTGCTACCTCAAAATAACCAGCACCTTGGTGTGGTTGACAACCCATATCAGCTGCACCTTGCACATTGTTTTGACCTCTAAGAGGGTTCACTCCAACACCTCTTCTTCCAATATTTCCAGTAATCATTGCAAGATCTGCTATTAGCATTACAGTTTTTGAACCTTGTTGGTGTTCAGTTACCCCTAAACCATGGAATTCCATAGAATTATGTGCTGTTGCGTAAGCAATTGCTGCCTCTTTAACAAGTTGTTTATCTACACCTGCAACTTTTGCTAAATGATCAACATCTTGTCTTTCAATCTCTTTAATAAAATTATCAAAACCTTCAGTTCTATCTCTTACAAAATCTGCGTTATGTAGTTTTGATTTAATGATGAAATGTAACATCATATTAAGAACTGCAACATTTGTTCCAGGTCTAAGTTTGATGTGATAATCTGCAAGCTTAGCAAGCTCTGTAGTAATTGGATCTAGTACAATTAATTTTTTGCCCTTCATTACTTGTTGTTTAATTTTTGCACCTGTGACTGGGTGAGCGTTAGTAGGGTTGGCGCCAATTACTAAAAACAAATCAGCAAAATAAATATCCTCTGTAGAATTAGTTGCAGCTCCTGTTCCAAATGTTTGTTGCATACCCCACGCTGTTGGTGAATGACAAATTCTTGCACAACAATCTACACTGTTAGTTCCAACAGCAGCTCGTATCATTTTTTGAAAAACATAGTTTTCTTCATTAGTACATCTTGCTGAAGAAATTCCTGCAAATGCATCAGGACCATTATCATTTGTAATTCTATTCATTTCTTTTTTGATAAAGTCATAAGCTTCATCCCACGATGCTTCTTCAAATTTTCCATTTCTTTTGATCAATGGAGTTTTTAATCTGTCAGGATGATCATAAAAACTAAAAGCGTATCTACCTTTAATACAAGTATGTCCTGCATTTACTTCTGTTTCTTTTGGAGTATCTATAGCAACAACTTTGTTGTCTTTGATTGATGCTTCTAAATTACACCCAACTCCACAATAAGAACAAGTTGTTCTAACTTTTTCATCTACATCAGCAGATTTTGATTTAAAAACATCAGAGATTGCATCTGTTGGGCAAGTATGTGCACAAGCTCCACAAGATACACAAGAACTATCACCAAACATCATGTCATTGTCTGTTGTAATTTTAGACTCAAATCCTCTGCCACTCATTGTTAAAACAAAAGAACCTTGTATTTCATCACACGCTCTAACGCATCTTCCACAATTAATACAATTATCTAAGTTCATTCTCATGTAATCATGAGAAGTGTCTCTTGGAATTCCTTTGTGCTGCTTTGGACTGTTATATCTGTGATCCGAAATACCTAAATCATTAGCAACTGTTTGAAGTTCACAATTATTATTTACTTCACAACTATCACATTCCATAGGGTGATCTGTTAAAACTAATTCAACAATATTTTTTCTAAGACTTGTTATTGCTTCATTGGATGTAAAGATATGTTGGTTTTCAGCAACTGGAGTATGACAAGATGCAACCATTCTTGTTGGGCCATCTTTTTCTAAAGCAACTTCAACCGAACAAACACGACAAGCACCATAAGGAGCTAAATTTGGATCATCACAAAGAGTTGGAACTTTTTTTTCTCCAACATAACTTTTAACAAATTTTAATATAGACGTGTGATTAGCACCAATTTCATATGGTTTACCATCGATATAAGCTATTTTTCTTTTTTCAGAACTCATTAATTATCTTTCACCATATCATTTTTCATTTCGTCTCCAAAGTACTTAAGAATATTCATAATTGGAGTAGGGATAGCCCCACATAAAGCACACAAACAGCCTTTTTGCATTGTTACAAGCAATTCGTTAAGTAATTTAAGGGGTATTTTAGCAGTTCCTTTCTTTGCTTGATCAAACATTTCTTTACCTCTGTATGAACCAAGTCTTCCAGGGAAACATTTTCCACATGATTCTTCTGCTGAAAATTCAAACAAATGATGAATATATTCAGACATTGAAAAATCTTTTGGAATACTAACAACACTAGCGTGCCCTAACATAAAACCTTTGGCAGTAAATTCTTGAAAATCTAAATTTAAATTATCAATTTCACTTAATGGCACAACACCACCCAATGGACCACCAACTTGAAAAGCTTTAATTGGTTCTTTGTACCCTCCACCAATTTCATTAAATATTTTTTTCATTGGTGTTCCCATATCAATTTCATAAACACCAGGATTATTAAAAAAACTATCAAGACAAACAAGTTTAGTTCCTGCAGATTTTTTATTTCCAATTGCTGAAAATTTTTCAGGACCATTTATTAAAATACCAGTTGCTGCTGCTAAAGTTTCTACGTTATTAACAACCGTTGGTTTTTTATACAAACCTTCTGTAACTGGAAATGGAGGTCTAACATCTACTTCAGCACGTCTTCCTTCAATAGATGCAATCAAAGCAGTTTCTTCTCCACAAATGTAAGCACCTTGACCAATACAAATACCTAGATCGAAAGAAAAATCTGTTCCTAAAATATTATCACCTAATAGATTTAATTTTTTAAGATCATTGATACAGCCATTGATAGCTTCTATAGATTTTGGATACTCTCCTCTTATATATAAAACACCTTCATCACTTCCAATGACCATTCCACATAACACCATACCAAAAATAACTTTTAGTGGCTGATCTTCTAATAGGTATCTATCTGAAAATGCACCTGAGTCACCTTCATCAGCATTACATAAAACATATTTTTTATCTCCTTTTGCTTTACTGCAAAAATCCCATTTCATTCCTGTTGGGAACCCAGCACCACCTCTTCCAGTAAGGTTTGATTCTAATAGAGACTTAATAATTTCTTGTTTGTCTGTTTTTAAAAATTTATTTAATTGATCTTTAAATTGATCAGTAGATGACAACTTATCATCCATTAAAAAACTTGTTGTTGCGTAACTTTTTGAGAAAAACTTATCTTGTTTGATTTCTTCACCTTTTAAAATTTGATCAATTTTTTCTATGTCTTTTCCTGCATAGTTTTCACCATCATAATGAAATGCATTATTTTCATAGCAATGCCCTAAGCAAAACATTTCTCCAACTTTATCGTCACCTAATTTTTCTTTTAAAGTATCTTTTAATTTTTCTTGTGTACCAGCACACATGCAAGCACTTCCATTACAAACAAATGCTTTTTTTTCTCTGTGTGAAGGTCTTAAAAATTCGTAGAAACTCTCAGCACCATGAAGAGTTGAAACTCCTAAATTATGTTCTTTAGCAATTTCTTTAATATCTTTAGGATTATTGCTTAATGTATTTTCAGAGATTTGCTTAAAAAGATTGTCTTTTAAGCCTATTCTTCCTGATAAATTACTAATGTTTTTTGACACAATTACCCTTTTTTTTAATTAGCTCACAATAACTTTTTTGTTATTTGTGTAAATGTTAAAACTATCCCTCTTTACGAAACCTATAAGGGTAATGTCAAATTTATTCGCTAAATCTATAGCAAGACTAGTTGGCGCACCAACGCCTATCATAATTCCAATATCAGTCATCAATACCTTTTGAACAAGTTCAAAATTTAGCCTTCCAGAGCAAGTTATGAATTGAGTTAAGGGATTAATTTGCCCATTAACTAAAGTACAACCGATAAGTTTATCTAAAGCGTTGTGACGACCCACATCCTCTTTAACAGAGATCAAATCACCGTTGTTGTTAAACAAGCCACTCGCATGAATACCACCAGTTTTACTGAATTCAGATTGATTTTCTCGAAGGATGTTAGGGGATTTAATTATAACTTCTTTAGATATTTTAGGCTGATCTGGATTTGTCTTATTTTGTTTTATAATCTCTAATGCATCTAATGAAGATTTACCACAGACACCGCATGAGGAGTTTGACATAAAATCTCTCTTAATCTTTGTGATGTCAATATTTTCTGAATTATTTAAAGTCGCTAAAATTTTATTTTGAATGTTGTATTGACCAACCTTATCACCAAAACTTTCTACAGTATCAATATCTTTAATATCTTTTATTAATTGTTCGTTGAAAAGAAAACCTCGCACTAAATCTTTATCATCACCAGGAGTTCTCATCGTAATTGATAATATTTTTGTAACCCAATGATCGTTCTCTTTAAATTTTAATGAAATCTCTAAGGGTTCTTCAATAGAAACTAAATCCTCAAAATTTTCAAATTTATTAGAATTAAATTTTAAAACTTTATACTTAGAGTTCATAAGTTATTTTAAGGGATAATTTTTTTTAAGAATAAATTTATTAATCAAAATAGCTAATAATAAAATTATAATACAACCAAAAATTATTGGGCTAATCAAATATTCATAAGAAACACTTCCAATAATTACTATAATTGGATTTCCACCTGCTGGAGGATGAACTACATTTAATAAAATCATTAATGAAACCCCGGCACCTACTGCAAGAGCGATGTTCATATAAATTGGTAAAGGTATATAGTTTACAAAAATTATCCCAACTAATGCTGTTAACAGATGGCCAAAGAAAACATTTTTTGGTTGAGCAAATGGACTTTCTGGAAAACCAAATAATAAAACCATAGAAGAACCAAATGAACCAGCAAGAAAATACCCCAGTGTACTTTTATAAGTAAGAACAGTTAAGACACCGATTGTAAAAGCTGAAAAAAAACCTGCAATCAATGCTTTCTGCAATAGTGGTTTAGTAATTTTAATCATTAAGTTTTTAAAGCCTTTAAAACTGTTCTAAGTGGAAGCAGTAAACAATCTTTTCTTGCAATATTCTTTTTATCAAAAATTTCTTTAAAATCTTTCCAATGTTTTTCTAAAATAGTCTTTACATCCGTAAATAAATTTTCACTTGATAATGCAAAAGACTTAATTTCTTCTACATTTTTATCTTTTATTTTTCTTGAGAGTAAGCTGACTGAGGCCTGGCAATAAACACAAGATTTACATTGATAACCCATATCTTTTACAACATCGTCTTTAACAACTAGGCTAATTTCCATCTCATCACCACATAAAGGATTTTTGTGTTTTGATTTATGTGTAAAATTTTCTAGGATTTTATTGTTATCGGTATGAGATGCTATTTCTAAAATTCTAAGATCCATTATATTTCTTTAATTAAAGTCTTAATGTTTTATATTTTGTAAATGGATCATAGCAAGATTTTAGGTGTAGTTCTAGCAGGCGGAAAGTCCCTAAGATTTGGGGAAGACAAGTCCCAAGTAAAATTAAAAGATAAATCACTAATAGATTATGTTTTATCTGAAGTTATAGATGAATTTAAAGAGCTGTTAATTATATCCAATAATTCAATAAAATTTCAAAAATCAGAGAAGATTTCAGTCATTAAAGATTTTAAAAATAATTTAGGGCCACTAGGAGGTGTTTTGACAGCAATGAAGTGGATAAAAGATAATAATAAGGATTACCAATGGATCTCTACCTTTCCAACTGACACTCCATTTTTTAAAAAACAAATATTAAAAGATTTTTATGACAAGGTAAGTCTTCAAAAAAGTAAGCTTTTTTTTATTAAATCCAATAATACGAGACACAATATATTTGGTCTATGGTCTATTGATTTAATTGATAAATTGGAGGATGATTTAAATAAAGGAAATAGAAAAGTTGAAGATTGGGCGGATAGTGTTGGGGTGGAAATAATTAATATGAAATTTGATAAAAAAGATCCATTTTTTAATATAAATACTAAAGAGGACCTTGAAGAAGCTAAAGTAAATTTATTAAATGATTAATTATCAAATAGCAAAAAAAATTTTAAAAAAAAGTATCATCAAAATCAAAGATGAGAAAATTAAAAGTGTTAACTCTTTAAATAGAGTTGCTTCAGCAAATATTTATTCAAGCATTGATTACCCATCAGGGAATAATGCAGCTTTTGATGGTTTTGCAATTAATTCAAAAGATACAAAAAATATAAATAAAAAAATAAACCAAAAATTTAAAATCATAGGATCCATTGCAGCAGGAGCAAGACCCTTTAAGAAAATTATTAAAAGATTTGATGCAGTTGAAATTATGACAGGAGGTATTATTCCAAACGGCTTTGATACCATCGTCCCAATTGAAAAAATTGTTTTTTCTCCAAGTATTAAAAATAGAAAATATATTTTGATTAATAAAAAAGTGGATAAATTTAATCATGTTAGATTTAAAGGATCTGATTATAAAAAAAATGAAATTGTTCTTAAGAAAAATTCGATTATTCAACCTAATCATATATTAACATTTAAAACCCTTGGAATTAAAAACATAAGTGTTAAAAAAAAAATAAATATTTTATTTTTTTCAACTGGAAATGAAATATCTAACCAAGATAATATTCCTGATTGGAAGGTTAGAAATTCTAATTGTCACTATATTAAAAATTTAGACCAAAATTTCTTATTTAATTTTAAGAATGGGGGCATCTTAAGAGATAGTCATCAAAAAGTTTTTAAAACCAAAATAACTAAGATGTTAAAATCTAGTACTGATATTATTATTACTTCAGGTGCAGTTTCGGCAGGTAAATTTGATTTTGTGCCAGATGTTATTAGATCTTTTAAATTATCAAATTTTTTTAAAGGTGTTGCAATAAGACCAGGAAAACCAATTTTATTTGCAAAAATCAAAGGAAATCAAAAAGTAATTTTTGGTCTGCCAGGTAACCCAATGTCATCAGCTGCATGTTTTAGGTTTTTTGTTTACCCATATATTGAAAATATACTGGGCCTTAATGAAGAAAAACCTTTAAGGGCTATTTTAAAAAATAATTTTACTAAGAAGGAAAGTTTTGTAAGATTTGCTAAGAGCAAACTGAACACAACTAAAAATGGAAAATTAGAAGTGGAAATTCTTGAGGGTCAGGAATCGTATAAGCTGAAATCATTCGTTAAATCCAATATTTGGGCTTTATTGCCAGCTGGCAAGTCTAAGTTTAAAAAAGGTGAAATTGTTGAGTGTTTTTTTCCTAATCACTCTAACAGTTCATTAATTTAACCAATGTCATTTTTGTTGTAGTTAAATCTATTTAGAATTAAATATCCTGATATGTTTCAACTGAAAAACCCTAAAATAGCAGTTCCTGTTGTTTTGTTTGCTGGTCTTATATGGTCATTTGGACCATTGGTAGTTAGGCATATGGATGAACCACATTTAATACCTTGGCAGTATATATTTGGTAGAGGATTAACAATATTCATCTTAC
>Ga0233432_10000603_pt1 | contig 34390 bp, 43 predicted proteins | sample SI_122_August201_6_FD_179870 | JGI IMG/M metagenome (GOLD analysis project Ga0233432, IMG submission 179870) | Seawater microbial communities from Saanich Inlet, British Columbia, Canada - SI_122_August2016_10_MG | ecosystem: Environmental > Aquatic > Marine > Inlet | place: Canada: British... | reverse complement strand
CAGCAATCGGAACTCCATCAATCATTACCAATACATACTCAGATGAAAGACCTCTTAATTGAAATCCTCCACTTTTCATTGGTGCTACTTGAATACCTTTAGCTTGTAAAAGGTCTTGCATTGTAATTAAATTCAATTGTTCGATTTCTTTCTTCCCAATTACTTCAGTTGGAATGGGTGAATCTTCTAATGATATCTCACTACGAGTTGCTGTGATAACAACTTCTTCTAATTCAGTTGTTTTCTCGGTTTGTTGCGAGAATACCGATGTACTCAACCCCAACATTACTAATAATAGTATTTTTTTCATTTTGACTTAATTTTATTTATGTTTACTAATATACGAATAATATTTTAATTATCCAAATAAATCCAATCTTTATATTTTTCGGATTTAATTTTTTGTCTTACCCTCTCACCACTAAGGTTTAAATCCTTACTGGCTTCATGTATTGAGATGTATTTTTTATCTCCACATTGTATGGTTTCTGAAAAAATATGTAATCCACCTGCTTTATCTGATAAATCCCATAACTCTTCCATCTCCCTATATGATAAGTTCCAATCCGTTGGTTCTACTCTTTTCCAATGTCTGAATTTTGGATTGTTTGATTCAAACATATTTCTACATTGTTGTTCACTCACATCCTCTACCAACTCACTTACTTGTTGAGGTGATTCAAATGGAATATCACAAACCACATATTTTATCTCAGGTCTGGTTTCTTCTCCTATTATCTGCCAGTCCTTATATTTTGATTTTCTACTGATACATCTTCTCTTTACCTCAGATGCTACTAATTTATTTGGGTCTATATCTATTGCCGCATGTCGAAAAGTCAAGTATTTTGTATCGTTTACTTGACATTTAAACTCACCACCTTTGATTTCCTCAGTAGCAATATCAGGATTTCCTTTTACAAATATTAAAATGTTTTGATGTACCGATGGTATCTTTCGGTTTCTATCGAAGTAAGTTTTACCAACTCTCGAAGCTTGGTGTTGTGAATTAAACAGAACCATGTCGTTATAAAACTTTAAACCATGTGACTCACACATCTCTATTGTTTTACTTACTAACTTTCTATAATTACCAATTGAGTAATTTCCAGTCGTTGAAGGATTTCTAACCTCACTAACCACAATACCAAAGAAACGATTTTGTTTTAATTGAAGGGTTGATTTATAAATAATTTTATCGAACTTGATATCGAAGTTTCTTTCACTCATATTAGAAAGGTCGTTCATATCATCAGAATAAACTTCTAAATCATAATAAGGAGGGCATGTAAAGACAAAGTCATAGTCGTTATTTAAATGAAACAACTCTTTGTCGGCATCTCCGTGAATCCAAAATGGTTTGTTTGATTGTTTTTGATTGGCTAAGATTTGTTTTCTAGAAAGGTCGATACCTATATATTTGTATCCCATCTCTTCAGCTACAATCCCTCTTACGGAACCTCCAGCGAATGGGTCAAGGATTTTTCCACCCTTGGGTACAAACCAATCGTACATCAGTTCACAAAGAACAGGGTCAAAAATAGAAACATTAGATGTTGATTCCCAAAATTGAGATTTAGATTGGGTATCTTCCCTACCCAACTCCGATTGAATTCCATAAGTGGTAATCCAATGGTCTTTTCTTTGTTTCCACTCTTTAGTTCTTGTATCTAAAACCGAAAATGGTGTAATCATTATAACTTATTTTTTTGTTCTTACTTAGTCACAAGGTACTTCGTATTCTTCCCAGCCCTTGGTTGGTTTTTCATTTGGAAACCTATATCTCTTACAACTTTGGGTTCCTTCAAAGTAAATTTCTTTTATCATATGAGTTGGCACATGACCATTGGTAGGAAGAATTTGGAATCCTTCGTTCCATTCTAAAGTAACCGTAATGGTTAAATCCTCAGTATCATCCCATACCCTTTCTTGTTCTTCTAACAATCTCCATTCTCCTCTATTAAGATATTGGTCTTGAAGAGCACAATTTAAAAAAGAAAATGTTTGTTTAAGATTTTCCATTGAGTCACTATAAGTTGCAGCCGGTGCAAGATGGCCCTTATCCCATACGTTATTGTAGTAATCTGCATTGTTGGATGTTACCACATCTCCCTCGGTATAAAAGTTCATAGAACCTCTATCTACGTTCTTAGGTCGATTTGTAGAGGTGTACACCAACTTTACGGGTTGTTCCTTCACTTCAGAGTACCAAACCTTGAATACTCCATTCTCGATGATTACCTCATCTCTTAACTCAGGCTCTTGAATTTGAGCATCCACACTACAAGAGTAGAGGATGACCATCGTTAAAATTGTTATTATTCTTTTCATATTTTTAATTTAATGTCCGAACGGAAAAAAACCCGATTCAACGGATTTCCATATATTCTCCCCTACTTCGAGGATAAAGTCTTTGATTTTTTTGCCTATCTTAGCCACCCCATTAGATAATTTAGACGATTGTGATATAATTCGTGGCAGCACGTGCAATTAGAGGTTTTAGACATCCATAACTTAAACGTAGTTAGGTGTGGGTCTGATTTAATTAAGTCTCTTTCCCATTTGGGTTGGATTCCTAAGTTGTGCTGTATGCTGTAAATAAAATACGATATCTTCATTATTGTATCTAGACCTAAGTCACTTTATTATTCATATAAGTATGTTTTATTATCACCTATAAGTATAAGTATTAAGAAACTATCAAAAAAAATCTTCTCCGACGCCCAAACCACCTAAACGATGTAATGGGGATTAACTGCCGTATTCCTCGTAACCATCAAAAACAACATCATCATTATTGGGTTCATATGGAAAATCAACACCATCTATAAAATCTTCATCCCCACCATCGGAATCGGTGGTTTGCTCGCACATATAACTCTTAATACCCATTTTACCATCCTTTGTTTCAAAATTCCACTCATCGTTGAAATATGTGAATTGTTCTTTATTTCCCATTAATTAATATATGTTAACTATTATCTTTGCAATTCCACCTTGTCTCATAACTGGTACAACCATATCACCATTGACTGGATTAATTAGTAATCTACCCTCATCCAACATTTTGTTTTGGCGAGGAGTTAACCCATCTAATATCTTTTTAGTTATTAGTGGGTCTTTTATTAAATCATCATCGGTAATATAATCGTAAATATTCATTTAATAATTTGGTACTACTGAAAGAACACAACTACCTAAACCTTCATGTGGTGATTGTTCTGGTTGGATTGATTCGATTTTCCATTTCATCTTTTGGTAAGTAATACTACCACCAACTGATAAACAAGGACCTCCTTCGAAATCAAACATAGTAATTTGTCCTTCATCATTCTGAGCTTGTCTTGAGAATTGTGTTTCTCCCATAACTCGTAATCGGTCTGAACCGATTTTCTCAACAGTTCTATCTAAACCGTATCTACTTTTTACAATTTCCATTTTACTTATTGTTTTCGTTCTCTTCGAACATTTTTAATTTTTGGTTAAAATCAAAGATTAACTCTTTGTATCTTGCCTCACTATTATATATATTATTAAAATTATTTATTAGATTCATTACTGAACCATTCTTTAAATGAATATAATCTGCTGATTTAATACTCTTATATACTTTCATATATGCTTTCATCATCATCTTAATCCTTTTGTTGTTGTTCTACCCAATGCAATTGCCATCTCTGATGGTGTTTGTCCCATCTTACATTGTTTCTTATACCACCAATACATATCTTCGGTAGTACCCTTTCCTCTCTTTTTCTCCAAACATTTTTCCCACAAATCCTTTCCGAACTCCTCAGTCAATTCTTTTCTTAATTGAAACAACCTAGTTTGCTCTTCGTCAATTCCAACTTCCATCAACTTATTTTGTTTGATTCTCTTCATCTTAGCAAACTCATGAGCCTCTACTTTTCTATCATTGATATCAACAATCAAAGATGTTTCCATAAAGTGATTATACATCTTATTGTATAATTTTTCGTTATCATCTGCTTCTCTGAAGTATGGTGAGTATTCAAAATCACCATTCCTAATCTTCAATAGAAGTGGGAATTTTGACTTTAAAGGTCTCTTTCTATACTTACCTTCTGTAAAATATCTAAATGGATTATAAGCCATATTTCTAATTTGTTATACAAATATACGAAATCTTTTTCGAATATCCTAATCTTTACTTAAAATCTTTTTAAGTTGAGATTCATTAAGTACCTTTTTCTTTTCGGTATTTTGTTTAGTTTCTTCTTCAGTTGGTACTCGATAGTTCTCAACTAACTTTTCCATCCAATCTTTAGTTTGTTTACTCATATTTTTATTTATCTAATCTTATGCCGCAGAATACAGGAAATCTCAATGAACCATCATCAGTAGTTTCAAAGTATCTAACTTCTGCAGTTTTTCCTATATATTCTTCTTTATTGGTTAAAATATCCTCTCGTTCTTCGTGAGATAATCTAGCACCAGTCTTTACAACTTTTCCGTTGTATTCTATCCAAATAGTTCCGTGAGTTGGAATTGCATCATTAGGTGTAATATCCACAATTGGAACAGCTACATCAAAGAACTTTTTATACTTCAATAAGTTATCACTTCTACCATTGACTTTATATCCATCAGTTCCCCATCGTATCATTATACCTTCATATCCTTCACTCATAAATTTCCCATAATAAGCTTCTAACTCTTCTGGGTTATTGATTTCTACTAATGGAACTACTTCTATATTTGGTTTGTTTTCTACTATGGTTTTCAAATCTGAATATCGTTCTATAAATGGTTTATCTGAAATCATATCATATACATGGTATTTCACATTTTCAGTTTGACCTTCTCTATATTTCTTTATAATTTTCATATTCTCTTGAAATGTCAATCCATGTGCATATAGTTCACCATCGATATAATCTTCAATTCCTTCCAAATCAGATTGAATATGTTTCAGAGTAATAATTTCTTTATTTGCTCTTGAGGTTAATTTTCCATCATTTCCCAATCCCCTCATACCATCTAATTTTGGTTGAGCGTAGCAAGGGAATTCTACTTTCTTTTCTTTTTTGAAATAATCATTAGCCAACATAGGTAGAATTACATTAACACTTTGAGCTTCTTCAATAGTTTTGAAATACCCTTCTCTTAATTTTTTAACAATAAGAGCTTCAGCTTCAAATTCAGATTGAGTTACTTCGGTAGTTTCATTTACCTTTCCGATATTCTTTGGTTTACATAATTTGGTATGTTGTACCTTTTTACCATCTAACAATCCAGATGTTTGGATTAAATTACCTTCATTGGTAGTTATTTCTAATACTCTTACTTTTCTTTTGCTATCTAATTTGTATATCTTCATATCTTATTTGAATATAAAAGTTAGTATCCAATGTTTAATAGTATCCCACTTAGTATTATGTCCCCATAACATAGAATCTTCAATATCTAATAGTTCATTTAAAAGTGGTGTTCTTAGGAATAAGAAATCTCCACTAAATGTGAAGTTCTTATCTGCACCATTGGGTAGTGTCCAAGTCATCTTTAGAAGAGAACCTTCTGAAAGATTATATTTAACATTTAACAAATCAAATCCCCAACCTTCCCATGTGTTATTGATGAAAATAATGAGTGGTGATATTGTTATATGTATTTTTCTAAATTTCCAATTTATCTTTTTTAACATTTAATAGGTTTTAAATTAATGAGATTTAGGGGAGTTGAGAGCTCCCCTATTTCTCTGCGTAATTGATTAACCTTAAAACATCGGAATCTCATCTTCCGAATTCGTTTCGGTTTCTTGTTCAGTAAAGAGAGCATCACCCTCATCCTTCACATATTTCTGAACTAATTGTTTAACATAAGTTCGTTCAGAATCAACTCCTCCATCGTTAGAGAAGAAAGGAAAGATTGAAATCTCAGCAGATTCGAATAAATCGAATCCATCATAAATCAATCCAGCCATCTCAACACTAGCACGAGTAGAAACCATAGCTGTCACTTTACCACTGTCACTCATAGATTGAGTTCTAGTGTGATGTGAAATCTCGGCAACAGCCTTTAAATCTTCTTCGTTCACTTCTGGGAACATAAACTTCAACAAACCAAATTCTTGTTCATCATTAAGAACATCCATTTCAATTGTTACAAATCGGTCAAGAATTGCTCGGTCAATAACTCTAGTTGAAGTATATTCATTACCAATATTGGCAGTTGCAATAAAGGTAACACCTTCGGCAACATTCACAATTGGTGAACCTTCTGCCTCATCTAATCTGATGTATCGTTGACCTTGGTCAAGTACAGTCATTAAGATATTCCAAGCATCAGGATGGGCACGTGATAATTCATCTAATAGAATTACAGCATTTGGAGTTTTTAATGCCTTCACAAATGATGATTCTGAAAAGTAAGTACCATTCTTAGAATCGAATTGGGTATTACCAATCAAAGTTGCACGTGGGTCTTGAGTTGCACCCAAGTTGAAGTAAAAATCTGGTCTATCCAAAGCCTTCACCAAGGATTTTGCAGCCATGGTTTTTCCACAACCTGCAGGGCCAGTCATCATAATATTCTTAGCACGAACTGCAGAACGAACTAAGTATTTCCACTTTAAATCAGTCATTACCAATTCTATTGGTTTTAGATTGACCGAACCTTTGTGGATAAAATCTTTAATAGCAGTGTGGTCTGATTTATCTTCAAATTGTACTCCACCACCTTCGGTAGCCATTGGAGCAACTAAATTGTTATAAACATCCATACTAACTTTTCGGTAAACTTTCTTACCATTCTTGTTAACAAAAGCCTGCAAGGCAAGTCCTTCATTAAAAGCACCCTTCCGAGTACCAGTTCCGATTCCCATAGTACCAACTTTACTACCTTTAGAATCAATCAATTTAAATGAGTTACCAAATTGTTCTACTTTGTAAACTTCATTTGTAACGAATCCGATTTTGAAATCTTTCATAATTTTATTTGTTTTAAGGTTTAACGTTTTGGGGAAATCACCCCCACTCAATTACTATACTAATATAAGAAAAATATTTGAGACTACCAAACTTTTTCTCACTTTTTTTTAAATTATTTTGATAAAAACAATTGATTTATTGTTTTGGTGATTTGAGATACGTTAGTAATATCGATAAGTTTTGCCGATTTACCATACATTATTTTGAAACCTCTAGAAGGTTCATCACCTGAATTTACCCATTGTTCAACATAGTAAGATAGGGTTTTAATTCCCATGGCCTCTATTTGTTTAACCATTTTACGAGTATGGTCAAATGCAATATCACCAGAATAATAAAGTTCGCTGTTACCAAAGTAAGGTTCACCATCTGATATATTAAGGAAGTAAGAATCCATGTCGTTTGTACTTCCTAAGAAGTTTTTCATAATAGCCTCGAAACATAATCCCTCTGGTGTAGTGCCAGTTGGATGAAGTGTTGGAAACATTTGTTTTACTTTAGAGAACTTATCTATATTAGAATTATATGCCTGTACAATATAAGGATTGTTATTACTAGTAGTTCTGAATGTAACTTGTATAGATAGATTTTGAATCATATCTACTGCCTTACATAATGCAACTACGTTTTTCAAAGTACTAGTCCACTTTTCACCACCCATAGAACCACTAGCATCAATAGATACATGGAGGTTGGCTTTTTTATAAGAATCAGTTTCTATATAAGAGAATACATTCTCATTTCCAAATCCTAGAGATGAAATCATTCTTTTATCAATTCTACCATGTTTTTGGCGATTGAAAACTGTATTTCTATCTTCACCTCTCACTTGAAGTTTCTTTCCTAATATAGTACCAATTCTAACACCTTCTAAAACTTCAGTTTCAAAGCTTCTTTTGATTAGACCATCTTCTTTCTGATTCCACCAATTGTTATGAGTCATTGGAAACATCTCAGATTCTAGTAGTGATTTAGTAAGTTTCTTAACTACGATACATTGTGTACCTTTGTAAACTCTACCCCAACCATTCTGAAGGTTTGAACCAACATTGGTAACTTCAGAACCACTTTCATCAATTGCTTTAAGATTTTGGTTATCTTTTTTAGTGATTTTCTTTTTACGAACATCACCATCCATAAACTTTTCTTGTTTTTGAATTTTCTTTTTAAGAAGGTCTTTTTGTTTATCAGTTAGTTTTACCTTATCAGATGATTTACTATCGTTAGAAGTTGAATCTGATGGAGTACCATCCATATCATCTGGCATATTATCAACATCCATTCCACTACCACCATTTGAAGGTTCATCAGAACCACCAGAAGGAGCCGAACCATTGATTGAGTTAGATAACTCTTCAAACTCCTCATCGGTCATATCTCTAGGTTCATTAGAACCACCTTGACCATCTTGAGATTCTTCATTTTGTTGGTTATTGTCACCATTTCCATCACCTTCACCATCTTCTGATGAAAGTAAGTTACTCATGATAATTTGGAATACCTTTAATGCAACCTCAAATGAATCCTTAGAGGTTTTTAGTCTAGATATAGTACCTAGTCCAATTACCTTGTAAATCTCTCTTAAACCCTTTAAGGCAGACAATCGAGTATTCTTGTTATGAATATTAATAATTCTAAACATATAAGAGTCAATCGTGTCATCTGTATATTCATCAGATAGAAGACCCTTATCAATCAGTTTATCATTAAAGTACTTATCATACATTTTTCGGTAATACTCTCTATAGCCAGGAGCAGAGTCAAAAACAAATTTATCAATTCGTCTATCCTCAACAACATTCCAAATGTTTTTAATCACTTCAATAGGATTCATAATACCTTTCTTAATGGCACCATCCTTAATATGTTGAGGAACTAAGTTGTAGATATCACTAAGTAAATTAAAATCAGAAAGTTTAATATGAGAACCTTCATGAAGAGCAAGTCCAACTGCAATATCAAAATCCTTTGGTTCTATAATATCAGAACCAATTACAACTGATTTACCATCAGTATAAGAATCACCTCGTTGACTGAACTTTACTGAAATTTGGTCATTAGTAACGATGTTTACGAAGTTAGAAATAGCTCGTTTGGATGAAGAAAGTTTGTAAAGGTCATGTGACTTTTTTTCCACATCATTCATTGTATCAACTACAATATCATCATCTTCCCAATCTTTCAACCAGTAAGAAGAATTTCCGTATTTACTCATATTTTAAAGTTTTAAGGTTTATGTTAATGGAGCTACAATCACTCCCAATCAATTACACTACTAATATAAGAAAAAGAATTGAGACTACCAAACTTTTTCTCACTTATTTTCAAATTATTTTGAATAATAACACCGAGTGTACTCACTACCATTAGGTAAGTTCATATACCCATTATAGTTTTTACTCTGAAGAAGAAGGTGTTCAATCATCACCGATATCCCAGCCTTGAATTTATCAGTTGCAAATTCATCAGTACGAGATAATTGATGATTACCCCAATTTAAAATTTCAGTTACTTCAATCGTTTTTCTTCCAGACATATTATAGGTTTTAAGATTTTAATAATGGAGATAACTCCCCCACTCAATTACAAGACTAATATAAGAATAATTTTTTAAGCTACCAAATTTTTTGGTACTTTTTTTTAAATTATTTTCAAATTAATTTAATTGAAATGTCAAGTATAAGTAAAAATTATATAAATAAGATTTTAAAAATCTTCGTATGATGGGAAATCTGATTGTAATTCTTCTAGTAAAAACATCAGTTCTTTTCTTGAGTCTTCCACACCATTCCAATCTTCATATGAAATTGCATCTTCAAGTCTTTCTAGTATTTCTTTTATTTTATTTTCCATATTGGGGAATTTGTTTCCCACTTAAATATAAGAAAATTAAAATTTTAGATTATTTCTAATTGAAGAAGTCCAAGTAATATCTTTATTTGGTGTAGAATCTATAAAGGTTGATGGTAATATTTCATCTGATGTTGGTTTACTTCTATCATATGTCTCATTTGGAGTACCTTTAGAATGTCTAGTTATTTCTAAATTACAAACAAAAAATCTGATATCAATATCTACTTTACTCATATGTACTCTAAGTAAATTTTCTGGTGGAATCATATAATGGCCTTGATTCACATATTCCAATAGATTTAAATAAATAGAAGAATAGTAGTCCATTAGCTTAGGTTCACCAAATGCAAATATATCACATACACCATCTGAATTTGGCCAATTGTCAGTTTTTACTTTACCCGATGGTACATTTAAATATTTATTTAACTCGATTTTTAAATCTTTATTCATTAACGTATCGGTTCTGCCTCTAAGAACAATATCATAATCTATATCCAATGATTTAGATAACATATTTGCTTTCCAAATCTTATACCACATTGAAAGTGTAGGAAAGTTTTTGGCATAATGAATTAAATTAGATACCAAATGTGATGGTGGTTCTATATAAGGAGTTATGACATCTAAGGTTGATTTTTTAAAATTAGAATATTTTTCAAATTCCAATTCTTTAAAATTGTATATTTTTTTTAAATTTTGAATAGTATCATCCCCACTTTCATCATCCCAAAATGAACCATATAAATCAATATCATATTTTTCAATCAACGGATTCCAAAAATCTTTAGTTTTATCTATATCTCTTATAAATCCACTAAAACATAATGCAATCTTTGGTTTTTTTGTGTTAAGTTTGGTACTTTTTTTAGGTAAGTCATCAAATGAATAATCAAAATATTCCAAATCATCTTTCCATAGTTCATTTAATTTTTGAATTTGGTCTTTTCTATACGCCTCATTCCATTTACATGGTTTTTTACCTGCTTTATTCTTAGCAACATCACGATGGTCGGTAATTGGCACATCTACCATTCTACTGAATATGGATATGTCTTCGGTTAACCTTTCAAATCTAATAACTATACTGTTTGGTTTAAGTATCCAATTACCCTTTTCATCCTTTAGTTGAGAAAACAAAGATTTTTTAAATGCCGGTGCATGAAATGGTATATTATCATCCAAATAAATATCTACAAATTTTTGGAAATCTTTTTTGGTATATTCACCTGTTGGTAGTTGATGAGAACTCCTACACCATGCCCAATCGTAATTAAAATAACTAAATAATAATTCAAATGGGTTTCTAACTATTGTTACCAATCTATCAACTGGTTCAATTGGAAATGTTTTTACATCTCTATAAATACCCCATTGTTGTTCTGAGTTGTCCCAGTCTAACCAACCTTTTATTTTAGTAGGATATGTCCATGCATGACCAACAGAGCGTATAGTTATTTTATTACCATTTAGTGATGCAAATTTGTCATCAAAATTTCTCTCAAAGAATGTAGATGCAGTTTTTGGTATTTTTATAAAAAGCAATTCCATTACTTATAATGTTTTATATAATCAGAACATACACCTAAACAATCACCAACAGGCCAATTGTGTCTTTCGGGTAATACTGCTATTGAGTTATCCAATGGTTTGATTTTGGGATGTGCCCATATAATACCTTTTGAAGTTATAGTTATATCATCTTCATCATGCCAAAAGTAGTGTAAATCAGTTTCACACATTAGTTCTAATGCTGGATGATTCTTACAATGTATCCATAATTTATCAGAACGTTCATTTAACCAATTAATATCTATTTGATATTGACCTAAATCATGTCCTAAGTATATTTTACCACCAATATACCAAATATCAACTTCTACATCATACCCCAATTCAATTGCTGAATCAATATAATCTGGTTGATTTTCTAATTTAGAAATACCATCTATGTTTCCTCTATGTGATATTAACTGCATATGCTCCATTTTCTGGTAAGAATAATTTATTTATATCAGAAATACTATAATTTTGTTCTGGTACAAATCCACCTGTCCATTGTGTATTAAATATATTTGCTACAACCTTATATGGCTCCAATTTCTTAATTTCTAATATTTCAAAATTATCTACCATCAATTGTCTTCCATCCATATTTCCCCATTTTTCTGGTTCTTTTGCCATAAGATAAGAACGAGTTAAGTTTATCTCAGGCTCCCAAAATTCATGCTTAATTCCATCTCTAAGATTATAAACAAGATTATTTTCCATATAAAACTTAGTTTTTTCAAACATCAATTTTACATTAGATATAGTACCTGCTATAATATGGTCTGATATGTGATATTGCATAAATTCCCAATGTCTAAAGAACACCGAGGAACAATGTATTTTATGTGGATTCATAGCAATTTCATATGCCACATATTCTAAGTTGGAGTAATACTCATCACCTCTTAGTTTAATTACATAATCAGTTTCAACACATTTCAATCCATTATTTGTAGATAGGAGTTGATAAGCTATGTTTTGATGACCACCAGTTTTAGGTAGTTTTGCAAATATAATTTTATAAGAATCTGGTATTTTTGAGTAATCAACAGTACATCCTACCCAAGTAGATATAACTACATTTTGAGTTGGATAGTTTTTTACAAAGAAGTCTACTGTTTCTTGCAGTATCTTGCCCTGCAAAAGAATTGTAACATTTTTCATTAAGAAGTAAATCTTTTATTTTTTAAACTTTATGTTTATGTAGTTTATTAAACCCATAATAGTTGGTGCCCATAAACCTATGAACAATGCCAACATTTCTTCACCTAATACTAAAAATAAAAATACTGAAAATCCGATTGAGAATGCAACACACATCAATAGTATTAACTCTGATAAAGGAGGGGTAAATTTAGATTTCATAATTATTCAACATTTGTGGTATTGGTAATCTTAGTATCTAATGCCTTATTGAGTGTTTTTACTAACTCATCTAACTTTTCTATATCTTTAGAATATTTAGATTCGGTTGAATTAGATTGGTTGGAGAATCTATTAATTTTGTCCTCCAACCTATCTAAATCTTTTTGGTAATTATTTCTACCCAATTTAAGTTCATAACTTAATTCAGTAACTCTATTTGATAATCTTACGATTATAGTTGTTGCTGTTATTACTAACAATATTAAACAACTAAATATGATGAGATGAAAATAATCTACCGTGTCCATTAATTACTAAGATTTACTTATTGTAAAGTGCGTAAACTTTGTTGATAAGATTTGTCTTAGTAAGTGATGAATCCAATTCAACATTGAATTCTTTTTTAGCTAAATCAACTAACTCAACTTTAGTCATCCCTCTAAGAGATGATTTAGTCATTTTACCTGATTTTCTGCCTTTTCTCTTGCCACCTTTAGCCGCATCCACAACATCTTTCGATTGTTTCACAACTTCTTTCACAGCGTCAGCAACATCTTTTGCTTCCTTTGCTACTCTTTTGGCTCTCTTCTTAACTTCTTTAGCAGTTTCTTTGATATCTTCGATACCATCTTCTACTACATCTGGAATTAAGTCTCCATCTCTATCAGCAATTTTACCTGCTTTTACGAAATAGATTACTACACCGGTTGCTATTGCTACCAAACCGATGATAATTAAAATAGTGTTCATAATTTAAACGTTTTATTTGATTATAAATATTAAGAGGACTAAATAAACATATGGAAGTCATCATCATTTTCTAACTGTCTCATTCTTTCAGAGTCATTTAGTTGACTGTTACCAGTCATTGATGCTAACACCATTGTTGCTAATCCAATTAATGTGTTTCGGAAATACTTTTTAATACTCGCCATATAAGGAATAAGATTTTTGGGGTTCTGGTTCTATAACTTTTTCTTCTTGTTTAATCACATAAGTGAACCCCTCTCTTGCATCCATATAAAACTGTGTATTTCCATTCTTTTGATAGATGTACTCTAATACATCTGTCAATGAATCTAAAACCAATGAAGAGTTATCTAAAGGAGTCCACCTATCTCCTGGTGGTACTCTCTTAGCAACTTTTACCTTTACCTCTTCGGTAATAACTTCTGGTTCTTTACTCATTACTCAATTACTCTAATAATTCTGCTTTCCCTTGCTCCACTTACTTTGTAGTCAATGTTTACACCAGCGTCAGTAAAGTCTTTTACAACTCTTGCTTCAGCCTCGGTTACTGATTGAGCATCAACCAAGTAAATTTCTTTTTTTAATTTTGCATTGCCGTTTTTAAGTGTAGCAACTTCCACTTCAACTGTAACTTCAAAATACTTTGCCATAATTTGTTTTTGTTTATATTAATATATATGTATTATTTAAGTAAAGATACGAAAATTAATTGAATTTACCAAATTTAATTTAAATTTAATATTCGTACTCTTTTTTAGGGCCTGTTAAGTTCCCATTTATAAGAAAAGAACAATTAAAACATAACATCCTAAGATTCTCATGTTTATGATTACATCTATCCCCATCTATAAAATCTAATACCAATGGAACTCTGAAATCAGTCACCCTTCTTTCTTCAAATCCACATGCATTACACTTCTCTAACATATACCCATTACTCAATAATCTCTTTTTAAGTTTCCAAACTGGATAGTCAGGAAACATTCCTTTTAAAATATCATCTAAAGAATGTGCCAATGTTCCAGGATTCGTTCCCTTTCTTATACCAATTCCGTGTGGATTTTTCAAATCTTCAAACACCCCATACTCCTTGGCGTATTTCTTATAAGTGTTATAAGATACACCTAACATTCTAGCTGCCTCAGCAGCAGAACGTGCTTTTTGTTGTATATCCTTTATCTCGGATTCTAAAAGTGGTTTAGCACCTAAACCTCTCTTTGTCCTTTGTTTTGGAGCTTGTGATAAATCTTTTGTTGGGTCAAAATTAGGGAATAGTGATTCCCCCTCTGTAACATCTTCCATTTTTATATACTATTTAAAATATTCCTTCTATGTATATAAATATAGACTAATCCTTTTTTTCTACACCAAACCTAGAGAAACGATACCAAATTCTTTCGTGGAAGAAATAAAGTATCATTTTAGTAATAACTTCTACCCCACCTATGGTTAATCCCATTTCCCAACTACCAGTTATAAGTGCCGATAGTATCATTGTATCTATCGTACCTATTATTCTCCAACTTATAGTTTTTGCAATGTGTCTCTTATAGCTTACCATCTTTTTTCATTTGATTACGAATAGATGTTGCTGAAATATCCCCAATCTCTTTTGGTGGTACGTGCTCTATGATATCATATCCTACTCCTCTACCATAGTTGATAGATTCGATATCAGGTATAATGGTTGCAATTACCTTACCCTCTAAGATGAGTTCTTTTAACTCACCTTCATGAACCATTTTTAGAATTTCTTCTGCAGTCCAAGGATTCTTTTCGTCTGGTTCAACATCTCTGATACCTAACCATACTTTATATCCTTCTTTTAATCTTTCATTAATTAGCCATAGATGCCCCTTATGAAGTGGTTGCCATCTACCTGCAAAGAATGAATACTTTACTTCTGATGAGGAAGATTCTTTATCTGCCCTCGCTTTTACATTTGCCATTGATTTGATTTAGCGGTTTATAACTTTTCTTTTTCTCTTAAATAAGATACTATTTTTGTGAATGATTGTTTTGGATTATCTTTAGTTGTATCCACATCGAAGAAATCTTTTTGTGGGGCTACATAATCCTTTGAATGAAAGTGGTCTCTTTCTCTTGCCGTAGAACAATGTACATAGAACTCTTCGAAATTATCTAAACCAATTCTTTCTTTAAATTCTTGTCTTAACCATTCATATGGTGCCACTAGAGATACTACCACATCACATCCTTTACTAGATAGGTACTCAGCTAATAACTGAGCTCTTCGGATGTTATTTATTCTTCCTTGTTCGGTGTAATCTTTATTAATGGTCAATGCTCTTAAATCATCACCATCTACATGAAATACATCCTTTCTCCAATTTCTTTTCTCGGTTTGGAGTAATTCTACTAACTGTTTACCAAGTACAGTTTTTCCGTGTGCGGGTTGGCCTGTAAACCAATAGATATTACCTTTTGACATAACTTGATTTTAATTATTACTAATATACGAAAATAATTTGGATTATCCTAACTATTTTTCTTTTTTCCAACCACCTCCGGCAGCCTTATATTTTTTTGCAGCCCAACCATTAGCATATGCAGATGGATAGACATCAAATTTCTTTTTTGCTTGTGATTTATAATAAGACCATTTTGATGGGTCTGTTGGTACGTTTTCTTCTACAAATAAATTAATCTTTTCTTCCAAAGATTTCACTTTTGCCGATTCATCAACTCCTTCATATATGGATTTAAGATACTTAATGAAATCTTTATCATTTTTCATCTTCTTAAATTCACTATCTTTAAATACATTACTTACAAAATCTCTAACATCTTTAGAATCTTGTCTGATTGCATCTATTAATGACATCATTCCTTCATCTATTGATTCAAATGTTTTCTTCTTAGATTTAGATACAATTTTTAAATCTTTTTCTTTTGCTAAGATGTATTTTTCAAATCTACCATCTTTACCTAAGTTAACTTTGTATTCACCATTATCATATCTAACTACATCACCAACAAACTTTTTCTTACTCTTAGGGTCTATCCATTGAACTCTTGCATCGTAGAACTTTGGATTTATTTTTTCGTTTACTGATTCTCCATCTTTATTAACGTTATCCCAAACTCTACCACCTTGTTTAAGGTAATCACTAAATCCAGTTTTCTTTTGGTCTTTAGATGGTTTTAGTTCTTTTTTTACTTTATCATATGGATGTTTAACTTTTCCATCAAACCAAAACCAATCTTGAGAATTTTTAGAACCGCCAGTTTGAATAAACCCTTCTTTACCTTTTTTGTTAACATATTTAACACCAAGTTTAAGTTCAGCTTCATTTACTGATTCTAATATCTTAGAATTTTTTTCTATTGAAAGAATAACATTTTTTTCTCTTCTAATTGATATTCCTCTGAATGTAGGTTTATTAAAATATTTATTCATTCCAGCTTCATAGCTTTTTAATGAACGATGATGTGCAAATACTCCACCTGGTAGGTTATATATAATAGTTCCTTTAGGTAATGTTACATTTGTATAATCACCGATTTGTACACCTTTAACATCTCTTTTTAATTCATACTTTCTTTTATCTAAACCATATGAACCACCACTCATAGTACCTGAATTTGGTCTGAATGTTGCTTCACTAAATAATCTTTTACCTGTACTATCTTCTATATGAACCGTTGCATCTTTATGTTTGTGATAATTTTTTACTACATTAAATACAGCAGGAACTGCTTGTGGTGTTTTGATGTTTAATACTTGTTTTATTACTTTACCATCCTTAATAACAACCAAAGATACTGGATAACTTCCTTTCTTAGCTGCCTTATGAATCGTAGATAACTTAGCTTCTTCAATAGATTCCATTATAGATTTAAATACATCTATTGAAATTTTTCGTTTCTTACCTTTAAGTTCATATTCTACAAAATCCTTTGAACCTGGTTTTTTAATATAGTTTGTTATCTTAACATCTACTGATTCTTTACGATTTGTTTTAGGATTGTATTTTGTAATAGATACAACTTTACCAATTTTCATTGATAAGTCTTCATTTAATTCGTTTATTGATTCATCTACTTTGTATTTGTAGATTACATCACTTCTATCTTTCAATGAAGTTTTACTATTTTGTAAATCATAGTTTGCGTTAGCAGTTGTTGCTTTAGCAAACTTACCATTCTTTAAATAGAATGTACCAATACGAGAATTGTTATCATCAGTTACATAGAATGTTGCGTTTTTCTTTTTCTTAGATAATGCAACTATATCAGTAAGGTTTTTAGCTTTTATAAAATCACTATATCTTTCGTTTACCGATTCGTTTGCAGGTTTAGTCCAATTCCCTTTATCATCTTGCTCCCAACCTCTAGATTCCATTTCATCATCATAAGCTTTCTGCATATCTCCATAACTAAGTGCTTTGAAAGCTTCTGGCCCCATTTCTCTTTCTACTGCAGTTTTGATATAATAACTATCATTTTTATCTAAAGGTACACGCTTTGGTTCACTTTTAGGTTCTACTTTCTTAGGTTCTACTTTTGGTTCTGCTTTAGGAGTACCATTAGATTGTCTAATCATATCTTTTAAATCACCTGATATCTTATCAATATCATTTTGGGTATATATCCTTACACCATTCTCTTCTGCTTCTTCTGGAGAATCATAAGATTCAGCTTCTTCAAAATCCTGTTGTGCGTATCTTAAATCCTCTAATTTTGTTTCTATTTTTTTATAATCTTCATCAGATATTTTACCTTCAAGTTTTTCAACTTCACCCTCAATATCATCTGCATACTCATATGATAAATCCAAATCAATTTTAGGTCCATCATTTTTAGGTTCATCCGTTTTAGGTTCACCCTTTGAAGTAGGTTTCTTTAAATCAGGTGCATCATATCCAGAATCTTTAGAGAATACACTCTTTCCTTTGGGTTTGCTATCATCTTCTTTATCATCTATCTTAGAATGTGTACCAGCCTTTACAGCTGCATCTCTATTATCTTTAGATTTGAATACAGCAGTTTCACCACTCTTTTTAGATGTAGCAGTAAATGATTCTTCGTTTACTGATTCGTATAGTCCTATGTTAATTGTACCTTTTTTAAAATCAACTAAGTTAGCACCCATTGCTTTTCCAAGTTTTTCCCATGCACTTTTATCGCTCATATAAGATGACATTCTAACTTCAAATCCTTTTCCTTTTTTAGAAATCTTTTTGATTGCCTTTGGGGATATGCCAATATTATCTAGTGCCATTCCAAATTCATATTTAAAGTCAGAAAAATTACCTTTATAATTTTCATTAACTGATTCTTTTTTGAATCCACTATCTTCTCTATATCCTTTTTTCAAAAGTTCACTTCTAAACTTTTCCAATTCTTTTTTATTTTTAAGAATTTGGATACCATAGAAATCACTACCATCTTTGTGTTTTGATTTTCCATCGTGATAAGATATTGTGTATTTTGCTCTACCAATACCATCTTGTTGGTAAAATCTTTTCTTTCCTTCGTTCATAGTTTCGTTGTTTTCTGCAAGAGTCTCTGTTCCTTTAGGTAACATTACTGAATAATTACCACCAATATATTTCTTAAAAAGTTTTCTTTCTGTGTCATATTCTTTTGAAAGTTCTTTCTTTTTCTTAGAATCCATATCGAAGTAATCTTTTCTATCTTCCATTGACCATCTTTGTACACTTACTAAATCTGTTAATTTCTTAATCTTCTTTGCTTTAAGTCCTTTGATTTGTTTTGCGTATTTCTTATGTAGTTGTAAATATAAATTATCCTTAGCTTCGTTTACTGATTCACTCAATGAATATGAAACGAAACTTGGATTTTTTTCAATTTTTACTTTAATTTTACCCTTAGATAGTTTCTCCACTTCTCTTTTAGTTTTTTGAGGGTCTTGGTGTGCATGATAAAAGTTATTCTTAATCTTAGTAGATGAACCAGGTTTTTGATTAAAGTTTTTTACCAAATCACCTTTGTCATATCCAACACCACCAATATTTACTACATTATGTGAAGAATTGTAGTGAACATCATATTTTGGTTTAGCATCTAATATTACTTGTGTAAGGTATTTGTAATCTGCCTGTTCGTTTATCGACTCGTTAAACATACTACCAGTTCTCCAATCACCAGTACGTTTCTTTAATACTTTATAAATCTTATCTAGCTCTGCATCATTATCATGACCATGTCCTAATTCTATATTTAATTGACCTTTAGTGATAGGATGTTTACTGATATAAACTTTTATTTTTCTATTAATCTTTCTAACATCGGCCTGTATATTTAGTAATTGTTTTGGAGTTACTTCCGGTTTATTAGCAAATCTATTTTCAGTTACCGATTCATTTGTAGATTCTTTCATATTTGCAGTAATCGATTCAGGTGCGTTATTTTTTATCCATCCAAACAATTTCTTTTTCCATTCCTTTTCAGAAATTATACTACCACCTTCTTTTTTAATTTTTAAATATTCAAATCCAATTGGAAACTTTACTTTTGTATCTTTTTCAGTTCTGGTTGATTTTCTTTTACCATCTTTTGTTACATCAGTACTTACACTTACGTTCTTTTGTGTCTTTTCTATCTCTTTACCATCAGAACCTTTCATAAATACAGTTAGACTTGGATTATTAAGTATAACATCTGCTCTACCATTCATTCCCTTTGGTAATGCTTTAGTTAATAAACCCCAAATAGTGTTAGAAGCACCTTCATGTGTTTTTAACATTATATTTTCTTCACCCATTTCACCATCAGGTACTTTTCTACTTCTATTCTTATTATTTTCCAACGAAACTTCATAATTAGTAAGTATCCAAGTTAAATGAATGTTATTTGACTTATACCCAACTTTTTTCAACATTGGAATTACATTAGTAATATCAGTTACATCTTTAGCAGTTATATCAAATAATATATTTGGTAAAACATTAGGGTTCTCTTTACCCAATAACATTTTTTCTAAACTAGTATCTTTAATACCTATTGCTTTTACTAAGATATGTAAGGCATATACATGGTTTGGATTTTTAAGATTTAAGTTTTGAAGTTTGAATCCTTCATCTTGTATTTTATTGATTAAATCTAAATCTTTAGGTTTAATGTTTTTACTATATTTTTTTATAATACTATCAATACTTAGTTTACCGAGTCTGTTTAGAATTTGAAGTTGTTTCTTCATTTCATCCACATCTCTAATTTTATAAGTTGCTGAATCCAAAAAGTTACTAATAGCGAAACCCTTTCCACTACCTGCTCCACCTGCAATAAAAACTACTTGTCCGTATTTTTTTCTATTATTATATACGATTAACTTTTCATCTAAAATCTCTTCACTTATTTCTTCAAATTCCATACTTTCGTTTTTCTTTTTACCTGCACAATGTGCCTTTTGACTAAAACCCTTTGGGTTATTGCAATTTATTGATTTCTTATATTTCGTACTCCAACTCATCTACTCTATAAATATATATAAAAAACTTAAAAAGTTGTTATTTAATTGTGATTTGAATACCACCTTGCAAAAAGGTAGATGGTATGTTATCCATAGATAGAGGTCTACTATCTGTATATTTATTAAACATAATTTTAGGGTCACCTCCCAATAAACTTCGTCTGTCAGTCCAGTCATTATTGGCTGATGAAGTATATAATGTAGTGGTACCTGATAAATTTTGTAAAGTTGCTTTTATTTCTTTAGGAGGAGATAGTGGAGCTTGTTGTAATAATAGTGCAGCTAAACCTGCTACTTGAGGTGCTGCCATTGATGTTCCACTTATATTACATTGACGATAATTGTTATCAAAATAATATACCGAATCACTAAATCTGTTTGTGTTAGAAGTACAACTCATAATATTAGTACCTGCTGCATAAATATCAACAGCTGGTCCACATTCTGATGAAGTTGCTTTCTGGTCTTTATTAGAACCATCACCATTTGTTGCTGAGTTTAAAGATGAATCTAGATTACCTACTAAAATAGCTCCATCTGCATTTGGAGATGAACCTCTATGATAATATTGAGGAGTTCCATTTGATGTATAATAGTTGTTGTAATCAGGCCCACCAGGTACATCACATTTATTACCTCTATTTCCAGCTGCAATAGTTACATGAATACCAGCATCAATCATTTCCTCAACATCAGTATCAACTGATAATATTCTTAAATTAGCTGCATAAGTTGATGCATCATATATGTTATAGTTTAATCCGAAATCATCTTCTCTTTTAGTTGATGAATCTATATCAGTTCCAGTATATGATACTCCTCTATAATTTATAGCTGTTAATGATGCATTAGTATAAGTTGTAAGATATCCCCAACTCATATTAACCACAGTTGGATTAGGTACACCAGTTTCTGGGTTATCTACTTTATTATTATGCCATCCTTTAATTACATCAAAACAATCAGTTGTTGCAATACCAGTTGCACCATCAGTAGAACCTTCTAAACCTCTTACTTTTACGAAGTAAACATTGGCGTTTTTTGCAACACCATAATTTAATCCAGCAGCTATTCCTGCACAGTGAGTACCATGTCCATCAAAATCTCTATCGTGATTTGCATTTTGAGTTCCAGTTACTCCACTTAAACTATACCAATCTATGGTTACAGTTCTTTCTACACCATCGGGTCCTTTGAATTCAGAATGTGCAAATTCCACTCCACTATCTTGAATTACAATATCAACATTAGAACCATCTAATGTATATGTGTAATCTTCTGAAGTTGATGAACTACCACCATAATTGTTGATTTTGGATTTATGTCTAATTAATCCCCAATTTAAAAAATCACCACTATCGGAAGTGGTTTTAGTAAAATTTCCAGTTTGAGTTGCTCTGTGTTCGATGAAAATATCATCTCTAAATTCAGGTGGTATCTCTACTCCTTTAACTCTACTATCATTCCTTAGAGTTGTTACTTCTTCAGCTGATAAAGTGTACCATGCTTGTCTTGGGGAATTTGGTCTTAGATTTGGAGAATCAACTCTACGATTGGGAATGTGTAAAGTACCACCATCATCTGATAGTTCCATATCATCCCAAAAGGATTGGTAGTTAACACCCTTATGTAATATAACGTTATACGTTTCCATTTATCTATATTTATTAAGATGTGAATGAAATTCCTTTCCATGCACTACCATCCCAGAAGTAAGGTCTTAATTGTCCACCACTACTACTTACAATCATTGCACCATCTTGCGGGTTCGATGGATTAGTTGTTCTTTCTGGTAATACCAATACATCTTGAATAGTTACATGCATACTTGAACTTAACAACATTGAACCAGATGATATTATATTTATGTTTGCTGAATCAATAGTTGTACTTAAATTATTAAACGTTGTATGAATCGGACTTCCTATATTAAAGGTTGCACCAACATTTAGATTGGTAGTTACTGAACCAGTACCCATTGTTACAGTTCCAGCCGTAGTTATGTTATCGTTGCCAAGTACATCTGCAAATGCAGCGAAATCTAAATTACCATTACCATCAGTTTTTAGTACCTGGTTTGTTGTACCGTCTGAAACTGGAAATTCTATTGCTGAATTAATACTTAGTGCATCAGTTTCAACTCTTCCATATGAACCAGTATCATTACCAGCTCCAGTTAAAGAAGTGTTATAAACTATTTCATTTGCTATTACCTTATTAACATTTAATGTTCTTGTCCCACCAGTATATGTAAAATCAGTTGACCCACTCATTTCAGCTAGTGTATCTTGGTAGTAAATAGTTCCTGCGGTAGCACCAGAAGGTAATAATTGAGCTGATGATGAAAGTAATCCACCACCTAAAGATGATATCTGAGAAGATGCTGATACTAAACCAGCAGGTGCACCTATAATAGTATCCCATTCTACTTCTGTACTATCATCAACACCTGTTAGTGAATACCAACTACCCGTTTGATTTATAATTCTATATCCATAAAAATCATTTGAATCACTACTGAAAATCATATCACCACTCTGATTTGTAAATGAACCTGTCTGATTATCAGTTAATGGATTTAATCTAATCGGAGAATCAGTTACTACAACTGCATTTGAAGCAGATAAGTTAAGATTATTAGCCGAGAATAATGTTGGTGTTCCAGATGAACCTACTGATATAGATTTTGCAAAAAGGTCACCTGATGCAGATATATTACTATTGACAACAAGTCCTAAGTTTGGGTCAACTGATGCGGTTACTGAGCCAGTTGTTAATGAAGTTCCTCCACCAACACCACCCACAATAGCAGTACCAGGTATTCCAGTTAAACCAGCACCACTACCACTAAATACACTTCCACTAAATGCAAAGAAATGACCACCACTTACGATTAAGTCACTACCCTGTGATAAGTTTACATTAAAGTTACCATCTTCTATTGTAGCAGTAATACCTTGTATATTATCTACTGTAATGTTATTGTCCCCATCTATAAGTTGAGTTGTTGAACTAAGTCCTATAATTGCCGAAGCAGGTATATTACTTAATTGAGCACCACTACCACTAAATGCACCTTGATTAAGTAAGATACTTCCGGTTATTTCAATGTCATCTGTAAATTTTTGTTTTGCTAAGAATACATTTACATCATTTGCACTAAGTCCATCATTAGAAATTAAATCTATGTTTGTTTGTAATGTGGATGCAGATGCATTTAAAGCAGTTTGCAATACGAATTCTAAATTACTTATTTGCGCTGATGATGATACTATATTTGTGCCACTTACACTAAAGCCACCACCACTAGAACCAGAAATTACTTGTAATTGATTTAAATAAGGTAATACTAATGTGTTATTATAATATCTATTAAGTGAACCCTCGGAAACATCGTCAGTGGTTAAAGATGATAAGTCTATTTGTGCACCATCTATTTGATTAGATGAAGAAACTACACCAATAGTGTTAATATGTTTTATTGTTTGTGCAGATGAAGAAACGGTTCCAGTTGGAACACTTCCACCTCCACCAAGTCCACTTGCAAATGAAGCAGAGTCTAATTCGTAATCTGCTATTCCCACAAAGTTACCAGCATCACCAGTAGTTAATAAGTTACCACCATCAGATTCACCTGCGGCTAAATTGATAGAATTATTGAATGCAGAACCAAGACCTGTAAATGTTAATGTAGAATTACTTAAAGTTATATTAGATATATAATCAGTACCACCACCACCACCGGCACCACCATTTCCAAAACCAGAGGCAGCTGCTGAAGATGAAACTGCCGTACTAAAATCACCAATATCAGTTGATGCTATGGAACCAGATAATATCAAACTACTTCCTAGATTTTCTATTGTTTGTGCAGATGAAGAAACAGTTCCACTTGGAATACTAGCACCACCTCCACCACCGGCACCAAATCCACTTGATGCAGCAGATGCTGATATTTGTTGTGATGATGAAATTACATTTTCAGTATTTAATCTTGTCTTAATCCCACTAATGTAGTTTGTAGTTGCTGTTAAATCAACATCTGATGAATTTGTGAAAGCACCAGAATTTGTTATTCTCGCGTCTACTTTTGTATCTGTATAGTATTTGTTACTTCCTTCTGAGATATCTGTTGTTGATAATCCACTAATTGTAGAGTTAACATTTCCTATTTGAGTAGATAATTCACTATCTGTTGCCAAATCATCTGTAAGGTATGATTGTAAAGATGATAAACTTGCTTTTTTAGTAGTTCCACCATCCAGAACAGGAACAATCGTAGAATCACTAAGTGAACCCGATGTTAATTCTACTAATTCTGATATTTTAATATTATCTGCCATACCTTAATAAATATCTTTTATCTTTTTTTCTTTTTCTTTTTACTAGGAATTTCTATTTCATTTTGCTTCATTAATTCAATTTCTTGTTTTCTGATAGCTACTTGTTTTTCTCTTCTCCTAACAGTTGTAGGTTTGGTGTACTCTTGTCTATCTTTATATTCGAAGATATGACCAGAATTCATAACTGCCCTTTTAAATATTTTAAGAGCTCTATTTATATCACCTTTCCTAACTTTTACCGTAACTATGGGTTTACTCATTTATATAACGTTATGCTCCTGTTTTTGAAAAAGTCGGAGTCTTTCCTTTTGTTCTATTACCACCTTTTTTAGAGTCACCTGCTTTCTTTTGGTCAGCACGTTTTTTATTAACGAATGTTGCTCTACCTTTAGGCCCTAATTTGTTGGCTTTCTCTTTTGATAAACATGCTGCATAAGCACCACCTTCTTTACCATCACCACACTTACCTAACTTCTTACCAGTAGAACTGTATCTATCCCAACCACCACCTTTGGTAGACCCAGTCTTTCCTTTACCGAACCACTTTCGTAAATCTTCGTTTTGTGATTTACCTTCTCTGACTCTGAATGGTATATTATGTTGTTTCCAAAATTGATTTAATGTTTGTATTAAATCATTAATTGTTGCTTTTAGTTGTTCTTTCTTTTGTGGAGTTGTTGTATTCCACATTTTAGATGGTATCATTCCCTTTATATAATTTCTGATTGGGAATATACCTATTTCAGTTATAGTACTATCTTCTGACAATGGTTTCATACCATTTTTAGTTCTAACGAAATTTAATTTCTTTATAATCTCTTTTTGTTTTTGAGATTTTGGCATGGCCTTTAATGCCATAGTTGTCAACTTATATATCAACGTTCTATCTTGAGAAGATAATTCTTCCTTAACTACCGATTCGGGAACACAGTTTGGTACCATCTTTCCGTTCTTCTTCTTCAAACCTACTTGCTTGTAATCTTTCCAGCAATCTTCGTTCAATATATCGGTTAACTTAATCATATACTATAAATATAAGTTTTTTAATGTTTAATCAGTTGAACTCTCCACTTAACACCTTTTCCTCTTAACATCTTCTTAGTAGCATCTACGTTCTTTTTAGAATCATCGGCAAAATATACATCATCGTATCCTTCATTATCAATCTTATCTTCAATCCAATCTGCTTTATCTTTTGGGTTATTGGATGCTAATGCAGTTACATATATCTTACTCATATTAATACCAATATCTTTTAGGTATTGTCTTATCGGTTTAAATGCTGCCCTAGCAGTTAAGATGTGAACACCATCACCACCACTACTTTGTACTATTCTACGAAGTACACTCGTTATTTTTTTAATTTCGTTTGGGTCTTGTACTTTTTGGAAATCTGAGAAGTCGAATTCATCACCTGGTTTCTCATTGTAAATGGCATATTCACCAGGAGTAAGTTTCTTCTTTTTACCATTATTAGTAATATAGATAAATGATGTAGTTTTTACAAGTGTATCATCAAAATCAAATACTCTTAGTTTCTTTGATTCATTGAATAAACTTCTTGCTATCATATCTTCTTGTTCTTTGGTAAACATACTAATATACGAATTATTTTGGATATATCCAAATTTTATTACGATTTACTTAGAATCTGATTGTTAAGTTCCAACAATCGTTTGTTTTCCATTTCTAAGTATTTAACTTTAATAGTTAATTCGGCCACATCTTTAGTAAGTTCTAAGATTTTCTCTCTTAAATCATCTTTTTCTTCGGCACTTTTTTCTAATAATTGTTCTAACCTATCAATTCTTTTAGCACAATCATCTTTGATATAATCTTCATCTTCTTTTCTTTCTTGTGCACGCTTTTCATAATACCTCCAAGCTCCTGCTGAACCTAGTACTGTCACAAGTGTTATAATTACGGCGTAAATTGATTCTGGTTGCATTATTATTTATTATCTTTATTATGTAATATACCATCAGTCTTTTCCAACTCTGCTCTAAGGTAATGTTTAGCTCCGATTATATAATCTTTAGCTTTGATAATTTTAGTTTGCCACCAATGTGGTAAATCTACTTCCTCATCCATTTCTTCGAATGATTTCATCATCTCACCTAATTCTTCTGCATATCTTTCGATAATACTTAAATCTGCTCTTAACATACCAGGTTCATTATCTTCATGTCCTAAATCGGTATCTTCGAAAACCGAAGTATCTAATTCTGCATCTGCCTTCATCTGAGAAACATACTTGTCCTCCATATCCAACAGTTGTGCTAGATTCTTTTGTCTTGCCTTTATTTTTTTAGTCAAGTCTTTTAATACGTTTAGGATTTTTTCTCTTTTAGATTCATCCTTTTCGTTTTTGTAAGGAAGTACTGCTTTTTTTCTTTCTGCTTCTAATTTTGCAATATCTTTCTTGACTGCCTCAATCTTTAAAAATAATTTAGGAATACCCTCACTCATTAATTCCGAGAATGAGAATTCACTATTGTAATTTTCAACGATATATTTTTTTAACTTTTTCATATCAGTTATGTTGTTATCTAAAGATAAATATAATGTACTTTTATTTAAAGGAAGAAAACAGTATCCCTCCTAAGAGGGATTGTGTTTTTATTCTTTCTTTCCAAAGATTTTACCAGCTTCTGCTATACCAAACGAACCAAGTGTAATGATTACGAATGAATTATAGATAAACTCTTGTATTACTAAATCTTTTCCAAAAAAACCAGTAGCGATATCAGCAATTGCGAATATACACATCATTGCGAATGATGCGAATCCTACTACTGACTTTTCGTTAATGTCATTATCATCTTTAAACATATTTTTAAAAAATCCCATAATAAATTTCTTTTTTGATTAAAATACAAAACCTTAATTAACGAAACTTATTTGATATAAATATTAAGTTTATTTGTTTAGGAGAGAATTTCTGAATCGTTGGATGACTTGTGGGAGTATTTCATTTGAATACTTTTTACCATCTACCTTAGTTTCAAATACCGTTACCTTATCCACATAGGAAGGTTCTCTATGGTCTAAATCTTTATCTTCGGTAATGTATATCCCATCCAAAACATATTGTCTTACATCAACGCCTAACTTAATTGCTTCGGATGATGCTATCATACCGAATGTATCTTCTGAACCATAACCACCAAATTCTATTGGGATTTCCATAGTTTGCCAAAACTTCTTAGAATATAAAGTGTGCATACCACAGCCAAACTTAAATGTGTTCAATCTTCTAATACCCACTTCAGTTGGAGTTTGTTTAAATGTATCTATAAATGTTTGTTTATTTCTAAACTCACCTAATTCATTATTCATTCTACTTTCATGTACTAACACATCCCAACTTACATCCCACCATCTTGGTATATTTGGTGAAAGTACAAATAAATCAGATTCTTCTGATATTTGTTGGGCTGCCATTAATTGTAACTTCAATTGTTGTTCGTGTATTGATATATCTGGGTCTACAAATATAAATTGGTCATAATCTAATTTAGCAACATCTCTCTTTTGTTGAGTTGTACCCCATACCGATTCATCTACTATAATCTGAAGATGGGATTTAACTCCTATCATAGATTCGGTAAATTTATCAATAAACCATTGTTGTTTTAATTCACTATTATCCCAATCGGTTAACTTTGGATTTAGATTAAGTGTAACATACATAGTTACATCATCATTACTATCCAAATAATTAAAACACTTTTTGTAATATGAAATGAATCTTTCGAACATTTCTAATTCCAATGGCATTACATGCGTTACAATTAAAGTTTTTCTCATTATGTTACATTTATTAAATTATTCTGATATTCATTCATTGAGTTTATATTAAGTTCCAAATTACCTAAGTTAAATTTACCAATCTCTCCACTATCTTTTATAATTTTAGATAGTTGTTGAATTAACTTAAAATCATTTTGTGTTAACGTATTACCATCCATTCTAACTACAATATCAGAGTCAAATGTTTTGTTTATTTTATCTGATAAGTTTATTAAGGTATTTGGTTGTTCTTTTTTAATATAATCATTTACCACAGATTCATACAAATCAACATAAATTGAATCACACCAAGGTTCTAATAAAGTTAATAACTCAGGTCTACAATTAAAGACCCTAAATTCAACATTATACTTTGGCGTTATTATTGGATATTGGTAAGAATCATTTTCAATCCATATTCCCCACTTTCTCAAATAGTTTCTTGCTGCTTTATTGGATGCCACTTTATAGTAATCATCATCTTTCTGAACTTCATTGTTCCATCTATGTCCTCTACAAGTTAAATGATATACAAATGAATCTCTACTTTGAATTAATTCATATCCAGCTAATATCCATCTCTGAAAGATATCACTATCTTCATATGGGAATGGTGCGAATAATGGGTCATGTCCACCTATTGATTGAAAATCTTCTTTGTAAAGAATCCAAGGTGCAAACATACCTTTAGAAGTTTGGTCACTATATTCACTTTGTGCTTTTGTAACAAATTCTTCAAATGCTGGAATATCTAAATCATCGAAATCCATTCCAAAGTTTTGTACAATCTTTTCGTTACCTGTTGGGTGTAATGGTGGTTCTATTCTAGTACCACAAACTACCTTTCCTTTATCTAAGTGTTTGAGTAGATTTTCTAAGTAGTTTTCACTAACAATCATATCAGCATGTAGAATACCAATGATTTCGTTTTTAGCCATATCAATACCTACATCATATAAGATGGTATGTCCTACTCTTTCTTCACTTTGGTATAGAACTACATTATTATCATTACTCTTAGTTTCCGATAACCATTCAAATGTACCATCTGAAGAACCATCATCTAATAGTACTAACTCTAATGTTGGATAGTACTTACGAATCGAAGTATACGCGTTCTTAATGTGTTTAAGATTATTGTATGTAGGTATTACTAATGTAACGTTATTTACTAAAATCATATTCAAAATAATTTAAATCTCGTTTCCAAAGTTCTTTTAATCTATCTACATCATCATCTGTGTAGAAATCTGTTATACTCCTTTTAGGTTTGTTTTTTGTTTTATTGCGAAACTCTAGTGGAATACCACCATGGTATTTTATAAATTTTTCCAATTTATTTGATTCTTCTATCTTAAAATAGTCATCTATAATAAGATTATCATTTATATCGTATGCAAAAGAATACATTGACTTTTTCATAGGAGGTAAATGCCAATCAAATATTGGGTCTAAATATGAATCCAAAAAATGTCTCCAACTAGTAAACCCATGAACCTTATTACAGTTACACCAGCCATCTATCATATTGGAATTGGTATGTGTGTGATAATAATAACTTACTAATATTTCAAATGGATTTCTTACTAGTGTATATAGTTTATCAAATTCATTTCTATTAAAAGTGGGAAACCCATGAGTACGACCAGGCAAACCTGTCATTATATTTCCTATATCAAATGTATATGAGTGTTGTATAAGTTTTACTGTGGGTGATTTCCATATTGAATGTTGTAGACTGGTACTTCCTGATTTTTGTACTCGTATAAATGCATCCATTACTTTGTATAATTTTCTAAATAATATTTTAAATCCTCTGGTGTACCCAACCCCCACATTTTAGGGATATCAAAAGTACGAATCTCCTTTCCATCAGCAATTGCTTGATTGAAAACAGGACAAACATAAAATTCTCCATTTACTCTGACATCTTGTTCAATCATTTCTTCTGCATATTTTACAAAATCAGAACCATTCTTCCAATAGTAATATCCAACTGTTGCAATATCTGATATAGGATTCTTTTCAGCAACTTCCGTTACCAAACCTTCATCATTTACTTTTGCAAAACTCCACTTAGGATGTGTTGCTCTAAATGATACAATACCACCATCTGCATTTGTCTCATTCATCTTATACATAAACTCAGTTGAATCCCATTCACAAAATTGGTCTGAGTTAGCAAAGAATAATGGATTATCCGAATCGATAAACTCTTTAGCAAGAAGTGCCGTACAGGCAGCTCCTTCCGTAATACCATTTACCTCAACTATCTTACAATTTGGTGTGATTAGATTTAGTAGTGTATCTAAGTTATACTTTTCCCTATGTTCCTTTTGTACTACATAGATAAAGTTTGCATCCATATTAAGATTCTCAGTTACTACCTGAATCATAGGTTTACCCTCTACATCAATTAATGGTTTTGGGAATGTATATCCTGCTTGTTGAAATCTACTACCAGCACCAGCCATTGGGATTAGTATATTTAGTTTTTTATCTTCCCACTTAGGGTTATCGTTTGTTTTTCCCATTTCTATTTCTTTTAGTTTTTTAAATATATTTGTATAAGTTACTTCGGTTGGATTTTTTACTCTCAACACATGAGCCTTTGAACGTGATGCTGCAAGTAATCCATAGGGTGAATCCTCTACTATTAAAGTTTCAGATGGTAAACATCCCATTTTTGATATTGCTCTCCAATACATCTCTGGATGAGGTTTAGAGTTTTGTACATCTTCGTTTGATATAATATAATCCATGTACTCCATTAATCCCAACTTTGAAAGTACAGTCAATACTGTCTTTCTGATTGAGTTGGAACATACTGATATCTTATATCCTTCTTCTACTAATGAATTCATCAGTTGTTGAAGATTTTGATTTGGTTGTAGTTCTTTTAACTTTTGTAAAGTCAACTTTTGTTTACTTTCCCAAATCTTCTTATGTAATTCAGTTGGTAATCCCTTTTGTTCACTTAACATTTCTAACTTCTGATTGGTTTTTAGTCCATCATATGTTGATAAGTGTTCCTTCCAACTAATTGAGTACTCGTCTCCTAATGCTTGATTTAGTGCATCATAGTGGATGTTTTTGGCTTCTACCAAAACACCATCTAAGTCAAATATTACTAATTTTGTTTTCATATACTTTTATAATTTATATTAGATGCTGGTGAAAATTCAACATCAACATTCCGAACCAAACCATACTCATAATCTAATTGATTTACTTTAAAGTCCATCCCCTTTAAAAAAATATTTAATATACTTTCTGGATGCCAATATTTTGTAGTATTTACAATTATATTAATGTTATCCAATACAGAAGAATAGTATTTCATTTCTTTAAATCTACCGATAGCTATCTGGTCATTAATTCCATCGTGGTTTTGCCGTTTATTTGGTATTTGTAAATCATATTTTTTATTATTCAAATCATCAAAAATAGTATCTAAGTTTAGTTTATTGTTTAGATATAAATCAGGTCTGATTCTTATTATAAAATCATAACTATCATCTACCATTTCAATTACCTTTTTCACACCATAATACATTAAAATATTATTGTTGATATTACTATAAGGATTTATCTTAACATCACTTGATAATACTATTTTACCTAACTCCGATTTTAATACATCTTGTGCATTTTCTACTAATATTTTTTTAGGTTGATATAAATTAAAACATTCTTCCACACTACCCCAAGTATGTATAAAGACATCAGTATTATAATTTAATATGAAGTTATTATATACAGTTGGAAAGCAAAATACAGAATTCCTAAATTTACCAGATATACATAAAGCTATTTTCATAACATCATTTCTTTTTTTAATTTTTCTAAGTTAGCATTAACCATATCTTCATCGTAAATAAATTCATTATCCATTGTGCAGTAGTGATATCCATCATAGTGATGAGTATAATCTTCAATAATAGGAATAGCTTTGAATATAATGGATTCAAAAAATCTATATGTCCAAGTAAAATCACCATTAGGGCATAATACAAATTTAGCCCTAGCCATATTTTTAAAATAATCAGTATCAAATTTTTTTGTACTGATGTCGCGGCCTCGTCTAGATGATACTATGGTTGCTTGCTGAAACTTAGATAAAAATGATTTTCGTTTTTCAGTAATCAAACCTATAAACAATGTATCTATATCTTTATCAACATTATTATATTCTAATAGTATTTTAGGAAATACAAGGGAGTATTCAACATCATCTATTTTTGTTATAGGCGTTGAGTGTTGAATATCCAAACGATAATCAGTTTTACCAATTTCCTTCAATGCCTGTCTAACTCTTATCTCTTGTAATAACATATCTTACAAATATACTAAATTATTTTTAATAAAACAAATGTTTATAATCATTATTGTTCCAAGGTGCAGAATTTACCAATTTTTCTGGATTAAATTCAATTTTATCGCTATAACCAATCTTACCTAAATCCTCTAATGTTGTGGTTGGTATTAATTGATATCCATAATCAATTTTTCTATTTACAGATAAACAATAATCTATAAACTTAAAGTGACCTCCATATAGAGTTCCCTTGATAATAACTCTAGCATTCGGAATACCCCAAGCATCTGCTGCAATTAATCCATGTAAAGATGATGATAAAATAAATTCAACATCCATAATATCTTCTATAAATTTTTCCAACCCCACACAAATATCAATAATCTTTACACCTTGTTTTTTAAGATTTTCAACTTGAATTTCATTTTCATCTGCATAATGTGGAATCAATCCATATTTGTACTTAGGTTCTTTTCGTTTGTAATCAGTAATGTATGGCATTAATAAAGCAGGGTCTCCATATATAGGAGGGCAATCAATACCCTTTGATAATAACTCATGTCTTGTTAGAGGTCCTCGTACAGCGAATACTTTATTAGGTCTAGCTGAAATATGATTCTGGTCAATACACCCACCACCCCATACTAAATCGTTTGGGCTTAGGTGTTGTAGTACTGAACCTACTACAATAAGTTTTCCATTTACCATATCGTTAGTTAGTTCAACTTTTTCACTTTGTGAGATTGTTTTAACTAATGGATATGATACTATATCTCCCCAATTTTTTGCTCTATGTGGAAATTGTGGATTCCCATTGTTGTATTCGAATATTTTCATCTAATGCCATTTATCATTCCATATTCATCAAAGGTTGGTGACGAACCCCATTTAGAAAACCACTTTTGAGAATTGTTAAATTCTGCTCTCATCTGTCTTTCAGATGATTGATTATTATTTTCCTCTAATCTATGTGAACCCCTAGCTCCAAAATGCCAAATTAAAGATGTAG
>Ga0233432_10000601_pt1 | contig 34466 bp, 55 predicted proteins | sample SI_122_August201_6_FD_179870 | JGI IMG/M metagenome (GOLD analysis project Ga0233432, IMG submission 179870) | Seawater microbial communities from Saanich Inlet, British Columbia, Canada - SI_122_August2016_10_MG | ecosystem: Environmental > Aquatic > Marine > Inlet | place: Canada: British... | reverse complement strand
CTACACATTATGTAAGCGCTGCTTTGACTACTACTAAGTTGGAAATGACTAGTCCAGACGAATGTAAGATAACTGAAATACTTGGCGATGGCAGTTATTCTTCTCCTGCTTCGATTCAGCTTCTTCAAGAAGCTGACATTGTGGTAACAAACCCTCCCTTTAGCCTTTTTCGTGAATATACTTCTACGTTGTTGAGATATCAAAAATCTTTTCTTCTTATTGGCAGTATGAACGCTATAACATATAAGCAGATCTTCCCCTTGTTAAAGGATGATTTGCTTTGGCTTGGTGTCAATAATGTAAATAGGTTTTTGCAACCAGACGGTTCTTTTAAGAAGTTTGGGAATATTTGTTGGTTTACAAATATTGAGCATTATAAACGTAACACTCCAATACTTTTGTATAAAAAGTATTCAGACGAATACAAACAATATGAAAACTGTGATGCTATTGAGGTTTCAAAAGTAAAAAACATACCTTTAGATTATTCAGGCCCTATGGGAGTACCTATCTCTATTTTAACTAAATATTGTCCTGACCAGTTTCAAATACTTGGTCTTGATGACCATACTGTTCCTTGGAGAGGTAAGGGCCCCGAATTAGATGGTAAAATTTTATACCGTCGCTTAATTATTAAACATAAAGTTAAAGAAAATGAAGATTGAACTTAAAAGTATACCAATCTCAGAACTTGTTTCTGGTTACAAAGACAATAGCCACCTTGAGCAAGGTATAATTGCTTATTCTGAAAATCTTAACGTTAGACCTGCTTATCAACGTGAATTTGTTTACAACATTGATCAAAGAAACGCAGTAATAACTTCAGTCATGAATAGGCTGCCAATTAATGTTATGTACTGGGTTCAAAACGGAACTTCTTCTTTTGAAGTTTTAGACGGTCAACAAAGAACTATATCTATTTGTCAGTTTGTTTCAGGCGAATTTTCTATTTTAGATTTGTCTGAAAATCCTAAGTATTTTTCAAATCTAACTAAAGATGTCCAAGATGAAATTTTAAATTACGAGCTTATGGTTTACTTTTGCCAAGGTACTTCTCAAGAAAAACTTGATTGGTTTAAAACTATAAATATTTCTGGTGAAAAGTTAACAAACCAAGAATTAAGAAACGCAGTTTATACCGGCGAATGGCTTTCTTACGCAAAATCTTTCTTTAGTAAGACTAATTGCCCTGCTTATAACTTTGCAAATCGTTATGTAAAAGGGGTTCCAATTAAACAAGACTACTTAGAAACTGCTCTTTTGTGGATAGCAGATAGTAAATCTTGCGATATTGAAACTTACATGTCTAATCATCAAAGTGACATTATACCTCAAAATACTTCCAATTATTCTTTTGAATTATGGGATTACTTTCAAAAAGTAATCATGTGGGTTCACTCTGTTTTCCCTACCTATAGAAGAGATATGAGGGGAATCCCTTGGGGATTCCTCTTTAATCAGCACTCTACTCAAGAGTATGATCCTGTAACTATCGAATCTACTTATAGAGCTCTTTTAAACGACGACGAAGTTCAATTAAGGTCCACTAAAGGTATTTATTATTACCTTTTAAGTGGCAATGAAAAGCATTTAAATTTGCGTACTTTTGATGCCAAAGATAAGCAACTGGCATATGAAACTCAAAAAGGCGTATGCCTTTCTTGCAAAGCCAATTTCCTTTTAGAACAAATGGAAGCTGATCATATAGTTCCTTGGTCTAGTGGAGGTAAGACGATACAAGCCAATTTACAAATGCTTTGTAAACCTTGCAATCGCACCAAGTCTAACACTTAACTTATTATTTATAAAAAAAGACTTTATTTTGAACTCAAATAAAATATACCTTGAACCTCGTAAAACATTTGACGCATTTATAATATCTGAAACAGAAAAAACATGTACTTATTGCGTTCAAAAAATACTAGATTGTTTATCTCAAGACTTTTCTAAAGAAACTTTCGATTATTCTCAATACGATTTTTCCTTTATGGTTTACGAATATTTTGAATACAACATTCAGTCTTTACAAAAATATTACTCTATAGAATTTGATTTTACAGCTTATGAAAACAACTGATACTGAACTTTTGTCTCAAGCAATTGATGTTTTAAAAGAAACCTTGCTTCAGAAACGTGAGTCTTACGGAAATGCTTTTAATAATGCGCCAAGCATTTTAAAAATGCTTTACCCTGATGGTATTCCACCTGAAGCTTATTCTGATGTTCTTACTATTATTAGAATAAGTGACAAGCTTCATAGAATTGCCAATTTTGCAGATACAGAAGACCCATGGAAGGATATCGCAGGCTATGCAGTACTTGAGATCGAAAAAAGCTTGGCTCAAAAACAGAATTTATGATGATTTAAACTTAGTTTTATTAAAAAACATTCATTCCTTATCTAAACAATCTGATCTTTTATCATTTAAATACTTTATAGAAATAAACCCGCATTACACCAAATATCACAACTATAATTTTTTAATACAAGATTATTCTGATTTTTTACAGAAATCTTTTGTTGTTTTGCTTTCTGATTTTTATAAAGAAGCTTATTCTTTTAAATATTTTAAATACAGATTAATAGCGTCAAAAATTTACTTTGATGCTTTACATAAGCATGCTTCTGAATTAGAAACATATGCTGCTATTAGTAAAGAGAACTATTTAAGTTTAGCTCTTAATACTCTTTCTAATGATAACTTGCTTCCTGAAACCTCGACACATTAATGTTTTTTAATTTAAGGTTGCTTTGATGAATAATATTATATCAAGACAAAAATACAAAGAGCGTATTGCTAAATGCTTGGATTGCCCAAGCTACGACTCTAAAAAAAATAAGTGCAAAGATTGCGGTTGCTTTTTACTTTTAAAAGCCCTCCTTGTACCTTCTAAATGCCCTCAAGGTAAATGGTAAAACTTTACAAAGTTTTTATTTTTACACTTATTTTCGATAGCTTTATTTAAATGACTGAAACAAATTATAAAATTACTGGTTTGCACGTGACTGAAACAAAAGAGAAGATTTTTGGTTTTATACTCATAGTTCTTTTTATAGCCGGTTTTACATTTATGCAAAACCATTATGAAACTGAGTTAAAAACTTTTCATATATGCCTTCCAACTAAAACTGCTACACCCCCTCTTCCTATTTTAACACATTATAAATATTTAGATTTTAAAAAGAATTATCCATCTTTTTTTAACGATTACACTTGTGTTACTAAGCAATATACTAAGAATCAAGTAACTTTACTTAATAGAAAATAAATAATGAAAGACATGTTACAACAAGAAATTGAGCCTGGCGATTTCTTTTTAATTCCCGGTGGTAATCCTCGTTTTGGCGGACTTATACTTGAAATAGGAATAGTACTCAATACTACTGCTAAAATGCTCAAAACATCTGTTACACCCTTTGATAAGGTAAAGCTAAGATCAACAAATAAGACTTCTAAAAAAGTCTTAAAGCTTACCGATTTACCTGATTCTTGGTTAGCTAACAATTCTGTTCAATCTCTTTTAACTCTTTATCAAAGTCAATTAGACACTAATGAGATTAAAAATGATTAGAAATTTTAAGGACCTACTGTTTTACGTGTATGTCCTTTTAATAATCTGCTTTTTAGCAGCAAGTGCTTATTATTTTCCCTACCAAGCTTTATTAATATTTTTTAGTTTATTACTCATCTCTTTACTTTAATAATTCTTGACAAACATTAGCTTATTATTTATTTAATTATTTCGTTTTTGTTAACCCTGTATGCAAAAACGCTTAAGGGCCTATAGCTCAGTTGGTTAGAGCCCCCGACTCATAATCGGTAGGTCCCAGGTTCAAGTCCTGGTGGGCCCATTTTGCATACTAAATTCTTGTTACATACTTTGTTCAACTTAATTTTAAGGACTTTTAGCTCAGTTGGTTAGAGCATCGGACTTTTAATCCGCAGGTCCTGGGTTCGAGTCCCAGAAGGTCCATTAGATTCTTAAAGTCCGTACTTTATAGCTACGGACTAATTTAATTAAAGTTAGAATTTTGTATTATTTATTAATATTTATTGTTATTTGTGATTATTTAATCAGAGATAACAGTTTTTAAAAGGTTTCTTATTTTAAAAAACACATTTATTCAAGTTTACTATGATTTTGATTATATTAAAAGCCTCAGTAGTTTTTCAGAAACTGACTTTTATAAATATAAAAAACATCAACCTGATTTTTTTCAAGTCACAACTTGTCAAGATTATAATGTTTCTCTTGTTTTTGATACTAGGTTTTTCTCAAAACAACCTACTAAACTTATATCCGCGATCATTTCTGAAAGTACCGGTTGGCTAGTAACTAGTTATAAGTATATTTGATCTTCTTTAAAAAATTGTCTTTAACTTACGTGTTGGTAAATTATATGTTTAAAAAAATTTTATTAAAAATTAAATCAGCCTTTTCTAAAATTGCTTTGTTTTCAACAATCACAGCTGTAGTTGCAACTGTTTATCTTCAAGATACAAACACTAAGATTAAAACTTATTTTTGCAAACGCTTTAATCAAGTAACTTATTTTGACTATAATCCTCCTAGTCACTCTTGGGGTAAATGCTACTACACCTTCAACTTTACGAAAAATGAATATGCAAATCAAAAATCAAAAATCCTTATTGACTCCCGAATTTATCGTAATTTCATTATACAATATAAGCTTGTTAATGTTAACGATCCTATTCCTTTAAAACAATAGATTCTTAAAACCTTCAAGGAGTATATTACTTCTAGGAGGTTTTTATGAATATGACAAATGCTGAAATTGCCATTGTACTTACCGACATAATCGGTAGTACAAAATTTGTTCAACAACATGGTCCTGAAGTCGCTACTGTATGGTTTTCGACTCATGACAAGCTTGTTATGAATTTAATAACTAGATTTAATGGTCAGTGGATCGACAGCTCAGATGGCCATTTGATGTATTTTGGAAACGTACAAGATGCAGTCGCTTTTGCTTCTATTTATAAGAAAAAATTGCGCCTTAACTTTCCATTTACTAGTCGAGTAGGTATCCACTGGGATTCTATGGTAATTGTTAGGACTGAGCAAAGACTTGTAGACGGTGGTGTTAAAAAAGTTAACATCGAAGGTATAGGTAAAAATTTAGCTGCTAGAACTATGAGCATTTGCGGTCCTAATCAAATTTTATTAAGCAATAGAGCTTATTTAAAATTTAAAGCTAGGCTTACATCTAATCCGCATATACCTAAAAATATCTTGGTTGTTTGCGCAGGTTTGTACCGTTTTAAAGGTATATCTTCTCCAGAACAAATTTGGGTTTTAGCATTTTCTCAAAACGATATTCAATCTCCTCCTAGTAACGAAAAAGCTATTCGTCTTGGCGGTAAGAAAAAAATTAAAACTCATTTTAAACATAAGCTTCTCAAAGAAAAGCTTTTTGTTCTTCTCAATTCTGCTTTTAAATTATCTTTATTTTATTTAATTGTTATTTTTTGGCCTTTTTTAGCTTCTCATTCAGCTAAAAGTTTATGGGGAGTAGATTATTTACTTTTAAAACCAATAGAATATTTAGACTATTACTTTAAAGTGATTGTTTATTATATAAAGGACGTTTTAAAATGAATAAACCTAAAGATCTAACTAATAAGCAATTCAGTACAACTGAAAAGGCTAAGCGTGGTTGGTGGTTCTCTGTTTTCTTTCTACTTATAGTAGTCGGCCTTATACTTTTTCTTACTTACGTAAAAATAGTCGATGAAAATAGAGACGTTCTCGTAGGTATCCTCGGAATGATTACCGGAAGTATAAGCTCTATGATGGCTATAGCTTCGGGACGTGATCCAAGTGAGGTAGAGCAGTTAAAAGACGACTTAGCTTCAGCTAATGCCGACAGGGTTTCACTAATTGCTCGTCTTAGAGACGCGCATATACAAATGCAATTAAAAACAGATCAAATGTTTGAGCTTCAAACAACAATTATAAATAAGCTTTCCAACTTCCAAAACCCTCCTGCAATAACTAAAAAAGACGAGTCACAAGTTGTTTTAAATAAACATGTAGAGCAGTGGCTTCCTGAAGTTGAAAGAGATTTTTAAAATGACTAATCAGAATCCTTTAAAGTCTAAAAAATTTATTGCTTATTTAATAGCTGATATCGGCTGGAAACTTCTTTTAGTTTATATGCTTTTTCAGCTTAAAGGAAAATACGATTACTACAGCTTTTTTATTACATTAACTTTAGTAATTACTACAGGATTCATTCAAGTAGGATATATTTTAGGACAAGCTTCTTTAGACAAATATACAAAAATGGTAGAAACAACTCAGAAAGTAAAAAATGACTAAATGTATAGTTCAAACTTTTGTAGATGACAATCAATTGTACTGGGTTTGCCCGAATACAATAGGTAGGCGTACTCCTCGAAAAGCTTCAGTTGAAAAATGTTGGAAATACAACTGTCCAGGTCGCGCTAATCTTGAAAATAACACATGTTTTAATTCAAATTGTTCAAACCCAAAAAAAGAAAACAGTAGATATTGCTCTGTAAAATGTAGAAAGCGTAAAAATAGCGCAGATTATAGAAAAAAGAAAAAAGATGCACTTTAATCATGTAAAAGATTTTCTAACTAAAGAAGAATCTGATTGGCTCTATTCCAAACTTTTACAAGAAGTTCCCTGGAGGCAAGTTAAATATTATAAACCTGAGCGTGGCCTTGTTACTACACCAAGGTTTACTTATTGTTATGGCTTTCACCAGCCGGAACATTATGAATTATATTTACCTCAAAAAACCGCTCCTCTAGCTTTTCCTTCCTGGATTATTCCCCTGAAGGAATACGTAGAAGCTCATACTTCTCAGACTTATAATTTTATTTTACTTTCTTATTATAAAGATGGTAGTCACAGTATTGGATATCATAGTGATGACGAAACCTTTTTAGGTAAAAATCCAACGATACCTTCAGTAACACTAGGTGCAGAGAGATTGTTTTGTTTAAAAGATAAATTGACTAAAAATGTTTCTAAACATTTACTTTCTCATGGAGATTTATTTCTCATGCAGAATAATTGCCAACAAGACTATATGCATTCAGTTCCTAAAACAAAAAACTTTATTCTACCAAGAATTTCATTAACCTTTAGAAACGTTCTTTCTGAAGCCGGTTCAATTAACTATTATAAATACAATTATCTAAACAAAATAATATGATTACTTTTCTTTTAGCTGCTTATTTCAGTATATATCTATCTGGTCTATACGTAATTGCTTCTATACTTTTTGCTATGAAAAGTATAGATTCTGAAACACATGATGTAATACGTTATCCTTTGATGTTGATACTTTTCTCTATTGGTGCTTTAATAACTATTCTCTATGCGCCTGTCTTTGTTTATAGAGCTCTTTTTTTCAAAAACTATATACACTTTGTCGCATTAAGTATTTATTTAACCACTATGGAGGAACGATGAGTTTCGATCAGATGTCTCATTTAGAAAAAACTGAAATTTTACTTTTTATGAGCAACTTAAAGGCCTCTCTCAGAGAGAGAGGTCTTTATTTAGACTCTACGGCTATATATTTGCGTAGCGTTAATTACGGCCATTTAGGTATTTTAGAAGATGACTCAACAGATATTGTCTTAATTGAAGATGAAACCGATTATTTAGAATTGTTAACAACCTTTAAGGAGTAATAATTGTTTCTAACAATTGTCTTATCTCTCTACTTTAATTGTATTCTTGATTCCTTTCATTTTGCTACTAGTGTTGAATTAAAACCAAATAAAATTCGCATCTATAAACCAGCAAGCAGAAAGAATCTTTCTAAGTTCTTAAAAGCTATTTTAAAGAGCAACAATGGCGTACTTGATCAAAGGTACTTAGCTATAGCTCTTAATGAATCTAGGGCTAGAATAAACGTTCGTAAGGGTGATAATGGTCGAGCTTGCGGTGTATTCCAAATACATGCTCGATATTCTTACCCTTCTTATCGTCTTAAAACTTACAAGCAGAGACTTGCTTGGAAGAAAGCTCCTAAACCAATTAAAATATATCAAGAATGTAAAACTCTATCTACAGTTAATTATTCTGTTGAAGTTATGAAGTTTTATTTAACTAAGATGGACAAGCGCAATAAGCATGCTTGCCATCATAATACTGGCATCTATTCAAAGTATTGTAACCAATGGTACAAAAAGCGAATTGATATTTGGAACACTTATTTCCAAGCAAACAACTTAATCTGTAAATTGAAAGAAACCTACAATGAAAATTCTTGGAACTTTAACCGTCAATCAATCTAACTGGAAGCATGTTTACTCTTCTCTTTTGAGTTTTGTTAATGATGAAATTTCTTTTGCGCAAGAACAAGCATCTATATTTTACGAAGCATTACTCGCTAATCCAAATCAGTCTTTAGCCGATTTGACAAACGAAGAGCATAATGACTTTCATTTATCTTTAATAGAACAAGCAATCTTTAAGCCTGAAACAAGTAAGCTTTATAAACCAAAAAAGAAGCATTTTAAACATAAAACTAATAGAGTTACCTCTATTGATCTTGTTGATTTTGTTATAGAATTTGATAAAGTTACCAATTCTATAACTTTAGAATCTATTGATTTTGAAGATTTTGATTTAGAAAGCTTAATGTCTGATCAGGCATTTCTAGGTCAATTCATAAATATGGTTGAGACCATCTCTTGGCCTAAGAAGCCTGGTCCAAACAAAACTATTCGAGGCTGCACTTTAATTTATGTAAATTCTAATCAAGAAAGCACGCAGTTTTATTCTAAAGGGTCTAATCCTCCTTTCACTCCAGTTCAAAACTCAATTACTCTTCCTGAACCGAAATTTCTTAAAGCTTCTCCTTTAAAGAAATTGTCTATGCATATCCCAGTATCTCAAGAAATTCATGCTAACCCATCTTTAGCTGAAATTGATTCGGAGTTTATTTAATGTATTTTTCCCACAAGGAATCTGACAAAACTTCTAGTTTAAATGATTTTGTTCAAGCCTATTTCAAAAACAACCCTGAACAAAAAGAAGTAATGGGACATGATTTTCTTCATGCCTTTTCTATTTTTTTGTTGAATTTGTCTCAAGACCTTTTGACCGCTTACGATCCTGTTACTTCTGATTTTAATCAAAGTTCTACAGAATTCAAAAACATAGTTACAGCTTTGCCAAAGTTTTTACTTTTCTATGCTTTTATTAATAATTCTGATATGACAAGTATTGATTTTGATAAAGTTTTAAATTTTACCTTACAAACTTTACCTTCTTCTGCTTTCCTTAACAACTCTATTGGAGAATACAATGAATCTGATTGGAGGCATTTGTCCTCCTTTATTCTTTCTGATTCTAGTTATTACCCTAATTTTAAAAATAGCTGGCCTTATCAAATGTTTGACGACATGGATCAGTTTCTTACAGAAGAAAATGAAACCACATGAAAATTTCACTTTATAACGATTCTTTGTACCCAGGTTATGTTCATCTGAAACAATACATGGGTGAAGACGTCAAGACTCAAGTAAACGCTGCTAGAGCTTCATTTGGAGTTGAAATAAGTGAAGTCACTGATAGAGACAAGAAGCTTCTTAAAACTTGCGCTAGAGAAGGTCATACTTCTGTTATGGAGCACAATGTTTTCACATTTGCTTTCAAAGTTCCCTTGTTTGTAGCACGACAACACATGCGTCATAGAACTTGGTCTTTTAATGAAATTAGCAGAAGGTATACAGATAAAAATTTAGACTTTTATACTCCTAATACTTTTCGTAAGCAGTCTGCTTCAAATAGGCAGTCTAGTATTGTTGGTTCTGATTTTAACCCAACTCTAAAATTTGTCGATGGTACTCACCTCGATTACGATTCAAGCGCTAGTGAAATTGTTACAGAACATGTTACAGAATCTCTAGTTTTGTATAACAAAATGATAGAATCTGGAATTTGTCGTGAACAAGCTCGTATGGTTTTACCTCAAAATATATACACTTACTATTGGGGTACTTGTAACTTAAATAACTTTTTTAAGTTTTACGAATTGCGCAATCATCCTGGAGCACAGTTTGAAATTCAAGAAGTCGCTATTGCTTGCATGGATATTCTAAAAGAAATTATACCTGAAACTATAGCTATTTATAACGAAGCTAAAACTGAACGAGATTTAAAGTTAGTTAAAAAAATCATTAAAAACTTAAATCCAGATCAACTAGATTTACTTAAAATCCATCCTTATCCGGAGAACTAATGGAAAATATCAATCAATGGATTGGCGAGGGCAACATAGGTACTGATCTTGTACTCCGCCACACAAGAGACAGTTCTAGGCCAGTACTTAATATGATCTTGTTTGTAGACAGTACTTACAAAGCTAAAAAAAATGTAGTTGGCGATTACGCAGTTAAGAAGAGGTACGCTAAGGTACCTCTTGTAGTCTGGCATTCTAAAGCTCAGCAAGTTTATAATGATTTTCAGCGAAATGACAAAATTAGAGTCAAAGGCGCTTTGCGTACTCGTTTAATTACTAAAGGTGATCAAACTTTTTCAACTTTTGAAATAGTTGTAGACGACATCATTTTACTGTCAAGACCCGTTTAATCTTTCATTTCTTAATTCAAGCGCTTTGCTTAGAACTAAATGCATATCTAAACCGCTGCAATCAATTTTATTTTCAGTTAAATTAAAATGGTTAATAAAGCCTGCATGCTCGCCTGTTTGGCATTTTTTGCATACTCCCTGCACATCGCAAATTTCTAACGGTACTTCCGTAGCAAAAGATACGCATTCCCAAAGAGCAGCTAAAGCTTCTATTTGAACATCATAGAAACCTAAGTGTTTTGATACACTCTTGTTTCCATGTATCGTTTTCTTTTCAACTAACGGTCTTTTACCAAATCCATTTTTAACATACCAGTCTTGGTACTTTAAATAAAATGCATTTGATATCTCTACTCCCAAACCAATTCTGTTAGAAAACTCATTGCCTGCTTGCCAGGCAGCATCTTGCATATCCATCAACTGATAAACTGTCCCATCGTTATCTATGCAAAAATGCATAGATAACTTTCTTCTATTTATAATCTTAGCGCAGCTTTCACTTGTAAGCGCTGCATCCCAATGATTTACAAATTGGATAGGTCCCCTGTCTGCTTCTTTTGAATAAGAGTAGTACGTTGGGGCTTCTATTCGAAGCCCTGTTTTTTCAGTGTATAGTCTCACTTTTTTCCACAGGATTGGTATCTTTTTTCCATTGTAGATCAAACACGTTTCTATTCGTCGTTTCCTACTTTTATTTGGTTTAAAATTTAATCTTTGAGCTTCAACTTCCGTTAGAATTCTTCTATAAGTAGTAGGTCCTACAAAACCGTCTTCTTTTAGCTCATTTTCTTTTTGAAAAGCTTTTATCTTATTGATTAAATCTTCATCTAAAGACTTTCCTCCAAACCAAAGTGGACTCCACTTGTACTTAATTAATGAGCTGCGATTATATTTTAAAGCTTTTTCATAATTCATAAATAAAACCTTACTAAGGGAAAACATTGTCATTTATTATATTTAATAAAAATAAATTAATAGAAACATTTAAACTATTATACACGTTAACACTAACTTTAATAACTTTGTGGACATGACTATTTCTTTTGCTCTTTCAGAAACGACTTTAATTTTTTTAACAATTTCAGGATTTTCTTCTGTAAGTTATTATTTTTATATTTTTGTTAGTAATTTTTTTCATTACATAAAATATAAAGAGCCAAAATATACTACTAAAGATAAAGAAATTTATTTATTAAAGTCTCAACTTAAACAATTAGACGTTCAAAAAGCTAATCTTGAAAATCAAATTCAAGATCTTACTAACGGAATCATTTCTAAACTACAGGAAAAATTATGAATTATATTATTGATACACAAGTTCTAGTCGATCTTCCTTCGCTAACTCTTTCTTCTAGAGACTATGAAAACTATTATACTCAAGTTGCTCATTTAACTCAAACTTATGAAGCAGCTTTGCAACGTTTGAATCCTGATACCTCAGTTTCTATTACTACAGATGCGGTCCTTGCCCCGCATTCACCTCAGGCTTCTCAAACTGGTTATACTTCTATGTCAAGCTTAGTTGCTTCTACTCAACCGCAAACACCTAGTGCTTGTTCATCAGTTTATCGCCCTCTAGTAGTAAGAATTAGCTAATTAATATTTACACTCCTGGTTTTACTAAAAGCTCGGGAATTGTAAATTATAAATTAAAAAAAGCAATAGCTTCGTTTGATGAAATTCTTTCCCCATCAAACTACATGATAAGCGGATCTTTTGTTGCTTCTTTATTATTTTCAAAATCATTAATTTACGATGATTTTGACTTATATTTTACTACAAAAAAAGATCTTTACATTGCTATAAAACTGTTAAATAAATCTGTCGATTTTGAGCTCCATTATAAAACAAAACGCGCAAATACCTACTTACATCTTAAAAAAAATATAAAAATCCAAATAATAAAAAAAATCCATCCTACTCCCCACCATCTTGTTTATGCGCACGATTTCCATAACTGTGGAGTAGCTTACTGTTCTAAACAAGCTTCTTTTTATCTTTCGAAAGAAGCTTTACATGCTTGGGCTAATGATTTGTTAATGATTAACAAAACTCCTCTTCAGTCTAAACACTTACCAGACTTTCATTATTTTCAAACAATAGGAATACTTCTTAAACGTATACAAAAATACACTTCAAGATATAGTTTGAAACTAGATGATACTTCTAAAAACAATATAGATACTTATCGCAAAAAGTGTACACTCAAGATTAAAGAATACCCAGATCTTTTTTCTACTTCTACTTTTGTAGATTATGCTGGAAACACTTATAGTTTTCAGGAGCTAATATATAATGAAATATGCGTGCATGAATTATGAATATTGCGATAATTACTATCATGTTAAACAAGACAATTTAAAAGACTCGCCTACTTTTAAAACTTGTTTAGAGTGTGCCAATCTTCTCGTTTTGATTCCATCTAAATCAAATATAAGACTTCTTTTAGAAACAAAAATTATTTTTCAATTTTTAGACAATCCTCCAGATTAGAAATATTTATATATGAAAACTGTAAAAACTGTACAAGTAAACACTTTTTCCTTTCCAGAAATTATGTTTCAATATCCTTCTAAAATGTTCGATTACAGACGTTTTAATAATACTATCATGTTTGATTATTCTAGAATGTTCCCTAGTTTTCAAGAGCCTTCTTTAGAAGAAGACACTTCTGAAATTTTAAACAGAATTGAAACTTTAAAAAATAACTCTAGTTGTCCAGATTTGAACTGGAGTTATTTTGATTTCAACCATAGTAAAGTTACTTCTTACTTAACAAATACTTCTAGTTATTATCGTCTTAATGAATCCTTTAATGGCAAGCCAGTAATATCAGTATACGATCCAGTATTTTACAACGACCTTTTTCCTCCGACACATTATACAGATGATATTTCCCATTGGGATGTTCATAGATCTAATCTTCGTGATTTTAATTCGTTCTTATATACTGCTTTTAAAGCGAAGCAACAATATATTTTTGATTCTAATATTGGTTTAGAGCCTATGCTTCTCGAAACTACTATTACTAACAACTTTTTTCAAGTGAATCGTAATAATCCTTTTATAGCTATTCCTCGCAGTAAACAAAAAGCAGTTATTCCAAAGTCATACTGCACCGCTTTTAACAATTTTCATTTTGATAAAACTGATTTAACAACTGCAAAGCTTGTCAAATCTCCCGGTGCTGTAACTGCTGTTTTAATCCCATTAACAATCAGGACTTCTGAAAATCCTGATGTTGCAGAAGATGTTTATTTCTACACTTTTTCTATTAATTCTAATTATAAAAAGATTGCAAAATACAAAAAGGCTATTAAATATTTTACGACTTATTTAGATAGTTTTGTCAATCATTCGGGTTTATTTTATAAAGATTTAAAAGCTTTTAACTTTTTACTTTACGAAAACCCTTATGGAAGATTTTTAAATAAAGAGACTAAAGCTTTTTACGACGACAAATTAATTAATCCTTCAGTTCAAGATTATTTTAATAAAAAAAATAATATTGCCGCTGCAGTTCCTTTTAATCTAGTTGAACCTGTTATTTCTAAAAAGAGCCTTCCTGAATCTTTACTAAAGAAACAATCTAAGATTAATAAAAAGATTGATCGCGATTCATCTTTTTGCAACACTAATTTGATCGCTCCATCTGTTACATTTAAAGAAGCTATTTCACAAAATTTTAATTCTAAACATGAGTTAAAATTCTCTAAAAATAGAATAGCTTCTCTTCAAGAAAAAATTGACTTAGCTCAAATTGAACTAGCAAAATATAAAGCTCAAATTGATTCATATAATTCTGCTATTTCTAACAGGACTCGAGATTTAAACAACCTTATATTAACAGCTAAATCTCATTCCAATTTGAAGGTTGCTAATATGCGCGTTTTAAAAACTCTAACCTTACAGCAGTTAGAAATTTTTGAAACTCTTGATTATGAAATTCCTCTTTCGGAAAAAAATATTCTTCAGAACTATTCTGTAACTAAGCTTGTATTAAAGTCTAAAAACAAAGATAAACAGTTAACTATAAACAAAGACACTTCTTTATCTGAAGTTTTATCCTTTATTAAAACTCCTGATTGGTTTTTCCATCAAGTAGACTTTTTTACTAAAGCCCCTTCTAAAATTAAACTAAATGGGACTAATAAAAATCCTATTGTTGGCGGTCCTTATTTTGTAGAGCTAACTCAAACTGGGTTAAAGTTATCTTTAACTAGTGTCGCTTCTTATATTGGTGTAATCAATTCAACACAATTAGTTTACCATCCTCACGCTGGTACTAGAAGTACGCTTACTTTATCTTCTTCAGCTTGCCTTGGTGAAGCAGCTTCTTTAATTTACAATGCTTTTGAAACTAAACGTCTCTCTCAAATAATTATGTCTGCTAACATTTGGTTAACTTCTGCTAACACTGCTGATGTTTGGGGTAGGCGTGCTAAATATTTCTCTTCTTGGGAAGACCATCAAAAATATTTAAATTTCAAACAGCAAGATATTGAGCAAGATATTGAAGATTTGCCAATTCAGGAAATCCAAGACTTAGAAGTTGAAGATTCAATTCTTCCAGAAACTCTTACAATTGAGTCCACACTTCCCTCTCCTGGTTCTGGCGATTCTCAAACTCAAGAACTAAACTCAAATACAAATAATCAGTACAACCCTTATTTTTCAAGGTCTCAATGAAATCTGTAACAACATATGAAACTTCTTATTCTATTAAGATAGTTGCTAGTCTAAAAACTGTAGAAGCTATTAAACATATAGTTCGTATAGCCCCTCAAGAAGCGCAATGGTTCCATACTGTAGAACCTATTATACGTAAGAATAATCAGATTGAGCTTCATTTATCTGAGAAGCTTTACATTCCTAAGCAAAATACTAGTCTTGCTGAAGTGAATAGCACTTCATCTATGATGATTGAATTTTATAATACTTTAAAAGAAGAGTGTTCCGATCAATCTATTGTAAATCAAAAACTGACCGCAATGACTTGTTGGTGTCATAGTCATCATAATATGGCGCCAAATCCAAGCTCACAAGATCAAAATCAATTTGCTCAACTTGTTAATCAAAGCATAGACCAGAATATAAAGAGCTGGCAAATCATGCTTATATTTAATAAGGATGATAATTTTTACTCAAAAGTTTTTGATCCTATTCGAGGTATAGTTACTACAGGCGTTCCCATCGTAAACCCTCCTTCTAAGGAAATTTATGATTTCAGCTACATTGATCAAGCTGCAAAAACTAAGTTTTTAAAGCCAAAGATTTTAAATAAGTTTTCAAAGCCAAAGTTTGATTTCTCAAATCAATCAAACTCAAAACCTTTTTTACAAGACCCTTTAGTTTTGAATCATGAAATTGCGACTGATTTAATTGACGATATTTATGAATCTTTAAAATCAAAAATTACTCCAAATACTAAAGCCAAGCTACCTCCTAAGAAACGAATCAAACTTACTCAACAGCTTTGCACCTATCTAGATTCAAAAGAATACTTATGGCTCTTGTATTACTTAAACAATAAGTATGATGAGATTTTTGTTTCTGCTCATAAAACATTTACTAATACAAATTATTCTATTTTAAATGAAATAAGCCCTACTCAAGAGCAAGAATACTTAGATAGTTATTTTGCTCATACTACTGATACTCTTGATGATTTGAAAAATAAATTGTCTTCAGTACTTTCTTTTTGTGACTGCACTTCTTACTACGAGCTAGAAGCTTTACTTACCGAGGACCTCAAAGTTGTCTGATTATAACCAAGTTTCTTTCTTACGCCATAATGCTTTCTTTGCTCCTGAAGACTCAAGCAACGTATATTTTAATATTATAGGAGTTGGCGCTACTGGATCTTGGGCCGGACTTCTAGCTGCAAAGATGGGCTGGACTAATTTTCGAATTTGGGATCTTGATATAGTTGAGTCCCACAATTGTCCTAACCAAATTTATGGATTACATCAAGTTGGTCTTAAAAAAGTTGATGCTTTTGAACAATCTTTAAAAGCATTTAATCCAAATGTTGTTGTTGAAAAATACGATTGTTTTTTTGAATCCAAACTGCATCAACACCTTTTGGAAGATGCAGTCTTTGTAGCTGTAGACACTTTATCTGCTCGCAAAGATATTATTTCTTCTATTAAGAATAACTACTCTATTGATATTGTTTTTGAAACCTCTATGGGTTTTGAGCATGCTAACCTAAATACTTTTACTCCTTCAGATGTACAGTATATTGATAGTTACTTGAGTCTTTTAAAAGAAGACCATGAACTTCCCGAAAGCGCTTGTAACGCACGTATAATAACTACTCTTACTAATATTGTAGCTTCGACTCTTGTCCATACTCTATGTGCTTATTATGCTTATTCTAGGACACAAAAACCTTGCACTCTTGTTAAAAAACAGTTATTTTCTTTTTCTTCTACTCAAAATTTAAATATTTACAACTTTTAAGGTAATAGAAAATGACTTACAAAGATCAACTCCAATCAATAATTAACACTCTTACAGAATCTCTAGCTGACGCATCTAAGTTTGATGCAGGCGTTGATGCGGCCGGTCGCCGCATTCGTCAATCAGCGCAAACAGCGAAACAAGATCTTCAAAATTTGCGACTTTCAGTTCAAGCTGAAAGAAATTCAAGAAAACCTACCCAACTTTAAGGTAATTTAAATTGTCTACTATTACACTAATTGTTATCCCTGGCCCTGGCGCTCGAACTGTATCAACTTCTGACAACCTCACTATTGAGCAGTTGATCGTCCAAGAGAACTTGCATGGCCGAGACATTATTGTCGACGGCCAAGCTGTTTTGCCTGCTGATTTTTCAAGCACTCAAATTGTTAATGGTTCTGAAGTTTTTGCTACAGGTTCCGTAAAGGGAAACAGTTCTTTTTAATTGCTATAAATTAAGTTACAAAAACTAGCTTAATTTAACTTTTTAATATAGTTTGCTTTACTTTTGCAACATTTTAATATTATTGCATTAAATAAATGTATATGTATTTAGCGCTTTTCTAATATATCAAAAATATATTTTTGATAACGCGCTGCCACTTTTACAAATTTGTTATTAACAAAGCTTTATGCTTTTTAAAGAAAAGATTATATATGTCTATTACTTTGACTTTGATTGTTATCCCTGGTTCAGGCGCTCGAACTGCAAATCTTCCTGATGCTTCAACTATTGAAAACCTTATTGTTCAAGAAAACTTGCATGGCCGAGACATTATTGTCGACGGCCAAGCTGTTTTGCCTGCTGATTTTCCTACTACTTTACTAGTTTCAAATTCTGAAGTTTTCGCTACAGGTTCTGTAAAGGGAAACTCAACTTCCCCTTCAAACGCTCCTAGCCAAACAGGTCGTCCCAGTGGCGGGGGTAGAGGAAATAACGCTCCTCGAGGAAAGTAATGCTTCTTGTTCAGTCAGGATCCGGCGCTAAAGAAGCTTTTTGCGAGCTTAAAAAACGTATTGAAACTTTTTCAAAAGAAAATGCGACTAACAATTTTCTTGAACCTTACATAAGGTATAAGATTGTTAATACAAACGTTTATACTCAGTATCAAGCGACTATAATTGCTGATGTACTTGCTAACATTCCTGTTCGAATTCGTCCCAACACTTTATCATGTTTACTTCTTGAAAATAATGAATATTTCTTTTTCATTCCTTCAAGGCTGGGTACAAGCAATGTCTAAATATAATATATTTGTAGTTTCTCCTTCTAATCTTTCTTCTGTTATTAAAGATCTTGAAACTCCGCAAGTAGATAATCATTCAATTTCAGATTCAACTGCAACTTCTGATATTTCAAAAGCAACTCATCAATGTCTTGCTCATTCTCACAAGATTGAGCTTGCTAGGCTTATACAATCATCAAAAGTAATATTTAAGTTTTATGATTTGAAGCAACATCTAAGACAGATTGAAGACTTACCAGTTCATAGTCAGGCTCTGTCTGCTTATCTTTATAAGAACAACTACGTTCCTCAAAAGATAAAGAACCTCAAAGGTTCTTCCGCGACCACTCTGTGGAAGCATAAAAATAATTCTTTATTTTCTTAAAATTTAATATGATTATTCAAGTTGTCGGCTTGCCTTGTTCTGGAAAGTCTACTGCAATAAAAAATATTTCTAATAAATTCAAAATAGACCATATAGATTCTCAAAATCTTTTACCTTTTCATACTTTAAAAGATTTAAAAAAAGAAATAAAAAAAGCTAAATCGTCAGTTTTAATTATTGAATCAGCTTGCGGATACAATTTACCTGAGAGTACTGTTGTCTTAATTAAGGTTTCTTCTAAACGCTTGTTCTTGAATAAAGCTGCTAGGAAGTATCAAACTACTGTAGAAGATGAAAGCCAAATCTTCGACAATATTTGCCCTGCAAATTATACAACTTACTCAGTTAAAGATCTCCAAAAACTTTTAGCAACGCTTATACGGAAGTAGGATTTATGAATCGGTTTCAGCTTACAGATTTAAAAGTTATAGTTACTTCAGAAAACCAAATAGATTATTATTACACCACTAGAGATTTTTCTAAAAACAACTTTAAACTGTATGTGGGCCAAGCAGCAAAGCTTGTTTCAGAAGTTAATGATAAGAAGACTATGCTTCTTTTAAATACTTCTTTTGGAATCAAAATCTTGAGCTCAAAAAATTTAGATTTTTTAGAGTTCAAACCTAGAGATAGTAAGCAGTTAGCTTATTACCATATGCTAAGATCCGATTTTGACATGGTAGTTGCTTTAGGTCCAGCAGGTACCGGCAAGACTACATTAGCTTTGACCAGAGCTATAGATTCCTACTTTAAGCAAAAGAAACCAATCTACTTAACCAAACCTACTCATACAGTTCAAAGTCATCATCATCAAGCATTTGGGCCCGTTCCTGGTGATGTTGACGAAAAGTATCAGCCTTACATTAATAGCTTTGAAATAGTTTTAAAAAAAGTTCTAGGTGATTCTGCAAATCACTATTTGAATTTAATGAAAGAAAAAAATCATCTTAATTTTATGCCAGTTGAATTTACACGCGGGTGTACTTTTGAAAATTGCACATATATAATAGATGAAGTTCAAAATCTTACTTGGCACGAACTTAAAACTGTCTTATCTAGAGTAGGCCAGGGTGCTCAAATAATACTTTGTGGCGATCCCTATCAAATTGATGCTGGATTTTCTATTGAACAATCCGGCATCTCCCTATTACTAAACTCTACTGCTTTTGCAGAGAGTGACTTTACATCTCATATTTCATTAACAAAACAATACAGAGGTCGTATGCCTTCTCTTGTTTATGAAATTGATAAGGAAAAAGATGACTTACTCAACAAGTTTTAATATTTATAAAAAATCAGCCGCAGCTCAATTTACTTTACTTCCTCCTAGAAGAGATGAGAATGGTCGCATTTCTAAAACTGGTGCAGTTTTACTTGAAATGGCTCCATCTCAAGGTGAAAAAAGTTATGATTGGCGTGGCGCTAAGCTCACTTTTGCCTTTGGAATGAACGATATAGTTCAATTCTTTGATGATCCGAACTCTTCTAAGTGGGGTTCGTTTTTTCATCAAAACGATGGTGTTAACAAGAAGCTAACCATATCTCATGGAGAAGGTCGTTATGAAGGTACTTTCATGATGAACCTTTCTTCTGGCGATGCTCGAATCAGCGTTTCTTTAAGCGCAGGTGAGTTTCAGGTTTTAGGCCGCTTATTCACTGCTGCCTTACCTAAAATGATTGGCTGGGCTTAGTTAATTGCCAGATACTTTTACTCTCTTACAAGATGGCAAAGAATTAAAATTTACTGAAAAAGAGTTATTCTCTTTTCTTTTTCAACAACTTCAAAAAAAATACCCAACTGTAACTGAATTAGAAAATGTTGAAGATTATGTTAAAACTATATTTTCTTTATTTTCAGACGAAATTGTAACTGATTCAAACTTTAAAGAACTCTTTACTCTTTTCTTTTTATCTGGATTTTACTACTCTAATTTTCTTTTAAAAAATGACGTTCAGATAACTAAAAAAGACACGGAAGATTAAAATGTTTTCATACGAAATAAATCTTAGAAAAATAAATAAGCCCGGACTTAAAATCAAAGCAGTTGCTTCCATACTCATAGATGGCTTCATGTCTGTAGATGGTTTTAAAGTTATTGAAGGCTCTAAGGGCCTTTTTGTAAGTGTACCAAACCACAAGGGCTCAGTCATGGAGGATGGTGTCAAAGTAGATAAATACTTTGATGACGTCAGGTTTATAGGAGAAGAGGGTATTAGCTTTGGCCAAGAGCTTAAAGAAGCTATCTTGTCAGAGTATCGTAATGGCTCTTCTTCTTCCTCTTACACACCTCCATCTAGAGGTCAAGCAGCTTCAGCTCACACAAAACCAAAAGCTACTCAACCTTCTAAAAGTGAAGAAGCTCAAGAAGATAACCAGCCTAAGCAACAGACACCTTCTAAAACTCCTTCAGCTCCTAATAGGGCTAGAAAGCCTATTTGGGACTTTACGTGACCGAAGGTATACAAGAGTTAACTGAAAATCCTGAAGAGATATTAGAAGCTTTAAAAGCTGGTGCAGAGCTTTATACTAGTATAACTGATACCTTTGTCTCAGAATTTACTTTTTATGACAAAACTCTTTACGAATGGACGGAGTTTCTGTCAGTTAAGCTTCCTGAAACAAAAAACTTTAATATACCAGAATTTAGAGAAGTACTTATTGTGCTTGCAAAAAATATTCAAGTTGCTTCTAATTATTACTCTGTTGCCTCCACTATGGTGGAAGCAATTGGCGGTGGCAATAGTATGAAACGCTCTGATATAATTAATATGTTAGTTACAAATTACGCAACTCGCGGGGCTAAAAGACCTGCAGCTACCGTAATTGAAAAAATGGCAGATTCTTACTTGTCTTCAACCGTATCTGCTGAAAGAGCTGCAAAAATTGTAAAAAATTTTTGGAAACAACGCTTAGACACTTTGCTAGATTTACGCAAAGTTTTTGAGCAGATTGGGATGTCACTTTCAGTAGAAATGAAATTCACTTCACAACAATAGAAAATCTTTATGTATCCAAACAATGATTTAAAACTATTATGCAAAAATGTATGATGGTTTTCTTTTAGGATCTTTGACTTGGTTAAGTTTTATTTTCTCTTTTAAACATTTTCCTGTGCAACTTAAAAAATTTCTTTTGAAGAACTTTTTTATAACTGATATTATGTCTGTCCTTTTGACGTTCTTGCTACTTACAAGCATATCAAAATCTTTAGTAGCAGTTATTGCATCAATGGTTTGTGGGTTATTAATAAATTTAACATTAGTTGTTTATAAATTTTTATCTCCCCAGCAATGTTAATTAATTTCTCAAACATTTAATGTTTGAATTTAAATAAAAGAGGTTTTTATGACTTTTCCTTTTTCTAAGCATGCTAAGACTTTATTAAAAAATTATTATATGCAGCAGTTTGAAAAAAGTCCTACAGAGGCTTTTAAACGAGCTGCTTATGCTTATTCTTCTAATCCCGCGCTCGCAGAGCGCATTTATAATTATGCTACTAAGGGCTGGTTTATGTTTTCCAGCCCTATACTCTCTAATGCTGGCTCTACAGGTATGCCGATATCATGCTTTCTCTCTTATGTAGATGACTCTATTGAAGGTCTTATAGAGCATACAGAAGAGCTTAGGTGGATGAGTGTCATGGGAGGAGGTGTTGGAGGTCACTGGAGTAACGTTCGTTCAGTTAGCGACAAAGCTCCTGGCCCTATTCCCTTTTTAAAAACAGTTGATAGCGATATGGTCGCTTACCGCCAAGGTTCTACAAGAAAAGGCAGTTACGCTGCTTACATTGATATAGATCACCCAGACATCATTGAGTTTTTAAATATTAGACTACCTACCGGCGGGGATACTAATAGAAAATGTTTCAATTTAAATAATGCTATAAACATCTCAGACTCTTTTATGGAAGCAGTTTTTAATAATGCTTCTTGGGATCTTAAAGATCCTCACAGTAAAGAAGTTAAAGATACTTTACCTGCTAGAGAATTGTGGCAACGTATTCTCGAAGTAAGATTCCGAACTGGCGAACCGTATATAAATTTTATAGACAAGGCTAATCAAGCTTTACCTTTTCAGTTAAAAGAAAAGGGCTTAAAAATACATGGTTCCAATTTGTGTTCTGAAATACATCTTCCAACTTCAAAAGACAGATCTGCTGTTTGCTGCTTGTCTTCTCTTAATTTAGAGTTTTTTGATGAATGGAAAGACACAACTATTGTTGAAGATCTAATTGAGTTTTTAGATGACGTACTTCAACATTTTATTGATAACGCTCCTCCTCAATTAAGAAAAGCAATTTACTCTGCCACTAGGGAGCGCTCTCTAGGTCTCGGAGCTATGGGGTTTCATAGTTATTTGCAGAAAAAAAATATTGCTTACGAATCTGTTTTTGCTAATAGCATTAATCGTCGAATCTTTTCTTTAATAAAAGAAAAAGCCCTAACAGCAACTAAGTCTCTTGCTCTGGTTAAAGGCGCTTATTTAGATGACACTACTTCTTTGCTTCGCAACAGCCATCTATTAGCCATTGCCCCTAATGCAAACAGCTCAATTATTTTAAATACTAGTCCTAGTATTGAGCCTTGGAAAAGTAATGCATTTACTCATAGAACTAGAGCCGGCTCTTTTCTTCAAGTAAATAAATATCTACTAGCTCTTCTTAATAAGCATTCTTTAAATATTGCTACTGATACTTGTGATAACGATGAAATCATCTTGGCTAGAACTACTTGGTTAGAAGAGCAGGTTCAATCTGTTATTCTTGAGCAAGGTTCAGTACAGCACCTTGATTATTTATCAGATCATGAAAAAGAAGTATTTAAAACTGCTTTTGAAATAGATCAGATGTGGGTTGTTGATCATGCAGCAGTTCGTCAAGAATGGGTCTGCCAAGGTCAATCAGTTAATTTATTTTTTCCTAGCGGTAGTAATATCAACTATGTAAACGCAGTCCACCTTTCTGCTTGGAAAAAGTCTTTAAAGGCTCTCTATTATTTAAGAACTAATTCTGGTGTCATAGCAGAAAAAGTTTCTAATAAAATTGAAAGAAAATATTTACAAGATTACGCTACAGAGGAGTGCATGTCATGTCAGGGTTAACTGAATACTCAAAAATTTATAAACCTTTTAAATATCCTTGGGCTATGATTGCTGCTGAAGAGCATGAAAAAATTCATTGGGGTTCTTGGGAAGCTAAGCTCCAAGAAGATGTAAATCAGTGGAAATCAAATGTAATTACTCCACAAGAAAAAGATCACATAACTCAAATATTAAGAATATTTACTCAAAGCGATGTTGCAGTAGGTGGTAACTACTGCGACATTTTTATTAAAGTATTTAAGAATAATGAAATACGAAACATGCTGCTTTCTTTTGCTAATAGAGAAGGCACTCATCAAAGATCTTACGCTTTACTTAATGACACTTTAGGTCTTCATGAATCCGAGTATTCTTCATTTTTAGCATATGAAGAAATGTCTTCTAAAATAAACTTTATGCTAAACCCTCCTCACAAAATACAAGATGAAACTTTAAAAATAGCTTACGAGCTTGCTAGAAGCGTTTGCAATGAAGGCATGTCCCTTTTCTCTGCTTTTGTTATGCTTTTGAATTATCAAAGAGACGGTAAGATGAAAGGTATGTGTGAAATAGTCGAGTGGTCTTTACGTGACGAAACTAAACATGTTGAAGGCATGACTCAGCTTTTCCACGAATACTGTAAAGAGAACCCTTCAGTTATAACTGATGAGCTTAAAGGTTACATCTACAATAACTACGAACAAGCAGTCTTTTTAGAAGACGCGCTTGTTGATCTTGTCTATTCTACTACTTTAACTATTGCTGACTTATCTGCTGAAGAGGTCAAGCTTTACGTAAGATATCTAGCAGATAGGCGCTTACTTCAACTTGGCTTAAAGCCAATTTTTAATGTAAAACAAAACCCTCTCGCTTGGCTAGATTGGGTTGTATCAGGCGATTCCTTTAAGAATTTTTTTGAAGGAACAGTCACTGATTACAACGCCTCTGGCCTTTCAGGTCAAATTGACTGGGATTTAATTAATTAAGGAAAAACATGACATTACCTAGAAAATATTTAAATGATTACGTTCAAGAGTCTTTTCAAAACGCTTCTGAAAAAGGCTGGCATGACGATGATCGGACTATTGGAGACCTTATTGCTCTCATGCATTCTGAACTTAGTGAAGCTTTAGAAGAATATAGAAACAATCACGAGCCTAATGAAATTTATTACAACTCAAGTAAACCTGAAAAGCCTGAGGGCATTCCAGTTGAGCTTGCAGACTGCGTAATAAGAATCTTTGATTTTTGCGGCAAATATGGTATCGATTTAGAAGAAACTATTAATCAAAAAATGGTTTATAACAAATCTAGATCTCATCGACACGGCGGTAAAAAAGTGTAATTTATGGAAGACAATCTTGAAGCTTTAGAAGAATATAAAACTCTTATTACAGCAGTAATAAATTATTCTATTACGAGCTATATAAAAATGCAGCACCCCTTAAATCGTAAACGAAAACCTGAACAAGAAGACTTCTTACTTACTTTAGATATATTTTACGATCCTGATTATAGATTTGAACACTTTATAAATTTAGATACAGAAGAAAGCATGTCTACTTTAGATATGTTTTCTTTTGCTATAGGTGGGGCTCCAGCTTCAATGAAAAAAGCTCAAGATCACATTGTCCAACAATCCATAGATTATTGGTGGGAAAAAAACTTTCACGATATTTCTTTCCCTACTGAAATTACTCTTGCAGGTAAAGTTTGGAGACTAGTGCATTCTCCAAAAAACCATTACATAGACTGGGATAACTTTCGAATATACTCCCAAATAAAGGGGCGATCTTCTGATCGCCTTATTTTAAAAGCTCTTCTTCAAATTCTTTTAAAAGAATCTTCGTTAAATATATCTGAAGAAGAATTTTTAAATTTTCACAAAATGTTCTACTTGTTTTTAAAAGTAAACAACGCTTTTCCAAAACTTTAATTTTAAATATTCTTTAAAAGGAGTCTTTTAACTGATTGAATATTTGTAAAATATAGGAATAAGATTTATGAGAAAAACTTGGCCGCACTACTTTATGGACCTGGCTCACATCGCTTCCACAAGAAGCACTTGTAAGCGACGTAAAGTTGGCGCAGTAGTTGTAAACCAAATAACTAAAACCGTTATAAGCACCGGCTATAACGGTTCTCTTCCTGCTGCTCCGCATTGTGAAGACGTGGGTTGTACCATACATGATGGTCATTGCATTACTACTATACATGCTGAAACAAATGCTATCAATCAAGCTGCTAGAAATGGTTCATCACTTAACTCTGCAGTAATTTACTGCACAACTAAACCTTGTTGGAATTGTTTTAAAAACATAATTCAATCTGGAATAACAACTATATATTTTGATTCAGATTATTCTGATGTTAGTCAGAATCTTTATTCAGATTATTTAAAAACTAACTCTCATATTGTTTTTAAACAACTCAAACAATTGTCCTGAAAGAAACCTTTAAATGCAAGTTACTAGAAAATGTATAATCACTAACACTTATAACACCCTTGATATCAATATTACTGAGGAAGAGCTTATAAGAATAGAAAACCGAAATATTACTGGAGAGTATATTCAAAATATAGTTCCCCATTTAGCTTTATCAGAAAGAGAATTCCTGATGACAGGAATTTTAAATACTACTTGGAACAAGTACCTTACCGAAAATCTTGAAACTGTTATTGGTTAATTATTATGAAAAAGATTCTATTTAAAGCGCGCAATCATTTTAGATTTACTTTGCACAATATCGTGGCTCACCCTCTCATGGAGATACTTCATTTGTTAGGTGCTACTAATTTAAGTAAAAAAGTTCACGACTCTACTTTACCAAAAGTACTTCTTCCTGAAGCTCTTGAAGTACAAGAAAACATAAGTTTGATTTTAAATCCAGAAAGAGATGATTGATGAATTCCACATTAGACGAAAAGCGTTTTCGGTATAAAACTTTAAGGGCTTCTTTCTTTGGAAAAGATAGAGATGAGTGGCGTAAAAAAGAATTCTCTTATTCCAATTACTCTACGCCTTTAACACCTGACCAATGGTTGATTAAACTTGAAGACTGGGTTGCTAAAAAGCAGTTCATTTATGCTTATCAAGCATGGTTGACTAATAGGAAATCAAATCCGTTTTTTTGGGGAGGCGCTCTTAGTCCTTCTATAGCTATTAAAAATTATACTCTTGTCAATTCAAGAGCTCAGAAAACTATTTTATTAAAGCAACAGCTAGCTTCTGACATTCTTTTAGAAACTACCTATCAACATTCTGAAAGTATTGAAATATAAATGGCAATTAAAAAAGTAACCGGTATTGCTGAAATTGATATGATTGCAGCCTCTATTGCTAAAAAGTTTGGCAAAGAAAATATAATGAGTCTCGGTCCTAGATACGAAAAAGTAACTCCTATATCTACTGGTTCTATTAGTTTAGACGCGACACTTGGAGTTGGTGGACTCCCTGACGATCGTATAGTTGAAGTTTTTGGCCCACCTTCAGCAGGTAAAACCTCTTTATGTCTTCAAGTAGTAAATCAATATGTCACTGAACATGGATACGACCGCCCTCCTGTATATGTTGATCTGGAGCGTACCACCGGTCTTGATCTGGTCTCTTCAATGGGTCTCGACCCATCAAAAATGATATTTTGCTATCCTGATACAGCTGAAGAAGCGCTACAACTGTGTCAGGACCTTGGTAAGACCGGTAAAGTTGGTATAATTGTCTTTGATTCTATCGATGCTGCGCAGTCAGAATCTGACACTAAGCGTCTTATGAACGAGAAAGGTGTAGGAGAGTTACCTAGGCTTATGTCTAAAGCTTTACGTAGCCTTTCTAAAATTTCCGTAGACAATAAATGTTTATACCTTTTCATTAATCAGGTTAGAACTAACATTGGTGTGATGTACGGCAATCCTGAAACCACTTCTGGTGGCAAAGCTTTACCTTTTTACAGTTCTGTTAGGCTTCGAGTTAGCAGTAAACCATCTTCATCTCAAGATGGTGCTCTTGCTATGAAGGTTAAAATTGTAAAAAATAAATGCGCACCTGCTCTTAATAAGACTGCTGAGTTCGAGTTTATTTGTGCAAAAGGAACTGACAAGTACATGGATCTAATTGGTTATTGTAAAGATATAGGCCTTGTTCGATTTGCTGGCTCAGCTGTCAAGTGGTTTAACCCAGAAACAGGTGAAGAAGAAACTCTTTGCTCAGGAGGTCGCTTAGGTATGAAACAAAACCTTATCGATGCTCCTGAAAGATTTGAGTTGTTAAAAACTATTTGTTTAAATCCAACTTCAAATGAGTAGTAATCATCAATCTGATTGCAACGACACTCATCATGATCATTCTCACTGTAAGCATAAAAGCAAGTCAAAATCTTGGACTATGCCTGCGCAAGAAGTAGAAAATGAATTTGTGCATTTGCACGTACACACTGAATATTCTCTACTAGATGGTATTAATAAAGTTAATAGACTTCCATCTCAAGTTAAACAGATGAATCAACCTGCAGTTGCACAAACAGATCACGGTAACATATCTGGCAGCTATAGGTTTTACAAAGAGTGTAATAAAGCCGGTGTTCAACCTATAATTGGCATGGAAGCCTATTATACTGTTGGAGACCGTACAGTTCGCGAACCTGATGAACTAGGTAAAAGTTATTATCATTTAATTCTTTTGGCTAAAAATAATGTTGGTTTAAAAAATCTAATGAAATTAAGTTCTTATGCTTACACTGAAGGTATGTATAGGAAGCCTAGAATTGATGACGCTTTGATTGCTGAGTATTCTGAAGGAATTATTGCTACTACAACTTGCCTTGGCAGCAGGGCTAGTCAACTTATCCTTCAGGGTCAAAGAAAACAAGCTGAAAAGTTAATTCATCATCATCGCGATATATTTAAAAATAGATTTATAATCGAGCTGCAATTACATAAAGACGAAGAACAGCAAGCCGTTAATAAAGTTCTTCAGCAAATTGCTATTGATAATGATTTTCCAATGATACTTACTGCAGACTGCCATTACCCTACAGAGCATGATAAAGAGCATCACGAAGCTGCTTTGTGTATGCAGACTAAAACTACGCTTTCCAATGAAAAGCGTTTTACTTTTGGTGAAATAAACGTTCATGTAGCAGACGGAGATTGGATGTGGCGTGAAGCTCACGCTCAAGGCATGCCTTACGATGTCATATCTAACACAGTGCATTTAGCATCTATGATAGATAGTGACAGTTATTTCATGGATCGCATGAATAGGTATCCAAAATATCAAGAATTGCCTGAAGGTTTAACTTCTATAGAACACTTAACTATAGAAGCTCAACACGGTCTTTATAATCGTTTTGGTGCTATGCCCCCTCAAGACTATATTGAGCGTCTTAATCACGAACTTAAAGTTATTAAACGTATGGGTTTTGCAGATTACCTTCTTATTGTAGCACAGTTTATGGACGGTGCTAGAGAGAGAGGGGTTATGCATGGTCCCGGTCGTGGATCTGCTGCTGGCAGTTTGATCGCTTGGGCTCTTAAAATCACAGAAGTAGATCCAGTTAAATATGGTCTTCTTTTTGGTAGATTTTTAAATGAGGGGCGTGGTGCTACACCTCTTATTTTTAACAAAGAAATGGCTATTATTGCAGATAATAGCAAAATACCTTTTTAAGGAAAATTAAATGAATTTACAAAGTTACATACAAGAAAACCAAATCGATGACCTAGCTACAATGATTCGCGATTCTGGTAATACTGTGATGATTAACATTTATGGAGTGCTAAACAAGAAAACTGGCCTTATCATTAATTATAAAAACACTTCTTTTTATATGACAAGGAAGTCTGCTAGGCAAGCTAGGCTCGAGCTTTTAGCAACAACTGCTTACCTTCCAAAAGATATAAAGCTAGTTCAAAGTTCTTTTGTAAACGTTGAAACTTGGAAAACTGCAAAATGAAGGAACATTTAATACCTAGATTCTGGCACTCAGATTCTTCTGCAAAGTCCACTTCTGGATCTTTTTCAACTGATGGTAGGTTTCTTTACTCTGGTAAGAAAGTTATAGGCGATACCAATGGCTATGGTCAAAAAATATTATACAACTATACAAAAAAAGGCGGCGCTTTTAGATCCGCTTTAATCAGCAGACATGTCAATCTTGCAAGATTCTATGCAGACGATATAGTAAAGGTAACTAATGCTTAACGATCAAAGTAAAGAAGCACAAGCTTTTTTACAAAAACATGTACACGCTAGGGCTAACCTTCTTATTCAGGAACTTTTAGAAAAAGGTCAAAGAGATTGGGATCTTACTTCTCAGCAATGGTATGAAGACTTATTTTCTCAATATGAAGAAGATTTTGACATTTGGGAAGTAAATGAAGATTATGAAGGTACAAACTATTGCCCCTCTGAACCAGACCCAGAACTAAGAGAGCCTTTTGAATTCTGGATTGTCAGCGATTATTTTGCTAACAAACTAAAGGAAAACCATCATTTGGTTACTAACCATTGGGGTTTTTGGATATGGGGTAGAGAAACTACAGGTCAATCAATATTAATCGATTACGTATTTCAAAAAATCTGGCAAGATTTTTACACTTAATCATGAATTTAACTGCGCAAACTTTTGTAAATAAACATATTCACTCATGCATCACTTATATGATGCATAGACTTCATATTAATGCTGACCCCAATAAATTTCCTCAGGACGCTGAATGGGTTTCTGATTTTTATTTAAAACCCATTAACCCTAATTTAGTCTCTGAACTTTCTTATCTCGATTACTCTCTTTACAAAGAGGACTCAAACTTAAGAAAGCCAAAAGGCTTTTATATTGTCTCTGAATCTTTTGCCCGCCAGTTACTTCTGGAAGGTGCTTTAGTTTCATATTGTTTTGGTTTTTGGATTTGGGGCAGGGAAACTGATGCTACTTGCTTGCTATCTCAAGATCATTTTGTACAAAAAATTATATTGAAAGACCCTTTCTTATGACTTTTCCAAGTTTACTTACCGAAGAAGCTTATTATTTTTATATTTCATCTAATGTTAAAGATAATTTTACAGATTTAATTGTATCAATTATAGAAGATTACGCTGTTGAGGAAGATCTTATCCAATCTCTTTGGTATCAAGAGTTATTTTTAAATGATTCTAGAGCTGTTAAGATTAAGTCTTTTTGGTCTATTTCTTCTGACCTTTTTATTTTGTTAAAAGATGCAGGTCATTTAGTTACTAAATTCCATGGTCTCCATCTTTGGGCTTGTGAACAAGATTCTTTTGAAGATGCATTGCAATTTTTAAGATCTCACAATACTTCCAATCCAACTCAAAGAAAGTTCTTATAATTGTCACGATTGCTAGATTTAAAACTCATTGACGAACATATCGACAATAATCGTTACGCTGAAGTAGACGAAGATTACTTTCAATACGAAGTCCGCATGTCCTCTGATGAAGACATATCTCGAATTCTTTTCCTTTTAATTGGTCAAGAATCTTCTAACAAAAAACTACTTCCAAATCCGCATAACAGTATTCTGCTTTACGTTACTTGTTTAACAGATCAATTTGATTTTAATAAATCAAGATCAGACATGATTGGCGGCGCTCCCCCGGACATAGATCTTGATCATGACGCTTTAGATCGTGAAAAAGCTATTGAATGGTGTGTAGATTATTGGGGTCGAGACAAAGTTGCTAATATAATTACTCATGGCACTTTTAAGCCTAAGTCTTTAGCTAGAAGTTTTTACCGTATACACGAGGGAGATTCTTCTGAGTTAACGGAACTTTTAAAAATGATACCTCCCCCCAAGTATGGCAAAGAAGCCACTTTGGAAGAAATTCTAAAAGAAAACCCAGACCTTTCTTCTGATCAGCGATATGCTGCTTTTTTAGAATTTGCAGATCGTATCGAAGATATGGTTGCAAATTTTGGCATACACGCTGCTGGAGTTATTATATCGGATACAGATATAAGCGATACTGTTCCTATTTGGAAAAACAGTAAAGCCGAGAGGATAACTCAATATGATAAAGACGAGTGCGAAGAGCTTGGTTTAATTAAGTATGATTTCCTTGGTATAGATACTCTTTCAATAATTAAAGAATGCAAACTTTTAGTTAAACAAAACCATGACATTGATATAGAACCCTACGCTATTCCAGATGGCGATGAACCTACATATCAAAATTTAGCAGATGGAAAACTTACTGGTGTTTTTCAAATGGAAACTAGTGGTACAGCTAAGAGATTGATTTCTCAAATAAAACCAGGAAGCATAGAAGATCTTAGCGCTATTAGCGCTATTAATAGACCTGGCCCTTTACAAGCAGGACTTGATAAACAATATATAACTAATAAACTGAACAATTGCCCGCCTGATGAATTACCAGATAAAGTAGCAGAAATTTTAAAAGCATCTTACTGGACTTTAATATATCAGGAACAGATATTAGCTTTGTTTACCGAGCTTGCTGGGTTTGATCCCAAAACTAGCGATGATATTCGTCGTGCTATGGGTAAGAAAAAACTTTCCGTTTTAGAAGTTTATAAGCCTAAATTCATTCAAGGTTGTCAAGCAGTTGGCGGCTTGACCGCCGACTATGCAGAATCACTTTGGACTGATATTTTAGGTTTTGCAGATTATTGTCTTGCCGGTGATACAGAAGTTTTACTTCCATCTGCTTTACGTTCTGACACTATTCAAAACCTTGTTAAGGATCAATACCAAGGCTTCCTCCTTAGTCATGATTCTGGTACTAATGTTCCTTGGGTTGCTCAACCAGTCACTCAGTGGCATTCAAAAGGAATTAAAGATACTTATACTTACACTTTGGAAGATGGCAGACAAGTAACTTGTACTTCTAATCATAAATTTTTAACTCAAAACTCTGGTATGCTTGAAATTGACAAGATTTATGAACAAAATATAAAACTAAACACTATAAAATAGGAGCGTTTTTATGCCTACACATACTGACAATAGACACTATGGGACTTTTATTACTGATTCTCCTATAACTGTCGAGACGATCAATGCTCTAGATGGTATTAATGGTAGTGCTATATACAGTTTTATACCCAGACCCTATGATCTTTCACATCAACTGGATGGTCAAACACTTAGTTTTGACTTACCTGGCCGTTATGCAGCTGGTACGTTAGAATTCTTTGCTTTGTTTCTTGATGGGGATCTACTGCCTAGAGCTACCAATGCTGAAGATCAAAATGGCGATTACTATATAGAGGGAGATAAAAAAACAGTTGTATTGCGAGGAAATCAACTAACCCCTGTATCGACTCAGATCTTAATAGCAGTATACGTTAAGCAGCAAACTATAGTATAGGATTCGGAGAGTCAGTCAATGGTTATAGATAGAAAAACAAGATTGCATCCTGGCTCCATACATCCATCTACGGTTGTTGCTGGCTTAAAAGTAGATTTAAATACGGGCGTATTAAGCGCCCAGCAACTCGTTGATGAAGACCTTAGGCTTGATCAAAAGATTGAGGATCTATATTGGAAAGATCCTCAATCTAGCTTACTCAATATAGCGAATACATCTCCGGAAGATTACCGAGAAGGCGAAGCGTTCTTCTCTATTGCTGAAAACAATGTTTATATTTACATAGGTGATAGTGCTTTAGCAGACAGTGATAGAACCACCTATCAACCTCAGAACTGGATAGATGCTAATAAAACAGAGCGCTTCCTTGTACTGTCGGCGGGCATTGATGCTCAAGTTTGGGCTACTAAGCAGTATGTTGACGATGAAATCGGAACTCTAATTGGTAGCGCACCCGCTACACTTAGCACCCTACACGCCTTGGTTGCTGCTATAAATAATGACCCAAACTTCGGCGCAACAATACTTGCACAACTAACTAATCTTGAACAAAACAAAGCCGATAAAGCTGATGTATACACAAAAGCTGAAGTAGATGCGTTAGAGGTCTCTATACTCGCGCAAATAGACAGTACACTAGAGCGATTTTCAAACGCTACAGATTATACATGCGGCAATGACTCTGACGATGATGATTCAGACCTAGAAGCGCTGTGGGCCTTAAAAAAACAAACAGTATCTGCCTCAAACCCAAAAAATATACTTTTAAAACAAGGTGTAATAACCCCACCCCAAAACCCTATAGATATAGATAAACCCGGAGTGCATTTTGTAGGACTGCACCCTCCAGAAAAAGACCATACGTTTTCTCACATAAACAATTTGATTGTCGATTTAACAGATAATGACGAAGACTTAAGAGTAGTATCGTTTACAAACATTTCCTTTAATCGTTTTTACATACCTGTTGGATCTGCTTCTGTTACGGTTGTCTTTAACAATTGTATTTTTCAAGAAACACAAAACTTTTCTGAAGTTTTTGAAGTCGCTTGCCCTGATGCAACTATTTATATGAATAATTGCGAAATAAGATCGCATGAAACTATACCAAACGCAACTAGCTCTAAAATTTACATAGTTAATTCAAAACTTATAAATGTTAATTCTGATTTAGCTTTCAATTTTATTGACTCAGAAGATGCATACCTGTTGTCTTCTCAAATCAAGGGATCTTTAGATTTTAATGAAGCAACTGTTCGTGTTGAAAAGGTATATTTAACTACAGAAGAGGATGCTGCGTTTGTAAATATAGATCAAGATTCATTAGTGACTCTTCAAAGAATCACTTTTGAAA
>Ga0233432_10000599_pt1 | contig 34515 bp, 41 predicted proteins | sample SI_122_August201_6_FD_179870 | JGI IMG/M metagenome (GOLD analysis project Ga0233432, IMG submission 179870) | Seawater microbial communities from Saanich Inlet, British Columbia, Canada - SI_122_August2016_10_MG | ecosystem: Environmental > Aquatic > Marine > Inlet | place: Canada: British... | reverse complement strand
CCATTCTTTTTTACAGGTGTTCCAACACATATAAAAACAATATCTGATTTTTTTACTGAGTCATTTAAATCAGTTGAAAATTTTAATCTTTTATTTTTATAATTTTTAATAGCCAATTCTGCTAATCCTGGCTCATAAATTGGAATTATACCTTGCTTAAGATTATCTATTTTATTTTTATCTCTATCGACACAAATGACATCATATCCAAGATCTGAAAAACATACACCACTTACAAGGCCGACATAACCTGTACCAATCATGCAAAGTTTCATAATTTTGCAATCTCCTTAGAAGAATTAATATATCCATCCATGCTTCCACAATCTAAATATTTTCCGGTAAAATTATGTGCTATGAATTTTTTATTGTCATTAATTAATAATTGAATAGCATCAGTAATATGGATTTCACCACTTTTACTAGGTTTCAAATTTTTTAGTTTTGAAAAAATATTTTTAGGTAATATATATCTACCAATTACAGCTTTATTGGAAGGAGCATCTTTAATATTTGGTTTTTCAACTACACTATTAATTAGATAATCTGTCTTATTTAATTTTTTATCAAGTTTATAGATTCCCCATCTTGAAACATTTTTTTTGTTAACAGTCATACTTGCCATCACTGAGGCTTTGTTCTTTTTATGTGAAGCAATCATAGACTTGGAGCAGTTTTTTTTTATTATAAGATCGTCTGGTAATAACATTAAAAAGTATTCATCTTTAATATATTTTTTAGTTTTAAGAACAGCATCTCCAGTTCCTTTTGGTTTATTCTGATAAACAAATTTAATCATTTTTCTAAATCTTAAGATTTTTTTATACTCCTCAATAATGCGTGGATCTTTTTTCTTAATAATCAAATTTTTATAAAATTTATCATTATAAAAATATTTTTTAATCATCATTTTTCTTTTTGATATAATGAAAATTATTTCCTTAATGCCTGCATCTATGCATTCATTTATTATATATTCTAATCCAGGTTTTCCATTAATAGGTAAAAGTTCTTTTGCAAAAACACTCGTTAAAGGTAGCAGTCGTGTACCTAACCCAGCCAAAGGAATAATAGCTTGTTTAATCATTTAAATGTTTTACTTATTAAATATTTTAATACAAATGAAAATTATATTAAATAACAATATTTTACGTAAAACATTGAAACCTTTTAATGATATTGGTTTTGTACCTACAATGGGTGGTATTCATGAGGGTCATATATCTCTTATAAAAAAATCAATTCAATTAAATAAAAAAACAATAGTGAGTATATTTGTAAATCCAAAACAATTTAATGATATTAAAGATTTCAAATCCTACCCATCTAATATTAAAAATGATTTATCTATTTTAAAAAAGATAAATAAATTAGATTTTATATATATTCCTAAATTTAATGATATTTACGAAGATAAAAAACAATCGCATATAAGGCTTGAAAAAAAAGACAAAATACTTTGTGCCAAACATAGAAAAGGCCATTTTGAAGGTGTTTTGGATGTTATGAGTAGATTAACTATATTAATTAAACCTAAAAAAATATTTATGGGCAAAAAGGATTTTCAACAATTTTTTTTGGTAAAAAATTTTATTGAACAAAAATTTAATACAAAGGTAATAGGATGCAAAACAATCAGAAATAAAAATAAACTAGCATTATCATCAAGAAATTTATTACTTAAAAAACAAGAATTAAATGATGTTGAAAAAATTTCTAAATTATTTCTAAATTTGAAAAATAAAATCAAAAATATCAATAATATTAATAGATTTTTACAAAAATCAAAAAAAGATTTTGAAAGATTATTTAAAATTAAAATTGAATATTTAGAGAATAGAAATACAAAAAATCTAAAAATTTCAAACAAATACCTAAAATCAAAAATATTTCTAAGTTATTATTATAAGGGTATTAGATTAATTGATAATTTTTAAGCTTATAAAAAATAAGCACCCACACCTAAGAATGATACAAAACCTATTACATCTGTAATTGTTGTTACAAATACACTGGAAGCAATAGCAGGATCAATATTTATTTTTTTTAAAGTGACTGGAACTAAAATACCAAAGAGTCCTGCTATGATCATAGTTAAAACCATCGAAATTGAAATTATTATTGACAAAGTATTGTCTTGGAACCAAATTTGAACAATAAATGCACTAATAGCTGCAAAAATAATTCCATTTAAAATTCCTATAAAAAATTCTTTTAAAACATTTGATGAAAAATTATTTTCTGTCAAATCATTTGTCGCTATTGTTCTAACAGTTACAGCCAATGTTTGCATTCCAGCATTTCCTCCCATTGATGCTACAATAGGCATCAAAAAAGCTAATACTACCATTTGCTCGATGGTAGCACCAAACAAGCTAATACACCAAGTAGCTAAAAAGGCTGTAAATAAATTTAACAGAAGCCAATTAAATCTTCTTTTAGTTTTAGTTATGACACCATCGGTAATTTCTTCATCCCCTACCCCTGCCAATCTCAATGCATCCTCTTCAGCTTCTTCTTTTAAAACAGTTAAAACATCATCACTCATAATCATGCCAACCAATTTGTTGTTCTTATCTACAACAGCAGCTGAATTTAGGTTGTAGTTCTCAAATAAATTTCCAACCTCTTCTTTATCCATATCTACTGGTATTAGTAATTGAGACTCAGACATAATTGAAAGCATTTTTGTATCTCTAGAAGTTGTTAGTACACGAGACGATGGAACTGTACCAATTGGTTTAAACTCTTCATTAGTAATAAATATTTCTAAAAATTCTTCTGGAAGGTCTTTATTTTCTCTTAAGTAATCAATTGTTTGACCTACAGACCAATTACTAGGAATTGCAGTAAATTCACGTTGCATTATTCTTGCCGCTGTATCTTCTGGATAACTTAAGCTTTCTAATAAAGCAAAACGGTCTTTAGGTGGTAATGAGCTAAGAATGTTATTTTTCTCATCTTCAGGAACATTTTCTAAAATTGATATTGCATCATCTGACTCAAGATTAACTAATATTGAAACTATAGATTCTGATGAAAGATAAGTAATAATCTCTGTCTGAACAGACTCGTTAAGCTCTATGAAAACCTCAGGGTCAATCTTAAAATTATTAAGTTTTATTAGACTTTCTCTATCAGATTGATTTAAGTGTTCGATTATATCTGCAGCATCAGCGGGATGCATTTCATTAAAAGAATTAGTAATGAAAAGAGCATCATTGTTAGCAATTTTAGATGTAACAACTTTTATGTATTCTTTATTGAATTCAAAATTTACTTTTTTATCTTTTATTTTTTTAACTAAAGACATAAATCTACCTATAATTTAGATTGGACTATTAATAGATAATTAAGATAATACAATTTATAAATGAATATAGAGATCAAAAAGTCAGTAAAACCAATAAATTATTTTGATGCAATAAACTTATTAGAGAAGAGATTGGAAGATTTATACAGCAAGAAAGATAAGGAGCTTATTTGGACATTAGAACATAATGAGATATTTACAGCAGGTACAAGCTATAAAGAAAATGAAATTTTAGATAATTCTATAAAACTAATAAAAACTAATCGTGGAGGTAAAATTACTTGTCACGGTCCTGGTCAATTAATCTGTTATTTTGTTATAGATTTAAGAGAAAAAAAAGATATTAGAAAATTTATTACCTGTATTGAAAATACAATTATTGAAACTCTAAAGAGTTATAAGATAGATACTTTTTCAGACAAAGATAATATTGGAATTTGGTATAAAAAAAATCAAAAAATAAATAAAGTTGCAGCAATTGGAGTAAGAGTGAAAAAGTGGATTGCATACCATGGATTTGCAATTAATATTAATAATAATCTAACTCAATATAAAAAGATTATACCGTGTGGTATAAAGGATAAAGGTGTTACCAATTTAGTTAATATTTCTGATAATGACTATTCAAACTTAAATAATTTATTAATAGAAAAATTTATTTCGAATCTAAAAACCTAAGTCTTTTTGTCTTTAGCAATTTTCTAAAATAATCTGGTAACAATGCTGTATAGGTATGTTTAACATCATCAATAATAAATTTAATTTGGTATGAATGAAGCATCAAATTTTTGTTTATCCCTTTAGGAGAGTTAGTCAATTTATATTTAATATCACCAAATATGGGTTGTCCTAAAGCATATAATTGTTTTCGTAGTTGATGTTTTCGTCCAGTAATAGGTTTAAGTTCAACTAGACTTGCCTCAGAATTTTTATCTAAAACTTTATAAATTGTTTTTGCTTTTTCAATGATTTTTTTATCTCCATCATATCGAATAAGATCATCATTCCACTCTCCAGAGTCTTTATTTAATTCCCCATGACAAATAGCCAAGTATGTTTTGTGAACTTTACGCAACCTGAATAAAGAGGTTAATAATTGTGCTGCCTCTCTAGTCTTAGCCATTATAAATACTCCAGAAGTATCTTTATCTAGTCTATGAACTGAATATGGTTTGGTTCCTTGAAAAATTTCACTTTTAGCAAAAATATCTACTAGATTCTTTTTTGATTTTGTTCCACCTTGTACAGAAATTCCTGAGCTTTTATTTAATACTATAAAATTTTCATTATTATCTATAATTTGATCTTCATTAGATTTAATAATTTCACGAGATGGTTCAAATTTAATTTTTTTTTGAATTATAGTTTCTTTAAAATCTAAATTAAAAAAATCTACAACATCATTAGTCTTAACTTTTGATGAACTTTTAATCTTTTTTTTATTAATCTTTATTTTGCCTGATCTCAGGTATTTTTCGATTAAACCTTGAGGTATCTTGCCAATTTTAAGCCTTGTCCAACGATCTATACGCATATCATTACACGTTGAATCAACGGTGAATGACTTTTTCATGATTTAAAAATTATGCTGTTGCTTGTTTCTTTTCTTCAGCTTTTGGGGTTTCTTTACTAATATCTTTTTTGGGCTTATCAATTCTCTTAGCTTCAACATCTCTGTCTACAAATTCAATAATAGCCATTGGTGCATTATCGCCATATCTGAACCCTGCTTTTATAATTCTAGTATATCCACCGTTTCTTTTTTCATATCTTTTTGAAAGAGTTTTTTTTACTTTATTTGCAGATTTTATATCTTGAAGTTGAGAAACTAACATTTTTGTAGTTTGTAATGTTTCTTTTTTACCTAAAGTAATAATTTTGTCAGCTTGAGGTTTTAAAAATTTAGCTTTTGGCAAGGTAGTTTTGATTTGCTCATATTTAATTAAAGAATTTAACATATTCTTTAAAAGAGCCTTTCTATGTTCAGAAGTTCTATTTAACTTCTTATTTGCCATTCCGTGTCTCATTAGATAGCTTCCTCTAATTTTTTAGACATTTCAGCGATATTATCTGGTGGCCAGTTTGGAATTTCCATTCCTAAGTATAACGACATTCCAGTCAAAACTTCTTTGATTTCGTTCAAAGATTTTCTTCCAAAATTAGGTGTTCTAAGCATTTCTCCTTCAGATTTTTGAACTAAATCACCAATATAAATTATATTATCATTTTTAAGACAATTCATTGATCTAACTGAAAGCTCAAGTTCATCAACTTTTCTTAATAAATTCTTATTAAACTCTGGTTCAGTAGATACTTCTTTTACAGGAGCTTCAACTGGCTCATCAAAATTGACGAACATTTTTAGTTGGTCTTGAAATATCCTTGCTGAATAAGCTACAGCATCTTCTGCAGAAATTGAGCCATTCGTTTCAACTTCCATTATAAGCTTATCATAATCTAATGCTTTACCTTCTCTAGCGGTACTTATTGAATAAGATACTTTTTTTACTGGACTATATAATGAGTCTATAGCAATTAAGCCTAATGGTGGCTCTTCAGGTTTATTTAAGTCGGCAGGAACATAACCTTTTCCCGTACTTACATTCATTTCCATATGGAAATTTGTATTTTCATCAAGATTACATATTACAAGTTCAGGGTTTAATATCTCTACATCTGCAACTTGAGCAATATCAGAAGCTTTAATTTCACCTGGGCCTTTTGCATCTAATATTAGTTTTTTTGTTCCTTCTGAATTACTTTTTAATGCTAAAGATTTTACATTTAAAACTATATCCGTAACGTCTTCTCTTACACCCTTAATAGATGTAAACTCATGTAAAACACCATCAATTTGTATAGAAGTTACAGCTGCACCTCTTATTGATGATAGTAAAATTCTTCTTAGGGAATTACCTAATGTTAGTCCGTAGCCTTTTTCTAAAGGCTCAGCTATAATTTTCGCATGAGTTAAATCATCACTAATTTGAACATCTAATTTAGATGGTTTGATTAATGATTTCCAATTTTTAACATTTACATTTTCGACTTCCATTAAACTCTCCTTTTCTTTGGTGGTCTAGTTCCATTATGAGGCATGGGTGTTGTATCTTTAATTGATAAAATTTTAAAACCTCTTGCTTGCAATGCTCTTAAAGCTGTTTCACGTCCAGAACCAGGACCCTTAACTTCAACAGATAAAGTTTTCATTCCATATTCTAATGCCTTAGAGGCAGCAGCATCAGCAGCAATTTGTGCGGCATAAGGAGTAGATTTTCTTGAACCTTTAAAACCTTTTTGCCCAGCAGATGCCCAAGAAATTACATTTCCATTAGTATCTGCAATTGAAATTATTGTGTTATTAAAAGTAGATTGTACGTAAGCAATACCATTTAAAATATTTTTTTTAATTTTTTTCTTTTTAGAGTATGAACTCTTATTGCTCTTCTTGGAAGATTTTTCTACCTTCTGATCTTTGTTTTCAACTTTATCAGCTTTAGCCATAATTATTTTTTAGTTGGAGTTAATTTTTTTCCTGCAATAGCGATTGCTTTACCTTTTCTTGTTCTTGCATTACACCTTGTTCTTTGACCTCTTACAGGTAATTTTTTTCTATGTCTTGTTCCTCTGTAGCAAGCAAGATCTATTAATCTTTTAATTGTAAGTGAGTAATCTCTTCTTAGATCGCCCTCAACTTTAAAATTAGCATCAATATATTCTCTGATTTTTAATATTTCATCATCAGTTAATTCATTAATTCTTTTTGCTCTAGGAATTTCAAGAGAAGTACAAATTTGATTAGAAAACTTATCTCCAATTCCATAAATATAAGTTAAACCTATATGAACAAGTTTATTTTGTGGAATGTTGATACCTGCGATACGAGCCATAGTTTTTGTGATAATTTTGTGCCTTTTATATAATAAGATTCCCTAAAGTCAATGTCTTAAACATTGATAAAAGCCTCAATTTCCTTTGTTATTTGATCAATTTCTTTTGTCCCGTTAATCTCATGAAAATTTGGATTTTTTGAGTAAAAATCTAACACAGGTCTAGTGGTTTCCATGTAAGTGTCATATCTTTTAAGAATAGTATCCGTATTATCGTCAGATCTATTCTCTAATGTTTTTCTTTTTTCAACTCTTTCTATAATTGTATCTTTGTTTACATTTAGGAAGAAAATATGGTCTATTTTTTGATTTGATTTATCTAATAATAAATCCAAATATTGTGCCTGACTTAATGATCTAGGGTATCCATCAAATATTAATTTGTCTCTTTTTTGAGGGTCAAGCATAAGTTTTTCAATCAACGAGTTAACAATTTCATCACTGACAAATTTACCTTCATTCATATTGTTAGTTATTTGTTGACCTATTTCGGAATTATTTTTAATCTCTTCTCTTAAGATATCACCTGTAGAAACTTGAAAATTTTTTAATTTACTAACTAGATACTTTGACTGAGTGCCTTTACCTGCGCCTGGAGGCCCAAATAAAATAATATTCACTTTTATTTACCAAATTTTGTTTTCTTGATTAATTGTTCATACTGAGAACTCATTAATCTTGTTTGAATTTGTGTTACTGTATCAATAGCAACAACCACAACAATCAAAATTGAAGCACCACCTAAATAAAAAGGTATAGGATAGTTTGCAATTAAAAATTCTGGCATTAAACAAACTAGAGTTAAATATAATGCACCAATAGTTGTTAATTTAGTCGATATATTTTGAATATATAAAGCTGTACTTTCACCAGGTCTTATTCCAGGAACAAAACCACCATATTTTCTCAAGTTATCTGCAGTTTCAGTAGGATTAAAAGTTATGGATGTATAGAAAAAGGTAAAAAATATTATTCCAGATGCATACAGCAACATATAAAGGGGCTGACCTTGAGTAAAATAAGAACTTAAATTTAAAAAAGTATCATTACTTGAAAAAGAAAAATTTGAAAAAGTTACAGGTAATAAAAGTAAAGCTGAAGCAAAAATTGCAGGTATTACACCAGCTTGGTTAATTTTAAGTGGTAGATGTGAAGACTCACCGCCATACATTTTGTTACCCATTTGTCTTTTAGGATAATTAATTAAAATTTTTCTTAATGCTCTTTCCATAAAAACAACAAATAAAATGGTACCAACTAGTAAAACAAAGATAGCTAAAATCATGAAAGTTGAAACAGCTCCTGTTCTACCAAGTTCAAAAGTTGTAACTAATGCTCTTGGAATTTCAGCAACTATTCCTGCAAATATTATCAAAGAAATACCATTACCAATTCCTCTTTGAGTGATTTGTTCACCAAGCCACATTAAAAACATTGTACCAGCAACTATAGTTGTAACTGTTGTTATCTTAAAAAAAGCACCAGGATTTATTACAAGGTCTGCTGAAGACTCTAAACCAACAGATAAACCATATCCTTGAACTGTTGCTAATAATACAGTTCCATATCTTGTAATTTGAGTAATTTTAGCTCTTCCAGTTTCACCCTGTGCTTTTAAATTTTTAAAATATTCAGAAACCCCTGTCATTAACTGAACGATAATTGCAGATGAAATATAAGGCATTATTCCTAGTGCAAATATGGCCATTCTACTGACAGCACCACCAGCAAAAACATTAAACATTCCGAGTAAACCTTTTTGGTTACCGTCCATCATTATCTTCAGTTGCTCAGGATCTATACCAGGTAATGGTACAAAAGTTCCAAATCTATAAACAGCTAGAATGAAGATAGTAAATAGAATTCTATTTCTTAAATCGTTTGATGATGACGACGCACTCATTGAAATTTATTATTTTTTCAATTGAATAGATCCACTAATTTTCTCTAGTTTCTCTATTGCTGATTTAGATGCTAAATCTGCCTCTATATTAACTTTATCTTTAATCTCTCCAGTTCCAAGTATTTTAAGCTTTTGAGAATTTTTATTAATCAGTTTAAGTTTTTTAAGTAATTCCATATTTATAGTATCGCTTGGATTAATGGTTTTTTCGTTGATAAAAGATTGAATTTTTTCAAGATTCATTATTGCTATATTTGTTCTTGAGATAGGATTAAAACCTCTTTTAGGCAATCTTCTGTATAATGGCATTTGACCACCTTCAAATGCTTTAATTGCAACACCAGATCTAGATTTTTGACCCTTAACACCTCTTCCAGAAGTTTTACCTTTACCAGAACCAATGCCTCTGCCAACACGCATTTTAGATTTATTGATTTTATCTTTAGTGTTTAAAGTTATCATTATCCTCTTTTCTCAACTATTTCAGAAATCTTTTTATTTCTAATTGCTGAAATTTGTTTTGGTGAATTTTGTTTCAATAAAGCTTTCATAGTAGCTCTGATAACATTATGAGCATTAGAGGTTCCCATTGATTTTGCTACAATATCTTTAACTCCTAAAACTTCACATACGGCTCTAACAGGACCACCTGCAATAATACCAGTTCCTTTCGATGCAGCTCTCAATATAATTCTTCCTGAACCATCTTTTGCTTTAACATCGTGATGAATTGTTCTACCCTCTCTTAAAGGTATATGAATTAATTTCCTTCTAGCGACTTCATTGGCTTTTTTAATTGCATCAGGAACTTGTTTTGCTTTTGCATGAGCAATACCGATTTTACCTGCTTGGTTACCAACTACTACTAATGCTGAAAAACCAAACCTACGACCACCTTTTACTACTTTAGTAATACGGTTAATATGAACCAGTTTTTCTAAAATATCGTCAGCTTTTTTATCTTTAAAATTATCCATGATTAAAATTCCATTCCATTTTCACGTAGGGTTTCAGCAAATACTTTAACTCTACCATGATATCTGTAAATACCTCTGTCAAAGTAGATCTTTGTAATTTTTTTCTCTTGAGCTTTTTTTGCAAGCTTCATTGCGACTATTTTAGAAAGCTCAGTTTTATTAACTTTATCTCCTGATTTGATATCTTTTTCAACTGATGAAGCGGATAATAATGTAACTTTTTTAATATCATCAATTATTTGTGCAGAAATATTTTTTGATGATCTAGAAATACATAGTCTGAATCTATCTTTAGATGCAACTTTTTTAACTTTATTGCTAACTCTAAATCTTTTTCTAATGTTTGTATTTAGTTTCATTATTTTTTCTTTCCTTCTTTTTTAAGAACATATTGTCCTTTTTCACGTATTCCTTTGCCTTTATAAGGTTCAATCTTTCTATAAGTTTTAATTTTAGAAGCAACTGACCCAACTTGTTGCTTATCTGATCCTGAGATCTTTAAAGTTGTTTGTTTTTCAACTTCAATTTTAACACCTTCAGGAATATCGTAATTAATGTCATGACTGTAACCAAGTTGAAGATTTAGCTGTTTTCCTTTTAAGGCAGCTCTATAACCAACCCCAACTAACTCTAGTGTTTTTTCATAACCAGTGCTCGAGCCAATTACTGCATTGTTAATCAAACTTCTATTCATTCCCCATAGTCTTTTTGAATTCTGATCTATCTTTTTAGGTTTAATAGATATTTCTTTTCCCTCTTTAATATCTAAATTGAACATCTCTAAATCAATACCTATAGATTTTTTTCCTAAAGGTCCTTCAATATTTATAATGTTTCCAGCTAAAACTACTTTAACTTTTTCAGGTATTGAAATACTTATTTTACCAATTTTAGACATTAAAATACCTTACAAATTATTTCGCCACCAACACGTTGTTTTCTTGCATCTATATCAGTCATCACACCTTTGGGTGTTGAGATAATAGCTATTCCAAGCCCATTGTTTACTTTAGGTAAACTTTCAGCGCTAGAAAAAATTCTTCTTCCAGGTTTTGACACACGTTCAAAGGCACTTATAACGGGATTTCCTGAATGATACTTTAACTCTAAAGATAATGTTGGCTTATTATCTTCAGCAGCAATTTTAAAGTCTTTAATAAATCCTTCATTCTTAAGAATATCAGCAATTTTTGTTTTAAAATTTGATGAAGGTAAAGCTACTTTTTTATGATTTCTTGCTTGAGCATTTTTTACCCTTGCTATCATATCTCCAATTGGATCACTTAAACTCATAATATTCCTTTCTACCAGCTTGACTTAGTCATTCCTGGAATTAATCCAGCCAAACCTAAGTCCCTTAAAGCTATTCTTGATATTTTTAATTTTCTATAAACCCCATGAGGTCTTCCAGTAATTTTACATCTATTCATCACTCTTGTTTTTGCTGAATTTCTTGGCATTTGAGATAATTTTTGCTGAGCTTTAAATCTTTCTTCTAAAGGTAATTTTTTATCCATAATTATCTTTTTTAAACTTTGTCTTTTTTTATAAAGTCTGTCAGAAAGTTTAATTCTTTTATCGTTTTTGTTTACAGCGCTTACTTTAGCCATATCTAATTGTCTCCTTTTTTAATAAATGGGAAATTCATTTTTTCCAATAAAGCAAATGCATGATCTTTATTTATCGCTTTAATTACAACGACTATATCTAGACCACGTACCTTATCTGCTCTATCAAAACTAACCTCAGGAAAAATAATGTGCTCTTTTACACCAAATGTATAATTACCAAATTTATCAAATCCTTTTGGGGATAGTCCTCTAAAATCCTTAATTCTAGGTAAAGCTATATTTACTAATCTATCAATAAACTCATACATTTTATTTTTTCTAAGTGTTACTTTTAAACCAGCATTTGAACCTTTTCTGGTTTTAAAATTTGCAACTGATTTTTTAAATTTAGTAATTACAGGTTTTTGTCCAGTAATCTTTCCCATATCTTCTTCTGCAGCTTTAAGAATTTTTGCATCAGCTCCATCAAGTCCTAGACCCATATTTAAAACAATTTTTTCAATCTTAGGTGCCATAAAAATGTTTTTTAAACCTAAACTATCTTTTAAAGCTGGCTTAATTTCTTTACTGTAAATTTCTTTTAATCTTGGTGTCATTATTTTTTAGCCTCAGTTTTTTTTACAGCTTTTTCATCAATTAGCTTAAGGTTTGATATGTGAATAAAACTTTCTTTTGATACAATTCCACCTTTTTTCTCTTTGGTCGTTTTTACGTGTTTTTTAACCATATTAATTTCTTTAACTTTCGCTCTATTATTAGGTCTATCAATTTCAATGACTTCACCTTCTTTTTTTTTATCTTTACCTGTTAAAACTCTAACTTTTAAACCTTTTTTAATCATATTATAAAACCTCTGGTGCTAATGAAATTATTTTCATTTGCCCTCTACTTCTTAATTCCCTAGTTACAGGTCCAAAAATTCTTGTTCCGACTGGTTCACCTTTATCATCAACTAAAACGGCAGCATTATTATCAAATTTAACTTTTGAACCATCATTTCTATGGATTCCTTTTTTAACTCTTACTACGACTGCTTTATGGACTGTACCTTTTTTTACTTTACCTTTAGGTATTGCCTCCTTTACAGCAATCACAATAGTGTCACCAATGCTAGCATATCTTCTTTTAGACCCACCAAGCACTTTTATACATTCTATTCGTTTAGCGCCTGTATTGTCTGCTACCTGCAACTCTGTTTGTACACCAATCATTATTTTGTATTCTCCATTACTTGGAATTTTTTATTTTTTGAAAACGGCTTACTTTCTATTATTGAAACCTTATCACCTGTTTTAAATGTATTATTTTCATCATGAGCATTGTAATTTTTTCTTACTTTAATTACTTTTTTTAGTACAGGGTGAGAATATTTTCTTTCAACCATTACAGTTATAGTTTTATTTGGTTTGTCACTTATAACAACTCCGGTTAATATTTTTTTAGGCATTAATTTTTCCTTTTAATATAGTTTTTAATCTTGCAATTGTTTTTCTTGTTTCACTAATTTTTGCAGGGTTTGTTACTTGCGAATTCATTTTTTGAAATCTAAAATTAAAAAGGTCTTTTTTTAATTTATCAATATTTTTAATCATTTCGTCTTTAGATAATTTTTTGATTTCTTGTTTTTTCATATTAAGCAAACCTCTTAATAGTTTTAGTTTTAATTGGTAATTTAGCTGATGCTTTATAAAGAGCTTCTTTAGCTATTTGTTCTGACACACCATCAACTTCAAATAAGATTCTTCCTGGTTTAACTCTACAAGCAAAAAATTCTGGATTTCCTTTACCTTTACCCATTCTAACTTCAATAGGTTTTTTTGATACAGGTATGTTTGGAAACACTCTGGTCCATACTCTTCCTTGTCTTTTCATATGTCTAGTTAATGCTACTCGAGCAGCTTCAATTTGTTTACCAGTAATTCTTTCTGGTTGTAAAGCTTTTAAAGCAAAGGCACCATAATTAATAGAACTTGCTCTTGTGGCAGTTCCATGGATTCTTCCCTTGTGAGCCTTTCTCCATCTAGTTCTGACTGGTTGAAGCATTATTCTTTACCGTCTTTCGCTATTACTTTGTTAGTTTCTTGACTAAATTCTCTTGCAAATACTTCGCCTTTATAGATCCAAACTTTGATACCAATAATTCCGTATGTAGTTAAGGCCTCAGCTTCAGCATAGTCAATATCTGCTCTTAAAGTATGAGATGGTATACTTCCTTCTCTTAACCATTCAGTTCTTGCTATTTCGTTTCCACCGAGTCTTCCACTAATAGAAACTTTAATTCCCCTTGCACCTAATCTAATACATGATTGCATAGATCTCTTCATGGCTCTTCTGTATGAAATTCTTTTTACTAACTGTTGGGCAATATTTTCTGCAACTAAATATGCATTGGTTTCCGGCTTTTTTACTTCTTTTATATTTAAAGCAACTTCATTAGTTGTAAATTTTGATAAATTATTCTTAATTTTATCAATATCACTTCCTTTTTTTCCAATAACAAATCCTGGTCTAGAAGTGTAGATAGTTACATAGCATTTGTTAGATGTTCTCTCAATCATCACTTTTGATACACCAGAATTGACTACATTTTTTTTGATATAATCTCGTATTTTAAAATCCTCAATTAAATAATTTCCAAAATCTTTTTTCTTAGCATACCAAACAGAGTCCCAGCCTCTATTGATACCTAGTCTAAAACCTACAGGGTTAACTTTTTGTCCCATGACTCTCCATTTGTTTAACTTCTGATAAAATTATAGTTACTGTTGACCAAGGTTTTAAAATTGGTGCAGCTCTACCTTTCGCTCTTGGTCTAAATCTTTTCATTACAATTTTTTTTCCACAATAAGCTTCTTTAACAACTAAATTATCAATATCATATTGGAAGTTGTTTTCAGCATTTGCAACTGCAGAACTTATTGTTTTTCTTATATCTTTACTTATTCTTTTAGCTGAGAATTGTAAGTCTCTAATTGCTACATCAACCTTTTTGCCAACAATACTTTTTAAAATAGGATTAAGTTTTCTAACACTAGTTCTTATACTGTTGTTAACAGATTTGACTGTATCTACTTTTTTTCTATTTTTTTTCTTTGTCTTATTCATATTTATTTTTTAGCTGCTGTTGCAGGTTTAGCTTTTTTATCTGCTGGTGTATGACCATAAAAGGTTCTTGTAGGTGAAAATTCACCCAATTTATGTCCAACCATGTCTTCTGAAATAGTAATTGGTATAAATTTTTTACCATTATAAATCTGAAAACTAACACCAACAAAGTCAGGTAATATTGTTGATTTTCTTGACCATGTTTTAATAGGAATTTTTTTAGGATCTTCTTTGTATTTATCGACTTTTTTCATTAAGCTTTCTTCAACAAAAGGTCCTTTCCATACTGATCTAGCCATTATTTTTTAGTATCCTTCCTTTTGTTTCTTCTTTTAACAATAAATTTATCTGTTCTCTTATTGTCTCTTGTTTTTAAACCTTTTGCAGATTGACCTGTTGGTGAAACTGGATGTCTTCCTCCAGCTGATTTACCTTCACCACCACCATGTGGGTGATCTACAGGATTTTTCACAACTCCTCTTGTATGTGGTTTTCTTCCAAGCCATCTTGATCTTCCTGCTTTTCCAATCTTAATATTTTTTTGATCTGGGTTTGTTAATGTCCCAATAGTAGCTAACGATCTTGAATCTATTTTTCTTACTTCGCCTGATGCCAGTTTGATTAAACTGTAATTTCCGTCTAATCCACTAATAGTCACTGAAGAACCAGCAGATCTAGCAATTTTACCTCCAGCGCCTGGTTGAATTTCAACGTTATGAATATTTATACCAACAGGAATATCTTGAAGTGGCATGCAATTTCCTACTTTAATCTCTTTTTTAGATCCATTTTCAATTTTATCACCAGCTTTTATTTTTTGTGGTGCTAAATAGTAAGCATGAGAACCATCTTCAAATTTTACTAGCATGATATAACATGATCTATTAGGATCATATTCAATTCTTTCAACAGTAGCTTCCATGTCAAATTTTTTACGATAAAAATCAACATGTCTGTACATCTTTTTATGTCCACCAGATCTATTAATATTAGTTATATGTCCATTGTTATTTCTTCCTTTCATTGCATTCTTCGGAGACACAAGTGCCTTGAAAGGTTTACCTTTCCATAGACCAGTTCTATCAACTAAGATAGTTCCTCTAGTAGATTTTGTATAAGGTTTGAAAGTTTTAAGTGCCATTTATTAAATACCTGTTGTTAGATCAATGCTTTGACCTTTTTTAAGTGTTATTATTGCCTTTTTAAATCCAGAAACTCTAACTTTTTTGCCTCTAGTTATTTTAACTCTGTTCTGCTTGTTAATAATATTAATTTTAGTCACGTTTACTTTAAAAATTTTTTCAATATTTTTTTTCAAGTTAATTTTGTTTGCACCTGCAGGAACTTTAAAAACAATTTTGTTTTGTTCTGACAAATTCGTTGATTTTTCAGTAACCATTGGAGAGACAATTTTGTCGTATAAATGTATTTTATCCATTTTAAGAGTATCTTTTTTCCAGTTCTTTTACTGAACTTTCAGTAAAAACAACTTTTTTAAATTTAATAATATCATAAGAGCTAAAATGATTAACGTCAGTTACTTTAACATTCGGAATATTTCTAGCTGATTTCTCAACTTTTTCTTTAGAAGCTTTATCTAGAATAATTAAAGAATGAGTTATTTCAAGTTTCTGAATAATTGCGCTCATTTCTTTTGTTTTTTTAATCTCTGTGTCAAAGTCATTTAAAATTAATAAATTTTTATTATTATTTTTTTCTGTAATTAACGAAGCTACACTTAATTTTTTTTCATTTTTATTTAGTTTTCTTTTTTTATAAGCAAGTTCACCTTTAGGGCCATGTGCTATACCACCACCAACAAATATAGGTGCTTTTCTACTTGCGTGTCTAGCTCCTCCAGTTCCCTTTTGCGCATATATTTTTGAAGTAGGACCACTTACTTCATTTTGCTGTTTTGTTTTAGCGTGTCTACCTTTGTAGTTAGCATTCGTTTTATATAAAACGCTGCTTACTAATTTACTATTAATTTTTGCTGAAAAAATTTTGTCTAACACTTCAATAGTGTCTTTTTTTCCATCAAGGCTAATTTTTTCTATTTTCATTATTTTTTCTTTTTGTCAGGTGTTTTTTTAGCTTCTTCCGCTGCTGCAATTTTTTCTGAAATTGTCATTTTGTTAATATTTTTAACTGATTTTCTTACTACAACTTCTGTATTTTTTGATCCTGGAATTGATCCTTTTAAATATAAAAGTTCATTTTCTAAATCTGTTTTAATTATTTCAATGTTAAGCATTGTTCTTAATCGATCACCCATATGACCAGCCATTTTTTTTCCTTTAAATACTTTACCAGGATCTTGACTATGTCCAGTTGAACCATGAGCTCTATGTGAAACTGAAACACCATGACTTGCTCTTAAACCACCAAAATTCCATCTCTTCATGGCACCAGCAAAACCTTTTCCAATAGTTTTTGATCTTGTGTCTACAAATTTAATATCTTTAAATATCTCTAAACCAAACTCATTACCCTCTTTATAAGTCTCAGTGTCTTTAACTCTATATTCTTTAAGTGTTTTTTTGGCTTCTGTGTTCTTTTTTGCAAAAAAACCTTTCATTGCTTTTGTAAGTTTTGAATTCTTTATCTTTCCATACCCAAGCTGAACCGCTTTATAACCTCTTTTTTCTTCATCAATTACTTGAATAACTCTAGCTTTTTCAACTTTAAGTACAGTCACAGGAACTAGCTGACCAGTTTTATAAAATTCTCTAGTCATTCCTATTTTTTTTCCAATTAAAGCTATCTCAGACATAATTAAATTTTTATCTCCACATCTACACCTGAGGCAAGATCAAGCTTCATTAAAGCTTCAACAGTCTGTGGTGTTGGCTCAATAATATCAATTAATCTTTTATGAGTTCTTGACTCAAATTGTTCTCTACTTTTTTTGTCGATATGCGGGCCTTTTAAAACTGTATATCTTTCTATTCTAGTTGGTAATGGAATAGGTCCTTTTATAGTAGCACCTGTTCTTTTTACAGTGTTCACTATTTCTTCAGTAGATGCATCTAAAATCTTATTGTCGTATGCTCTGAGTTTAATTCTAATATTTTGTTTTTCCATAATTACCCTGCAATCTTTTTGGTTACTTCGTCTTGTACATTCTGTGGTACTTTAGAGTAATGATCAAAGAACATAGAATATTGGGCTCTTCCTTGAGACATTGATCTTAAATTGTTTATGTATCCAAACATATTTGCTAAAGGAACCATTGCTGTAATTACAGTTGCATTACCTCTTTGCTCTTGGGTGCTAATTTGGCCTCTTCTACTATTTAGATCGCCTATTACATCACCCATATAATCTTCTGGAGTGACGACTTCAACTCTCATTACTGGTTCTAGTAGTTTTAATGTTCCTTTAGTGCAAGCTTCTTTGAAGCAAGCTCTGCCAGCAAGTTCAAAAGCAAGGACGCTTGAGTCAACATCGTGGTGTAAACCATCTAAAATTGTCACTTTATAATCTATCATTGGAAATCCACAAAGAATTCCGTTGTCTGAAACAGTCTCTATTCCTTTTTCTACACCTGGAATAAATTCTTTTGGTATAGCTCCACCTTTAATTTTACTTTCAACAGATCTTCCAGCACCTGGTTCTTGAGGTTCAACAAGAAGTTTGACTTTTGCAAATTGACCAGCACCACCACTTTGTTTTTTGTGTGTGTATTCCACTTCTGATGCATTTTCTAACGTTTCTCTATAAGCTACTTGTGGAGCTCCAACATTAGCCTCAACTTTAAATTCTCTTTTCATTCTATCTACAATTATATCTAAGTGTAATTCCCCCATACCTTTAATAATTGTTTGACCAGATTCCTCGTCTGAAGTCACCCTGAATGACGGATCTTCTTTAGCAAGTCTTCCCAAAGCTTCACCCATTTTCTCTTGGTCAGCTTTAGTTTTTGGTTCAACAGCAATTTCAATTACAGGATCTGGAAACTCCATAGGTTCTAGTAAAACTGGACTTTCTTCATCACATAACGTGTGACCTGTGATAGTATATTTAAGTCCAGCTAATGCTACTATGTCACCAGCATTTGCTTCTTTTATATCTTCTCTAGAGTTAGCATGCATCAACAACATTCTACCAACTCTTTCTTCTTTTTCTTTTGATGAATTAAAAATTCCTGTACCAGTTTTAATCGTTCCTGAATAAATTCTTATAAATGTCAGTGAACCAACAAAAGGGTCATTTGCAACTTTAAAAGCTAAAGCAGAAAATGGTTGGCTATCTTCAAATTTCATTTCCATCTCATCCTCAGAACCAGGTTTAGTTCCTTTAATTGAACCAATGTCAATTGGGCTAGGTAAGTAATTAATTGTTGCGTCCAGTAATGGTTGAACACCTTTATTTTTAAAGGCAGATCCCGTAGTAATTGGAACAAAACTAAAATTTAGAGTTCCTTTTCTTATACATCTAACTAAGTCTTCTTCTTTAATCTCATCACCATTTAAATAAGCTTCCATTAATTTTTCGTCTTGCTCAACAGCTGTTTCAACTAATTCAGTTCTATATTTTTGAGATATTTCTTTTAAATCATCTGGTATATCTTTGTATTCCCATTCAGCTCCTAGAGCTTCGTTTTTCCAAACTTGTGCTTTCATTTTAACAAGATCAACAACGCCTGAAAGAGATGCTTCAATTCCAATTGGTATTTGAATTGGTAATGGTTTACATCCTAGTCTGTCTCTAATCATATCTACGCATCTAAAAAAATCTGCACCAGTTCTATCTAATTTATTGACGAAGCATATTCTTGGAACTTTGTATTTATCTGCTTGTCTCCAAACAGTTTCAGATTGAGGCTCAACACCTGCAACACCATCAAAAACACACACCGCACCATCTAAAACCTTAAGAGATCTTTCTACTTCAATTGTAAAATCAACGTGACCTGGTGTATCAATAATATTAATTCTATGATCATTCCAAAAACATGTAGTTGCGGCAGAAGTAATTGTAATTCCTCTTTCCTGTTCCTGTTCCATCCAATCCATAGTTGCAGCACCGTCATGTACTTCACCTATTTTATGGCTTTTACCTGTGTAGTATAAAATTCTTTCTGTAGTAGTAGTCTTTCCTGCATCAATGTGGGCCATGATCCCAATATTTCTGTATTTATCTAATGTATGAGTTCTAGCCATATTTTATTACCATCTAAAATGTGCAAAGGCTTTATTTGACTCAGCCATTTTATGCACATCCTCTCTCTTTTTAACTGCAGCACCTTTTTTTTCATAAGCATCAAACAATTCATTAAAAATTTTATCAGACATATGTTTGTCTTTTCTTTTTCTTGCAGAATCTACTAACCATCTAATTGCTAAAGCCTGAGCTCTTTTGCTTTTTACTTCAACAGGAACTTGGTAAGTGGCGCCACCAACTCTTCTTGATCTTACTTCAACAGTTGGCTTAATATTGTTAATTGCTTCATTAAAAATATTTATTGGCTCATCTTTTGATTTAGTTTTAATTTTATCTATTGCGTCATAAACAATCTTGGCCGCAACACCTCTTTTGCCATCATACATTATGTTGTTAATTAATTTTGGAATGATAGTTGAATTAAACTTTGGATCTGGAACTATATTTTTTTTTGGTTGAGTTTTTTTTCTAGACATTATTTACCTTTTTTAGTTCCATATAAAGATCTTCTTTTTTTTCTATTAGCAACGCCTTGAGTATCAAGATTACCTCTCAAAATATGATAACGTACACCTGGCAAATCTTTTACCCTACCACCTCTAATTAATACCACTGAGTGTTCTTGAAGATTGTGTCCTTCACCTGGAATGTAAGCAGTAACTTCAAAGCCATTTGATAATCTTACTCTTGCAACTTTTCTTAAAGCAGAGTTTGGTTTTTTAGGAGTTGTTGTATAAACTTTAACACACACACCTCTTTTTAGTGGTTGCTTTTGCAAAGCAGGAACCTTGTTCCTTGTTAATTGTTTAACTCTTTTTTTTCTTAACAACTGATTAATAGTTGGCATAAATTTTTTTAAATAAATTAATTTATTTTTAGAAGAAAATAACTGACAGGTTATTTTGTGGCAGCGTTTAGTACTATTAGTAGGTACTACATTCCAACCAAAAACACCGCCAAAATACTTATTAATCCAACTTTGTCAAACTAAAACTTCAAGTATTAAGTGATATTTTTGCTAATTTGCAGGAGTTTCTGAAGGTTCTGATGTTTCTATTTTATCTTGTTCTGCAATAAAATTATTATCATCCTCAAGTGCTTTTTTATTCCATTTATTTTTGATATGGCCTGTTCCAGCAGGAACCAATCTACCAACAATAACGTTCTCTTTTAGACCATTTAATGGGTCGACTTTACCTTTAATAGCAGCATCAGTTAAAACTCTTGTAGTTTCTTGGAATGAAGCGGCAGATATAAACGACTCAGTTTGTAAAGAAGCTTTTGTAATACCCATCAGCACACGTTCACCTACAGCAGGTGTTTTGCCTTCTGCTACAAGTTTTTCATTAGAATTATCAAATTTTATTCTATCTATAACTTCACCTGGTAAATAACTAGAATCACCAGTAACTTTAACTTCAACTTTTTTAAGCATTTGTCTTAAAATTGTTTCAATGTGTTTGTCATTAATAATTACACCTTGTAATCTGTAAACTTCCTGAACTTGATTTACAAAATACTCTGTTAATTCTTTTATTCCCAATACTCTTAAAATATCATGTGGTAATGGCTGACCATCGAGTAAGTACTCACCTTTTTGTATTCTCTCACCTGGATTAAAGTTTATATGTTTTCCTTTTGGTATTAAATAGTTTGAAGGTTCCGCACCATCTTCGGGAACAATTGATACTTTTTGTTTTCCTCTAACTTCTTTACCAAATACAACTTGACCATCATTTTCAGCAATTATTGCACTATCTTTTGCTTTTCTTGCTTCAAATAATTCAGCTACTCTTGGTAGACCGCCTGTAATATCTTTTGTCTTAGTTGTTTCTTTAGGAAGTCTTGCTATTACATCACCTGCAAAAACTTTTTGACCATCTTTAATTGAAAGAATTGAATCAGGTACAAGATAGTATCTTGCCTCATTATCATCGGCTTTTTTAATAACATTTCCTTTTTCATCTCTAAGAGTTATTCTTGGTTTTAAATCAGTACTTTTTGATTGGGCTCTCCAATCAATTACAGACTTAGAAGATATACCAGTTGCATCATCTGTAGTTTCTTGAATTGAAACACCATCAATTAAATCAACAAAACTTGCCGTACCACTTTTTTCTGCAATTACAGGGGTTGTGTATGGGTCCCATTCACAAATTTTTGTATTAGCTTTAATTTTGTCACCATTGTTAAAAAATAATTTTGATCCATAAGCAACTTTATAAACTGCAACTTGAACTCCATTATCATCTTCTATAGATAATTGAGTATTTCTACCCATAACAATTAGATTTTTCTTAGAGTCTTCTAATATGTTAGAATTTAAAATTTTAAGCGTTCCTTCATTTTTACTTACAATTTGAGAATCTTGTTTAACAGAAGCTGTTCCACCAACGTGGAATGTTCTCATAGTCAACTGAGTTCCAGGTTCACCAATTGACTGAGCTGAAATCATACCAATTGCTTCTCCGACGTGTACCATTTTTCCTCTAGACAAATCTCTACCATAACAAGTAGCACAAACGCCTTCTTTTGAACTGCATGTCATTACTGAATAAACTTTGATTGATTTCACACCAGCTGCATCTATTAGATCACACCCAGCTTCATCAATCATTTTAGATTTTTTGATTACAACATCACCTGTAAGTGGGTTTTTTACATCAGCTGCAGCAACTCTTCCTAGTGCTCTCTCTGATAAACTAACTACAACATTTCCACCTTCTAAAATTTCTGAAAGTTCAATAAATCCAGGATCATCACACTGAACTTTTGTAATTGTTAAATCCTGAGCTACATCACAAAGTCTTCTAGTTAAATAACCCGAACTTGCTGTTTTAAGAGCTGTATCAGCTAGACCTTTTCTTGCACCGTGAGTTGAATTGAAATACTCTAGTGCAGTTAAACCTTCCTTAAAGTTTGAGATAATTGGGCTCTCAATAATTTCACCTGAAGGTTTTGCTATTAGACCCCTCATACCTGCAAGTTGCTTCATTTGAGCCGCGGATCCTCTAGCTCCACTATCCGCCATCATGTAAACTGAATTAATTTTTAATCCTTCTGGTGTTTTTTCTGTAGCTGAAATTCCTTTCATCATTTCACCAGCAACTTTATCAGTACATTTAGACCAAGCATCTACAACTTTGTTGTATTTTTCACCTCTTGTAATTAATCCTTCAGAATATTGAGTTTCGTAATCAGCTATTAAAGTTTTTGTATCTTCAATTAATTGAGTTTTGCTTTCTGGGATTACAAGGTCATCTTTACCAAATGAAATACCTGCTTTAAACGCATGTTTAAAACCTAAATCTTTTAATTTATCACAAAATATAACAGTTGTTTTTTGCCCACAAAATCTAAATACTATATCGATAATTTCAGATACTGTTTTCTTAGGCAGTAATCTGTCTACTAAAGAGAATTTAATATTACTATTTTTAGGAAGTAAATTTGCTAATAAAAATCTTCCAGCTGTTGATGTGTATTTTTCATACTTCTTATTTCCATTTTCATCAACTGTTTCAATTCTTGATATGATTGTAGTATGAACTTTAATTTGGTCTGAAGCTAAGGCAAATTCAATTGCATCTACATCGACAAAATACCCAGAAGGTTTATCTGTCATTGGTTCTTGGGATAGGTAATAAATACCTAGAATCATATCCTGACTCGGTACTATGATCGGTTTTCCATTAGATGGAGATAAAATATTGTTTGTAGAAAGCATTAGTATTCTTGCTTCTAACTGAGCTTCCAAACTTAACGGAACGTGAACAGCCATTTGGTCACCATCAAAATCAGCGTTAAAAGCTGCACAAGTTAAAGGATGTAATTCAATTGCATCACCTTCTATAAGTTTCGGCTCAAATGCTTGAACGCCTAATCTGTGAAGTGTTGGTGCTCTATTTAAGATTACAGGATGTTCTCTAACAATTAATTCTAACGCATCCCAAACAGCATTTGTTTCTTTTTCAACTAATTTTTTAGCTTGCTTGATTGTCGATGCTAATCCAAGTTTATTCAATCTTGCATATAAAAATGGTTTGAATAGTTCTAAAGCCATTTTTTTTGGCAGGCCACATTCATGAAGTTTTAAATCTGGACCAACAACAATTACTGATCTTCCAGAGTAATCTACCCTTTTACCAAGTAAGTTTTGTCTAAATCTACCTTGTTTACCTTTTAGCATTTCTGCTAAAGATTTAAGTGGTCTCTTTCCAGTTCCAGTTATTACCCTTCCTCTTCGACCATTATCAAATAATGCATCCACAGACTCTTGGAGCATTCTTTTTTCGTTTCTAACAATAATGTCTGGAGCCTTAAGATCCATTAATCTTTTTAACCTGTTATTTCTATTAATAACTCTTCTATAAAGATCATTTAAATCTGAAGTAGCAAATCTACCACCATCTAAAGGTACCAACGGTCTTAACTCAGGTGGTATTACTGGCACCACTGTTAAAATCATCCATTCAGGTTTTTGTCCAGTTTCTATAAATGACTCAACTAACTTTAATCTTTTAATTGCTCTCTCTTCATTAACTTTAGATTTTGTTTCTTTAATAAAGTTAATAAGTTTTTTTCTTTCTAATTCTAAATCTAGATTTTTAAGCATTTGTAGTACAGCTTCAGCACCTATTCCTGCTTCAAATGATTCTTCACCAAACTCATCTTGATATTTGGCTAATTCTTCTTCATTTAGAAGTTGATTTTTTTGCAATCCTGTTAAACCAGGTTCAATTACTATAAAGTTTTCAAAATATAAAACCCTTTCAATTTCTTTTAGCTTCATATCAACAGCTAAGGCTATTCTGCTAGGTAAAGACTTTAAAAACCAAATATGAGCAACTGGTGTAGCTAAATTAATATGACCCATTCGTTCTCTACGAACATTAGATTTAGTTACTTCAACACCACATTTTTCACAAATGATACCCCTGAATTTCATTCGTTTGTATTTTCCACACAAACACTCATAATCTTTAATTGGCCCAAAAATTCTAGCACAAAACAGACCATCTTTTTCAGGTCTAAAAGTTCTATAGTTTATTGTTTCTGGCTTTTTAATCTCGCCAAAAGTCCATGATTTAATTTTTTCAGGACTAGCTAAAGTTATCTTTATACTATTAAAATTTTGAGCTTCAGAAATTTCAGTATTTTTAAATAGATCTGTTAATTCTTTTTTCATTTTTAGTTAAGCTCCACGTTTAATGCTAATGATTTAATTTCTTTAACTAAAACGTTAAATGATTCTGGAATACCTGATTCAAAATTTTCCTCACCTTTAACTATAGTTTCGTAAACTTTAACCCTACCTGCTACATCATCTGATTTAACAGTTAATATTTCTTGTAATGTGTATGATGCACCGTAAGCTTCTAAAGCCCATACTTCCATCTCACCAAATCTTTGGCCACCTAGTTGAGCCTTACCACCTAGCGGTTGCTGTGTAACTAAACTATAAGGTCCTGTAGATCTTGCGTGTATCTTATCTTCAACTAAATGATGAAGTTTAAGCATATAAATAATTCCAACAGTAACAGGTCTATCAAATTTTTCACCTGTTCTACCATCCCACAAATACGTTTGTCCTGAGCCAGGTAATTTAGCTAGTTCAAGCATCTCTGTAACATTTTTTTCTTTTGCACCGTCAAATACTGGTGTTGAAATAGCTATTCCATCTTGCAATGTTTCAACTAAATCTTTGAATTCAGGTTTGCTTAATTTTTCAACCTTATCATCAAATATTTCCTCACCATAAACAGATTTCAAAAATTTTGATATCTTTTCAGTTTTTTCAATTTTTTTATTATTCTCATTAACTAATCTTTTAACCTCTTCACCAAATTCTTTACAAGCCCAACCTAAGTGAGTTTCAAGTATTTGACCCACATTCATACGACTTGGAACACCAAGTGGATTTAAAACTATATCAACAGGCCTTCCATCTTCTCTGTATGGCATATCTTCAACAGGAACGATTTTACTGACAACACCTTTATTGCCATGTCTTCCTGACATTTTGTCCCCTGGTCTTAATCTTCTTTTAATTGCAACAAAAACTTTTACCATTTTCATAACACTAGGAAGTAAATCGTCACCACTTCTAATTTTCAAAACTTTATCTTCAAATCTCTCAGTAATATCTTGTTTAGCTTTGTTGTACTGGTCTTTAAGTTGAGCTAATGTTGCTTCATCATTTACATTACCAACTGTGATTTTAAAAACATCATTGATAGATAAACTATCTATTGATTCAGAATCCAATTTAGTACCTTCAGATAAATCTTTAACCTTTTTAGTTAAAGAAGATCCCGATAAAAATTGTGATGCTCTTTGTTTGATGCTTCTCTCTAAAATCTCTTCTTCTACAATCTTATCTTGTTGAACTTCCTCAATTTCTGCTCTTTCAATAGTTATCGATCTTTCATCTTTTTCTATACCGTGTCTATTGAAAACTCTAACATCAACAACAGTACCACTACTGCCTCTAGACATTCTTAAAGATGTATCTGTAACATCAATTGCTTTTTCACCAAAAATTGATCTTAATAATTTTTCTTCCGGACCTGATGCTGAGTCACCCTTAGGAGTTACTTTACCAACTAGAATATCACCTGCATTAACTTCCGCTCCAATATAAACAACACCAGATTCATCTAAATTTTTTAAAGCTTCTTCGTTAACATTTGGAATATCTCTAGTTATATCTTCTTCGCCTAATTTTGTATCTCTTGCCATAATTTCATATTCGACAATATGAACAGATGTAAATACATCATCAGTTACACATCTTTCAGAAATCAAAATTGAATCTTCAAAGTTGTAACCTTGCCAAGGCATAAACGCTACAGTTACATTTTTACCTAAAGCTAATTCACCTAATTTAGTAGATGGACCATCTGCTATAATATCTCCTGATCTAACCTTATCACCAACTCTTACTAATGGTTTTTGGTTAATACATGTGTTCTGATTTGATCTTTTAAATTTTTGTAAATTATAGATATCAACACCTGATTTAGAAAAATCAGTTTCTTCGGTTGCTTTAATTACAATTCTTTTACCATCAATTTTATCTACTGAACCGTCTCTTTTAGCAACAATAGTTACACCTGAGTCTAAGGCAACGTCACTTTCAATACCTGTTCCAACTAATGGAGATTCAGGTTTTAATAATGGAACTGCTTGTCTCATCATGTTTGATCCCATTAGCGCTCTGTTAGCATCGTCATTTTCTAAGAATGGTATCAATGATGCTGCAACTGAAACAAGTTGCTTAGGTGATACATCGATATAATCAATAGTTTCAGGCTTAGCTAGAAGGAAATTTAAATTTTGTCTGCAAGAAACTAGTTCTTCAATTATTTTTCCATTTTTATCTAATTTTGTATTAGCTTGAGCAATGGTAAACTTAGTTTCTTCCATTGCAGATAAATACTCAACATTATTTTGAACTACACCATCTTTAACTTTTTTATATGGACTTTCAATAAAACCATATTTATTAATTTTTGCATAAGTGGATAAACTGTTAATCAATCCAATGTTTGGTCCTTCTGGAGTTTCGATCGGACAAATTCTTCCATAGTGAGTTGGGTGAACATCACGAACTTCAAAACCAGCTCTTTCTCTAGTTAGACCACCAGGTCCTAAAGCTGATACTCTTCTTTTGTGTGTAATTTCAGATAATGGATTTGTTTGATCCATAAATTGTGATAGTTGAGAACTTGCAAAAAAGTCTTTTAATGAAACTGTTAATGGTTTTGCGTTAATTAGGTCTTGAGGCATAGCTGATTCTACGTCTAGAGTTGTCATTTTCTCTTTGATAGCTCTTTCCATTCTGTAAACTCCAATACGAGCTTGATTTTCAACTAATTCACCAACAGAACGGACTCTTCTATTTCCTAAATGATCAATGTCATCTACTTCATCTTTTCCATCTCTTAAATCTAACATTTTATGGACAATAGCTACTATGTCGTCATTTCTTAAAATTGTGATCTTGTCAGAACAATCTTGTTCTAATCTAGAATTCATCTTCACTCTTCCTACGTCAGATAGGTCATATCTATCTGAACTAAAAAATAGATTGTTGAAAATTTGAGTAGCAATTTCAATTGTTGGTGGCTCACCAGGTCTAAGCATTTTGTAGATTTCTGTTATAGCCTCATCTTTTGAATTGTTTTTATCGTTTAAAATAGTTGTTAATAAGTATGGACCTTTGTTAATAGAGTTTGTTACAGAAATTTGTAAAGAATGTATGTTTGCATCTAATATTTGTTGTATTACCGTATCATTGATTTCCGTTCCTATTGAAAAGGTTCCCTCTTCTTCATCATTAACTTTCACATCCCTGTGTAAAAATTTCCCAAATAATGAGTCTCTTGTTACCAAAATATCTTTTAAGCCATCATTGGCTAGTTTTTTAGCATTTAAAAAATTAATTTTATCACCTAACTTTATTACTATTTCTCCAGTTTTAGCATCCATAACTTCCTCTGAGAAATTTTTTGCTTTATAATTTTCTGGATTAAATTTTGTTTTCCATTTTTCAGTTTTAGGGTCAAATGTATATTGTTCACTCTCATAAAATTCATCTACAATTTCTGCTTTAGTAAAACCTAATGCCATCAATAATGTTGATGAAAAAATTTTTTTCTTTCTATCTATCTTGAAATATAAAAAATCTTTAACATCATATTCAAAGTCTAACCAAGAACCTCTGTTTGGAATTACTCTTGCATTAAATAAAAGTTTTCCACTTGCATGAGTTTTTCCTTTATCATGGTCAAAAAATACACCTGGGCTTCTGTGCATTTGATTAACTACTACTCTTTGAACACCGTTAGTAATAAAAGTACCACTGTTTGTCATCATAGGTACTTCACCCATATAAACTTCTTGTTCTTTTGCAGATAAAATATCTTTGGTATTATTTTCTTGATCTATTTCATAAACAACTAATCTTAAAGTACATTTTAGAGCAGATGAGTAAGTTAAACCTCTAGTAATACATTCTTCAACATCAAATTTTGGTTTGTCTAATCTATAAGAAACATATTCTAAAGTTGCTTTATCATTTAAATCTTCAATTGGAAAAATACTTTTAAAAACTCTATCAAAACCTTTAGTCAACTCTGCCTCAGAATGAAATTCTGTCAGTTCTTTGTAAGAATTTTTTTGTACTTCTATTAGATTTGGTATGGATAAACTTTCTTTTAGTTTACCAAAACTTTTTCTTATGTTTTTCTTTTCAGTAAAAGATAATTGCATCTATATTTAATAATACTGATTATAAAAATCAGTATCTGAATTCTTTCTTATTAATTTATTTAAGTTCTACTTTTGCGCCTGCAGCTTCCAGCTTAGCTTTGATCTCTTCTGCATCTTTTTTGTTTACACCAGATTTAACTTCTTTTGGTGCACCCTCTACAAGATCTTTAGCTTCTTTTAAACCCAATGAAGTTGCTGCTCTAACTTCTTTAATAACATTAATTTTTTTCTCACCAGCTGATAAAAGCATGATTGTAAAATCATCTTTATCTTCTGCTGGAGCTGCGCCGCCTGCTGCTGCTGGAGCTGCTGCAGCCATTGGAGTTACACCCCACTTTTCTTCTAATTGTTTTGATAACTCTGCTGCCTCAGCAACAGTCAAACTTGAAAGGTCTTCTATAATTTTATTTAGGTCAGGCATAATTTACTCTTTGGGTTGTGTTTCAGAATTTTCTGCCGACAAACTACTCATTTTTTCTGAGTATGCAAGCAAAATACTCACTAATTTTGATGCTGGAGCATTTAAAATACCAACAATATTTGCTCTAGCTTCATCTAAAGTTGGTAAACTAGCTACATTTTGGACACCAGCCTGATCTAAGACTTCGTTATCCATTATTCCACCAATTAATTTAAGATTTTCGTTATCTTTTGCAAATTTTGAAAGAATCCTTGCTGACATTATGGCGTCTTCACCAAAAGCAACAGCAGTTGGACCTGCAAATAAATCTGACAAATCTTTACATTTAGTTTTTTCCAAAGCTAATTTTGTTATTCTATTTTTTGTTATTCTGAAAATTATTCCATGCTCTCTCATTTTAGCCCTTAACTCATCTAATTGAGTCATTGTTAAACCTTGATAATGAGTGACCATTACAGCTTTGCTATTCTCAAACTGAGTGGTCATTTCTGAAATATAATTCTTTTTTTGTTCTTTAGTTAGCATGATTATATCGTCTTCCCTAATTTAACTTTGTATGAAACGCCCATTGATGAAGTAACAAAAGTATTCTTAATCAAATCACCTTTTAAAGTATTGTTGGATTTTTCTTTCTCTAAAGCATCTAGTATCGCATGAAAATTTTTTAATAATTGGTCATCATGAAATGATTTTTTTCCTATGCTCACACCGATATTTCCATCTTTATCATTTCTAATTTCAACCTGACCAGATTTAGCATTTGTTACAGCCTCCTTAATATTTTCAGATACAGAACCAAGTTTTGGATTTGGCATTAATCCTTTTGGACCTAACACTTTACCTAATTTAGAAAGCTTAATCATCATACCGGGTGTACAAATTAATTTTTCAAAGTTTAATTCACCACCTTTAATTTTTTCAATAAACTCATCACTACCAACAATATCTGCTCCAGCATCTTTAGCCTCTTGAGCTTTGCTATCTTCACAAACTACTGCAACTTTAACATTTTTACCTGTACCACCTGGTAAGTTGACTACAGTTCTAATATTAACTTCGCTTTTTTTTTGCTTGTGGTTTATTTGAAAACTTAGATCTAACGACTCATCAAATTTAGTAGTACAATTTTTTTTAACTTCTGGTAATAATTTTTCAATAACATCAGCATTTAAGTCTTTTGTTTTTTCAGGTAATTTTTTATATCTTTTTGACGGCATTATTCTTTAACCTCTATACCCATTGATCTAGCTGATCCTGCTATTATTTTTACTGCTTCTTCTAAATCATGAGCGTTTAAATCTTTCATCTTTTGATTAGCAATATCCTCTAATTGCTTTTTGGATATTGATGCAACAATATTTCTTCCTGGTTCTTTAGATCCACCTTTTAGTTTGACTGCCTCTTTAATAAAGAAAGAAGCTGGTGGAGATTTAATTTTAAAATCAAATTTTTTATCTTTATAAACTGTAATTTCCACTGGAACAGGTTTGCCAGCCATTGATTTAGTTTTGTCATTAAAAGCTTTACAAAACTCCATAATGTTTACACCACGTTGACCTAGCGCGGGTCCAACAGGAGGTGCAGGATTAGCTTGACCGCCTTTAATTTGTAACTTTATAAATCCACTAATTTCTTTTGCCATTAACTTACTTTCTCAACTTGGTTATATTCTAAATCTACTGGTGTTGGACGTCCAAATATAGAAACTGACACCTTAAGTCTAGACTTTTCTTCATCTATATCTTCAACCATTCCACTAAATGAAGCAAAAGGACCGTCAACAACCTGAACTTTTTCACCAATGTTGTATTCTATACCAGATTTTGGCTGTGCCACACCATCTTTTATTTGACCTAATATTTTTTCAATTTCTTTATCGGAAACTGGAACAGGTATTCCCTTAGACCCCAAAAATCCACTTACTCTCTTTAAATTCTTAATCATATGATAGATATCATTATTCATTTCACACTTCACAAGTACATAACCAGGAAAATATTTCTTTTTTCTCTGAATTCTTTTTCCTCTTTTAACTTCTGTTACATCGTGCGTAGGAACAATAATTTCCTCAAATTTATCAGATATCTTAGCTTTTTCTGCTTCTTCTTTTATTAAACCAGATACTTTATTCTCAAAGTTTGAGTGTGATTGCACTATGAACCAATTTTTCATTAAATACTCACCTTAAGTAGCAATTCTAGAAAAAACTTTAAAACCTGGTCTAGAAGTAAAAAAAACAAAGACATTACAACTGCCATTGCAAAAACCATCAAAGCACCTTGCAACGTCTCTTTCCATGTTGGCCATGAAACTTTAAAAGCTTCTTGTTTTACTTCCTGAATAAATTTCATTGGGTTTTTCATAATTTTTAAGCTCTAATTGGCAGGAGCGGAGGGACTCGAACCCTCAGCCTCCGGTTTTGGAGACCGGCGCTCTACCAATTGAGCTACACTCCTATTTATAGAGTTACTCTATAATTTTAGTTACTACTCCTGCTCCAACAGTTCTTCCACCTTCTCTAATAGCAAAGTTTAATTGTTCTGACATTGCAATCGGTGTGATTAACTTAACAGTAAATTTAGCGTCATCACCTGGCATAACCATTTCAGTACCTGCTGGTAATTCAACTTCACCTGTTACGTCTGTTGTTCTAAAATAAAACTGAGGTCTGTATTTAGTAAAGAAAGGAGTATGTCTTCCACCCTCGTCTTTCTTAAGTACATACGCTTGTGCTTCAAATTTAGTATGTGGAGTAATTGATCCAGACTTACAAAGAACTTGACCTCTTTCAATGTCAGTTCTTTCAACGCCTCTCAATAAAATCCCTACGTTGTCACCAGCTTCACCTGAGTCTAAAAGTTTTCTAAACATTTCTACTCCAGTACAAACTGATTTTTTAGTTTCTTTAATTCCAACGATTTCAACTTCTTCACCAGTTTTAATTACACCTGATTCAATTCTACCAGTTGCAACTGTTCCTCTTCCTGAAATTGAAAATACATCCTCAACAGGCATCAAGAAAGGTTTGTCAACTTCTCTAGCAGGTTGTGGAATGTGTTCATCAACAGCTTTCATTAATTCTAAAATTGAATTTTTTCCAATTTCTTCATCTCTTTTTTCTACTGCTGCTAATGCTGAACCTTTAACAATTGGAGTTGTTTCTCCAGGATATTTGTATGAAGTTAAAAGTTCTCTAATTTCTTCCTCTACAAGTTCGATCATATCTTTATCATCAACTTGGTCTACTTTATTTAAGTAAACAACAATTGCAGGAATTCCAACTTGTCTTCCTAAAAGAATGTGTTCTCTAGTTTGTGGCATAGGACCATCTGCAGCGTTAACTACTAAGATAGCTCCATCCATTTGCGCAGCACCTGTGATCATGTTTTTAACATAGTCAGCGTGACCTGGACAATCTACGTGAGCGTAATGTCTTTTTTCAGTTTCATACTCAACGTGAGCAGTTGAAATTGTAATTCCTCTTTCTTTTTCTTCAGGAGCTTTATCGATTTGATCGTAAGCTACTGCTGTTCCACCGCCAGCTTCAGCTAATGTAATTGTGATAGCTGCAGTAAGAGTTGTTTTACCATGATCGACATGACCAATTGTCCCAATGTTACAGTGGGGTTTATTTCTAACAAACTTTTCTTTTGACATTACTTTTTTACCTCAGTTTTTGTTTTCATTAATAATTTTTTTTCTTGGAGCGGGTAAAGGGAATCGAACCCTTACATCCAGCTTGGAAGGCTAGCGTTCTACCATTGAACTACACCCGCACGACCCCAAGAGTAACACTCCATGTTACTTAAAAATTTATTGAATGGTGGAGGGGGAAAGATTCGAACTTTCGAAGACCGAAGTCAACGGGTTTACAGCCCGCCCCATTTGACCGCTCTGGAACCCCTCCTCTGGGGAAGTGTCCCCTGTTCAATAAAGCTTCAAACAACATGCGTTTTATATATTTTATTTATTCAAATGCAACACGTGATTTAATAGATAAATATCAAAAAAAACGTGTAAAACTCGTTAAAATTTATGAATAAATCATCTTTTTTTATCGCTGGTCAACATGCTGTTATCGAAGCTCTTAGAAATCCTGATCGAAAGGTTTTAAGGGTATTTTTAACAGAGGATGCTAAGAAGAATATTCATAGAAAAAACCCTAGAAAAAATGTTTTAGAAGACGTTAAAGTTTATTTTAAATCCAAAAAAGAATTAGATAAATATACATCTAAAGAGCAACTAATGCATGGGGGCTACGTTGCAGAAATTGAACATTTAGATCAACCTGATTTAAAAGAATACATTAAAGAGAAAAAAAATTGCACTTTTGTTTGCTTGGATGAAGTAACAGATCCAAGAAATATTGGTTCATTAATCAGAAGCGCTTCATCTTTTAAAATAGATGGATTAATTATTAAAGAAAGACAGTTCCCAAAAGATAGTAAGCTTATGTACAAATCAGCAAGTGGCTGTATGGAGCATTTAAATATTTTTCAAGTATCAAACATAAATTCTACTCTTAAAAATTTACGGGAAAGAAACTTTTGGGTTTATGGGTTTGATGCTAGAGGTGAAAAAGATTTTACTGATGTTAAATGGGAGGGAAAAAATGTTCTTCTTTTTGGATCAGAGGGGTTTGGTATGAGAGAGCATACAGGTAAATATGCTGATTTCTTTGTTAAAATAGATATGAATAAAGATATAGAAAGTTTGAATATATCAAATAGTGCAGCTATAGTTTTTCACCATCTAAGTTTTTTAAAAAAAAAGAGTTGATTATTTAACAAATAATTAATAGTTATTGCGCATGCCCTTGTAGCTCAGCTGGTAGAGCAATTGATTTGTAATCAATAGGTCCGCGGTTCGACTCCGTGCGGGGGCACCATCACT
>Ga0233432_10000595_pt1 | contig 34610 bp, 35 predicted proteins | sample SI_122_August201_6_FD_179870 | JGI IMG/M metagenome (GOLD analysis project Ga0233432, IMG submission 179870) | Seawater microbial communities from Saanich Inlet, British Columbia, Canada - SI_122_August2016_10_MG | ecosystem: Environmental > Aquatic > Marine > Inlet | place: Canada: British... | reverse complement strand
ACGAATGGGCCGAGTCGTGCTATTCCAAACTTGATTTACATTAACACGCTATTCCCTCAAGCAATAGAGCGGACAGGAGCCTTTGACTGCGAACCGTTTGGGTTTTCGGAGCTTGGCTCTTGCTTCCGTGAGCGATTTTTACAGATTTGCGGTGTATGAATATCCCCCTCGTGATGACGGTTATCGGGCCTGATCGGCCTGGCTTGGTCGATTCGGTTGCTTCGCTAGTCGTAGAGCATGGAGGCAATTGGCTTGAGAGCCGCATGTGTCATTTGGGAGGCCAGTTTGCTGGTTTGCTACGCGTTGAGATTGACGAGTCGGAGGGAGAAAAGCTTCGTGCTGCTTTGGCAGCGTTATCGGGCCAGCAGTTGGAAATCATCGTTCATCGAAGCAGTTCGAATAGCGAATCGAGCTGCTCGGAGGTCGCGATGGTGGAGATAATCGGCCAGGATCAGCCAGGAATCGTGAAGGAAATCACCAATGCATTTGCTTCGGAAGGAGTGAATGTCGAAGAGCTTTCGTCACATTGTTCGAGCGCTCCGATGTCCGGAGAGCGACTATTCGAAGCGAAAGCCAAGGTATGTATTCCGGAATCCTGCGATACAGACAAGCTGCGTGAACGCCTCGAGTCGATTGCTGAGGACTTGCAAGTGGACGTATCCTTCGAATCGCTCGATCTGTAGCGCTTTATGTCGGTCGACGTTTATGACACTAAAAAGGCTTTCCTTTTCGCCGCCGCGGCCTAACGTTTGCGGTACGTTCTTAAACAGCATCAGGAGTGGTCGCGGAATTCCGCAGCCTGCCAACCGAGTTCTATAGGATCTACGGTGGATTCGACGATTTATTCGTCGGATGAGCATTGAACGCGCAACTGGGCGCGTTTCGATGAAAAAACCTATTATGCAGCATCTTCTCTCAGATGAAGGAATGCCGGGGCGACTCCTGGTGTGTGACTACAAATTAACGTTACGCATCAATGAATGAAATACATGGATTCCCGTTGCGAATTAGCGACGACAACCCGAACCACCATCTCTGGAATAACAACGGAATTTGGTGGCTCCATTATACCGTTTACCCGACGGCGTACACATCCGAACGCGTCCGCCGAAGCCTGCGGACGCATTCCTTGGACGTCGCTCGCGATCGACGCGATCGTCTTTTTGACGCTTTGAAAGCGTCGCTTGGCTCTCGGGTGGCGGTACCTACCTAGTTAGCCTTAGGTAAACAGAGGTGTAATAACATGGCGTAAATCACCGTGTATATGATGATATGGGAGTTGTTTCAGGGATGAAAACGGTAAAATTCGGAATAGCAGCCCTAGCGGCGTTGGTCTTGATGGCGATGGGAAGAGCCCGCTGATGTTGAGTGTTTGGATGGTCAGAAGGTGTTCATCAAAACCCGAAGTGGTTTCCAAAAGAAGACGGACAATGGTTGTTTAACTGCCGATTGGAAACGGCGGCGGAACGATTAGTTAAGCCGATCGCGAATTTGCACTTCTACACGATCCAAGGCGAAGAGACGGAGATAGCCTGGGAACATAAGGCGATTGTCCGTCGAAACAAATTCGACAAGAGCTACGGGAGCCGCAAGGCCAGCTTCATTCGCGTATTCCTCAAGAATTTGCCGGCGGATATCGAATCGCTGACGGTGGAATTCAAGAACAAGCCGCCAAACAAGAAGGAAGAGGACTAGGCGACGGTTGCGGAAATCGTTGTAGATCTGCGACAAATCACCTGAGTCGAAGAATGTGTATTGATTTTCGGGAATACGGTGCATAGCTTTATTGGATGCGCGTATTCGTTCCTTGTGAAGCGTTCCCTTCAGAAACTCGCGTAGCTCTTATTCCAGAGTCCGTCCAAAAGTTGACCTCGTTAGGCTTGTCCGTCGAGGTGGAACGTGGTGCGGGTTTGGATAGCTACTTTTTGGATACCGCTTATGAAAAAGCGGGTGCTTTGATTGTGACAGATCGAAGCGAAGCTTTGTCGCAAGCGGACGTGGTTGTTCGGGTGAGGAAACCTTCGCTCGAAGAAGTTTCTCAGCTGAAACGCGGTGCTCTCCATATCAGTTTCCTGGATCCTTTCAACGAGAGCGAGCTCATCGATGCCTTCGCGAAAACGGGAGTAACGGCGATTAGCATGGAGATGATCCCGCGAACGACACTTGCTCAAAAGATGGATGCTCTTAGTTCCCAAGCGAATTTAGCTGGGTATTTTGCAGTGGTTAAGGGAGCTGAGCGATTGAATCGGATTCTTCCGATGATGATGACCCCCGCTGGAACGATCGCTCCTTCGCGTGTTTTCGTGATTGGCGTTGGCGTGGCCGGCTTGCAGGCGATCGCAACGGCGAAACGTATGGGAGCTCGTGTCGAGGCGTTTGATACGCGTCCGGTCGTGGAAGAACAGGTGAAGTCTCTCGGGGCCAAGTTCGTCAAGATCGATCTTGGCGATACGGGACAAACCGATCAAGGGTACGCTAAGGAACTAACGGCCGAGCAAATTCAAAAGCAGCAGGACGGAATGGCGAAGATTTGCGCTCAATCCGATATCGTGGTCACTACGGCCAAGCTTTTCGGTCGCCCAGCTCCGAAGATCGTTACGAGCGAAATGGTGACGGGCATGAAATTCGGTTCTGTGATTGTGGATCTCGCGGTTGAAGGCGGCGGAAATGTCGTTGGTTCCAAGTTGGACGAAGAAGTCCAGATCGAAAATGGGCCTCGCATCATCGGTACAGGCGCTTTGGAAGGCCGAGTCGCGGTTCATGCGAGCCAGATGTATTCGTCGAATATATACAACTTTATCGAACATTTCTGGGACGCGGAGTCGTCTCGAATCGGTCTGAATCTCGAAGACGAAATTCTATCTGGTTGCGTCATCACGAACGACGGTTCGACTGTTCACGAACAGTTCAAATAAATCGCCTCTAAATACTGTATTCACGTTTCTTAGTAATTCGTCATGGATCTTGTACTGCTATTCTTCATATTCGTGCTCGCGGCTTTTCTGGGGCTCGAGCTGATTGCCAAAGTGCCGTCGCAACTGCATACGCCGCTGATGTCGGGGTCTAATGCAATCTCGGGGATAACGATCGTCGGAGCGATTGTGGCGACGGGAGCGAATCTTAACGGTACGGTTGGCATGATCCTCGGATTTCTCGCCCTAGTGCTGGCAACGATCAACGTTGTGGGTGGCTATCTGGTAACGGATCGCATGTTGCAGATGTTCAAGAAGAAGGATAAGTAAGCATGGAATTCGATAACGTAATCAATCTGGTCTATGTAATTGCCGCGACTTTGTTCGTCTTCGGCATCAAGATGCTGGGGTCCGCGGAGACCGCGCGACGAGGCAATTTAATATCAGGGGCGGGAATGCTGATCGCGATTGTGATCACGTTGCTGGATCAAGGCATTTTAGATTTCAAGTGGATCATCGCAGGCTTGGTTGTCGGCACTTTGATCGGTGGTATTGCGGCTCGGTTAGTCAAAATGACTTCGATGCCCGAGCTGGTAGCTTTGTTCAATGGCTTTGGCGGCTTGGCGAGTTTGCTGGTAGCGTGGGCCGAATTCGAAAAGATCAAGGATTTCGGGTGGGGCGCGTACAGTGCCGAAATGGGAGCACCGGGATATTTCAGCTCGATCGTCATCTATTTGGCGATGCTCATTGGAGGAATCACTTTCACTGGTAGCCTCTATGCCTACGGGAAACTTTCTGGTAGGGTCTCGGGACAGGCAAAAGTGTTCGCAGGGCAGAAGGCTCTCAACGCTCTCGTGTTTATCGCTATTTTGGCGATTGGAGTCCTGTTCACGTGGACTGGAGATTTGGCGTTAGGCGATACGCTCTTTCTCGTTGGTATCGCTTTGGCTCTCTTGTTTGGAGTGATGGCTGTAATGCCGATTGGCGGTGGCGACATGCCGGTCGTCATTTCCTTGCTCAATAGCTTTTCCGGATTGGCTGCCTCGGCTGCTGGGTTCGTAATCGGAAATAACGTACTCATTGTCGCAGGCTGTTTGGTCGGTGCGAGTGGATTGATTCTGACGGCAATTATGTGCAAGGCCATGAATCGGACCTTGGGCAATGTACTTTTCAGCGGCTTCGGCGCGACAAGCCAATCGGAAGGAGATGGCGATGATCGCGAGCCAAAGGCGATAAGCGTGCAGGACGCGTATTACGTATTGGAAGCGGCGAGTTCGGTCGTATTTATTCCTGGATACGGAATGGCGGTTGCTCAGGCGCAGCACGTCGTCAAGGAATTGGGCGAATTACTCGAGGAAAATGGGGCTGACGTTAATTTCGCGATCCATCCCGTGGCAGGTCGTATGCCGGGTCATATGAACGTACTTTTGGCCGAAGCGGATGTTCCATACGATCAGCTCGTGGAGATGGATAATATTAATCCAATCATGCCGACAGTCGATGTTGCCGTAGTGATCGGGGCGAATGACGTGGTTAACCCTGCGGCGACGGATGACGAGACCAGTCCGATTTACGGGATGCCGATTATCGAAGCTCACAAGGCTAAGACCGTATTCATTCTGAAGCGCGGTCAGGGCAAGGGATTTTCGGGGCTTGTGAACAAGCTGTTCGTTCTGGACAACTCGCGGATGATTTACGGCGATGCCAAGGCAACGATTTCCGAGTTGGTGAATGAGCTGAAGGGGTAGTTTTGGGTTGAGGTGAATTCGTAGGGCTGGCGCCGCGTATAGGAATTATTTTTTACAGACGCGTCATAGGAGGAGCGTCACTTCTTCATTGAACATCCATAAAAACGGGCTTATCTGGTAGCGTTTTAGAACTCCATATTGAGCTGGGTGCTCGCTTCGATGAGCGGCGGCTCGATGCATTCGGGGCAATCGTTTCGATTGTCGTTTACTATAGAATTCACTGGGCGGCTTTGCATTTGCTTGGAATCGATGGCGGCGAAGAATTCGAAGCGACGGTCTGTTTCGAATTTTTGCGGATCGCCTTCGAGCCACTCGATCGCTTGATCATCAAGCAGAATTACCGGCATACGGTCGTGGATTTTCGCCGCGAGCGCGTTGGCTTGAGTTGTTAGAATGGCGTAGCTGTCCGAGGAAATACCAGCTTCGTCGTGCCACGTTTCCCAAATGCCCGCCATGTAGAAAACGGATTCGTCTGCGAGTTGCAGGTAGTGCGGTTGGTTGAGCTTACGCTGTCGTTTCCATTCGTAATAGCCATCGGCTGGGACTAGACAACGCCGGCGTCTGTAGGCGGCTTTGAAAGATGGTTTGTCAGCAATCGTTTCGGAGCGGGCGTTGATTAGGAGCGATTGGGTGGAGCCTGTTTTGGACCAGCTGGGAATCAGGCCCCAACGCATTGCAGAGGCGGAGAGTTGTTTGTCGTCACCTTGTTTTCGGATGACGAGATTCTCTTGGGTAGGAGCAATGTTGTAGCGTTTCTCGAACCGAATCTCCGAGGCGGTAGGTGACTTGGGCGATTGGATTTTCCGCATGAAGTCCTTGCCGATCGAGATCGGTTTCTTGACCAAAGTATAACGCCCGCACATCTTAGGCTAAATCTGCGCTCATTCGTCCTGTTTGACAAGGAGAGCGTGCGATGTAGGGATTGTTTTCCAATTATTTGAAAGAATGTTCATCCTCGTCATCGGACTCGTATTCGCGCTTCTCCTATTGTTCCTTCCGCGTATTCTCGGAAGGTCGCAGATGGCAATGCTCGCTCAGTATGAGATTTTCGAAAAGCGATTTCAATTCAAGCGATCTGTCTTTCCTAGCAAATGGGGGAGCGGAATTGGGGAACGTTTCTCGTTGTCGGGATCTTATGGCGGGTATCCGGTTTCCTTGTACGATCATTATCGCGAAGGCGAATCGGGGAAGACGCTTTGGACGTCATTGTCGTTCGAAATGCTGTTCGCGGGAGAGCTTGAAGTCTTATTAGATTCGATCGATGGAGATGAGCTTGCTCGCTTCGATAGGAAGCCGGAGCTGGTGAAGTCCGAGGTCGCTACTGGGGCATTTTTGATCTATTCCGATCATCAGGGGATCGGAGATCGACTTTTGAATGATTCGCTTCGAAGCCGTTTCGATGAATTTCAAGGCAAAGGTTCGTTTCGCTTATCTAAAGGATTTTTCGAATATCGAGAATCTGGACGAATTCTCGACGAGTCCGCCCGAGTTCGTTTTCAGGCTGCTTTGATGATTCTCGCGGAACTTGGCGATCGCGTGGCCGAGCTGAACCGGCCCTAGCGTAGCGCTTCGACTGCGGTCTTCATTCGATTGAGGCCTTCTTGCAGAGTTGACTGTGGGCAACCGAAGTTCAGGCGAACGTGCGACGGGGAGTCGAAAAATGCTCCGTCGGTGAGCCCAATTCCATGGCTTTCGAAGTGAGCAACTGGATCTTTCAGTTCGAGTTTGCTGATGTCCATCCATGAAAGATAGGTTGCCTGGTGCTCGTAAAGTCCGATCTCGGGGATGTGTTCTTGGATAAATGACTGGATGAGATCGCGATTACCAGCGAGATAGGTTTGGAGTTCGTCTAGCCAGGGTCCTCCGTGGCGATAAGCAGCTTCGCAGGCTGCGTAGCCGAGGTTGTTGACTTCGGCCATGATTCCGCGAGCGGCGCTTGCAAAGCGACGGCGAAGGTCGTCGTTTGGAATGATGGCAAGCGAACAGCCGAGACCGGCTAAATTGTAGGTCTTGCTTGGAGCGATGAGTGTAAGCGAGCGTTGAGCTGTCGCCTCGGAAAGCGTAGCGATTGGCATGTGTTTACGGCCATCGAGCAGGAGTTCGCAGTGAATCTCGTCCGAACAAATAATCAGGTCGTGGCGTTCGCAGAATACCTCGACGCGTTCGAGCTCGTCGCGCTCGAAGACGCGTGCACAAGGATTGTAGGGATTGCAGAAGAGAAAGATCTTCGTGTTTTCGTCGACCGCGGTTTCCATCGCATCCCAGTCGATAACCCATTTGTTGCCATCGAGGACCATCTTCGCCTTGGTGACTGATCGGTTTTGAAAGCGAGGTCCTAGGATAAATGGCGGATAAATCGGTGTATTTGTCAGAATATTGTCGCCGGGTTCCGTGAATGCCCGGCTGGTGATATTGAGGCCGACGACCAGGCCCGGTAGCCAAACGAGCCATTCTTCTTTTACCTGCCAGTCGTAGTTGCGCTCGAGCATTTCGAGGATTGCCTCGACGGTGCTGGGTTCGGGGCGGGCATAGCCGAAGATTCCGTGGTCGATGCGATCGTGTAGCGCTTGGAGTACAGGCTCCGGCGATTTGAAATCCATGTCGGCGACCCACATGGGCAGGATATCCTTACCTTCGTATTTTTGCCATTTCTGGCTATCGGTGATGCGGCGTTCGTGAATGTGGTCGAAGATCGAGTCCATGATTTGGGAATTTGCGGCAAGAAAGAGGCTCCGCATGAAGAGTTCAATCTCATAAACGAAAGTATGCGTCATAGGTCCGCTCGTCTCTACTGGCTCTGAATTGTTTTTGAGTTGAGGCTGAACGCGAAATTGAGAGTGCTGGCGTAAGCTCGGACTATGGGCCCGCGAATGTGAAAAATTGTGTCCAAATTGGTTGAAAGGACACAATTAATTGAGACAGTATGTCTCTTAATGTTTTCTTTTTGGATTTAAGTTTCCTAATAAACAATAACTTACAGAATATTAATATTGGTATCAATTATGCACAGTGAGAGTAACTTCAATCAAATTGAAATCTTAAAATAGAGGAGGTAAATATGAAATACTTAAGCCCATTTAATCTACGATATGGAATCAGTCCGTTTTCCAGCGGCTCGTTCTCGACCATGGAAAAGGAAATTGAAAAACTATTCGGCAACTTGCCGAGTCTTTACGATGGTGGCGGCGAATGGCTTGCCGGGTCTGATAGCAAATCGCTGAATCCAATCTGGTTCGAACATGATGAAGCTTACGTAGTTCAGGTCGAATTGCCGGGGGTGGAATCGAAGAATGTGACTCTCGAAGTCGTCAGCAATATCTTGAAATTGTCGGCTGAGCGCGAAACGCGATCAGAGAAGCAAGGTATGGAGGGCAGTTTGTCTTATAGCCAGTCGCTTTCGATTCCCGAAGGCGTCGATTCCGACAAGATTTCGGCGGAGTACAAGGATGGCGTGTTGAGTGTTAGCTTTCCCAAAACAGAGGCCGTCAAACCGCGTCGCATTGATGTGAACTAAACCGCTAATCCCATCAACGCTAACTTTATAAAGGAGATAAGAAAATGACTATTATGAACGTATTTAAACCATCGGCTCTCGCTTTGAATTCGAGAAAGCAATGCAGCTCGGGCGACGAAACCTTGGCTTACACCCGCCCACGCTACGATATCGCCGATCAGTCGGAGTCTTTCTTGGTCACGACGGATTTGCCAGGCGTCGCGAAGCAGGATCTTTCGATCACGCTTCACGATGGGCTATTGGAGGTAATCGGAAAACGGATCCGTCAAGTTCCGAAGGGATGGAAGATTCTCAGCGAAGAGAAGGAGGCATTTGCCTACCGGCTTCGTCTGATGGTTGGAGATCGAGTTGAGGAAAAGAGAATATCCGCCGATTTGAAGAATGGCGTGCTTAGCCTGACTTTGCCAAAAGAGGAGGAAAAGAAGCCGCGCAAGATAATGATCAACTAAAGCGTTGGTCCACGGGGCTAGATGGCGTCGGTTCCCGGGGAGGGGAGCCGGCGCTTTTTCGTATCCCCATTCTTTGTCGATCTGGGTTTTCTTTGCGGGAACATGATCTTTCGACGATGGTTAGGGTGTTGCTTTTAGTCGGGAGGGCTGATTGAAATGTGGTTTTCTAATCTTATGAAACGATTCTATTTGGTATTGCTGGCGATTGTATTGTCATCGATGGGACAGGGGCTTTGGGCTCAGAACGAGAATGCTGGCGAGGAGAGTGAGACGATCGCGGTCGCAGTGGCTTCCGAAGAAGGCGGTGAGAGTTTCGGGAGTCTCAGGAATGAGATTCGAGAAAAGTTCTCAGAGGTATTTCAAGACGATCTTGGAGAGAACTCTTTGGGGCGGTTGTTGTTTAGTTTCGGGATCATTCTTCTCACTTATATCGCTCGAAAGATCGTTGGGTATTTGTTTGAGAATTGGCTGCACCGCATAGCTGAAAAAACGTCATGGAAATTCGATGACAAGATGATTCCGGCAATGCGTGGACCAGTTGGCTGGATGGTTTTCGTTATTGGTATGTTCATTGCCTTGACGGTTTTGAATTTGTCTCCCGAGTGGAATAAAACTGTTATCCTTGGGTTTAAGGCAGCTTCGATGGTCGTGGTATTCTGGGGTATCCTTCGGGCTGTAGACGTGTTTTCGGAAACGATGATGGAAGTGGCCGAGGATCGGGAGATGGGTGTACACGGGTTTATCCCTCTCATCCAGAAGGCGGTGCGGACGTTCCTCTTTGTGATCGCCGTTATTTTGGTGGTGCAAAATTTGGGCTATTCCGTAAGTTCTTTGTTGGCGGGTTTGGGTATCGGTGGTCTGGCAGTTGCGTTGGCTGCTCAGGAGACCTTGGGCAATTTTTTCGGTTCGGTTTCACTGGTTGCGGATCGCCCGTTTAAAGTGGGCGATTGGATTCAAGTTGGTAACAAGGTCGACGGCGATGTTGAGGAAATCGGAATGCGTTCGACGAAAGTGCGTACCTGGTCGAAGTCTCTGATGTCGATTCCTAATAAGGTCTTGGCCAACGAAATGATCGAGAACTGGAGCAAGATGCCGAAGCGTCGAGTTAAGCAGTACATCGGCGTCACCTATAGTACGCCGGCGGATTCGATGCACGATTTGGTCGAGGATATTAAGCAGCTCTTGAGGGAAGACGAAGGGGTACAGCAGGATTTCATTTTGGTGAATTTCACCGATTTTGGAGATAGCTCGTTGCAGATACTGGTTTATTACTTCACCAGCACGACTGCTTGGCTGGCCCATATGGATATTCGTCAGCGGGTTAACATCAAGATCATGAAGGCGGTCGAAGGAAGAGGTGCGTCAATGGCATTTCCGACGCGATCGCTGCAGTTCGAAGGCGATATCGCCGAGCGTATCGCCGACGGACTGAGTGAGGGAAGGCAGAAGGGTGAAGGATGAATTGGGAGAGTAGGATAGTTGGGGCTTTTGTCCTCCTGCATTGATAGTTGGATCGTTTTTAGGTTGCGTAGTAGGCTAGATGGAGTGGCCCGTTGAGGATTCCGCTGGGGGATAGCGCGATTCGAAATAGTTGTTCCAGAGAGCGGATTCGATCTCTTATCGTAGTCAATTATCAAGACGGAGACCTTGCCTTCGGTGGAGCCATATCGGGCTTGTAGGACGCGAACGTTTTTGGCTTTGTCGTGGCTTTCTGTAGCATCTTTTAAGCTGCTCTTCTAATCGCTCGGTTCTACCTAGGGTGCTATGAGAAGCCAGCCGTCGGTACGGAGATGTCGGGCTATCGATTTAATCGTGGCCGCAAGCCCGTCGAGCGATTCAGCGTAGCCAATTGAACTGAAAAGGCGGGTGATCGCGTCGTATTGGCGGGGCAGGCGAAAGTTACGCATGTCAGCGACAGTGAAGTAGCCACACGGATTTTTCAGTTGGGCGATTTCGACGAGATTTGGCTTAAGACCGATGCCGTTGACTTTAAATCCGTAGGTATCTCTGAGGATGCGGGCGTGTTCTCCTGTGCCGCAAGCGATGTCGAGAATGGACCTGGGCTGAGTGTCGAGCTTTTCGAGGAGGTAGGCTATTCGTTCGACTTCGGCGTCATGGTCTTTGATTGAGCGATAGTGGGTGCCGTACCACTTGGCGAATTTGGCGTACATGGTTTTGGGGGACGAGGAGTTGTCCATCGAAAAAAATAAGATCTTTCCAATTTGAAATTAAAAACTAGAAAGGCGAAAAATATCACGTAATGGAGGGGGTGAACCGTAATATTTCCGTATTAACCCTTTTCTCGTTTTGCTTTTTCTGGAACGGCCTCTAGTTCGTAAGGGTAACTTTCAATTATGCGCGATTATTTCCTTCGACGACTCTTGCTCATTCCGCCCACTATTCTTGGGGTTACGATGATTGTATTCGTCATAACTCGTTTTGTTCCTGGCGGTCCGTTAGAGCGAGCAATAATGGAGGCCCAGATGGCGAGTTCCGGTCAAGGTAGCCAGTCTTCAGGAAACGTTTCCACTATGGGTGAAGGATCAGGTCTTTCAGACGCCCAGATGCAGGAATTGAAGGAGTACTACGGATTTGATAAGCCAGCAATTATCGCGTACTTCGATTGGCTGGCTCGTTTGGCAAAGGGGGACCTGGGCACATCTACACGCTATCAGGATTCCGTATGGGGACAGATTAAAGGGAGGTTCCCTATTTCGCTCTTCTATGGAATCACAACGATGATTGTGACTTACTTGGTGTGTATTCCCCTTGGAATGCTAAAGGCAATTAAGCACAACGCCCCGATCGATACGTATTCGTCGATCCTAGTGTTTTTCGGCTACTCGATTCCTGGATATGCGTTGGGTTCGCTGCTGCTGCTGTTTTTTTCGGCGCGATTGGAATGGTTTCCCATGGGAGGGTTTACTAGTTTGTATTTCGACGACCTTAGTTTGCCTGAGAAAATAGGCGATATTGTTAGCCATGCGGTTTTGCCGCTAATTTGTTATCTGATTGGTAGCTTCGCGGTTACCACACTTTTGATGAAGAATCATTTGATGGACAATATGGCCGCGGATTACATGCGAACTGCAGTTGCCAAGGGATTGTCGTATCGATCGTCCGTGTTTAGGCATGCCTTGCGCAATTCCCTAATTCCAATCGCTACGACTTTTGGGCAGAACGTAACGCTGATCTTGACGGGTTCGTTTCTGATCGAGACGATATTCGATATCGATGGATTGGGTTTGTTGGGCATCAATGCGGTTTTTGACCGCGACTACCCCGTTGTCATGGGAATAGTATTCCTGTCGAGCCTTCTGTTGCTGTTGGGCAATGTCATTTCCGACGCCCTTGTCGCTATGGTCGACCCGAGGATCCGATTCAAATAAACTAATACTGACTGAATTCCATACGTGCGCCTTAATCCGCTAACAGCTAAAAAGCTCAATCGATTCCGCCAGATCAAACGAGGCTACTATTCGTTTTTGATCATTGCTGTTTTGGTGGGGCTGAGTGCTGTTGGAGAATTACTGATCAATAGCCGGGCGCTCGTCGTCGAATATGAAGGTAGCTTCTATTTTCCCACATACGGCGGTATGATTCCGGGCGAGACATTTGGGTTGGACTATTCATATGAGACGAATTACCGCGATTTGAAGGAAGCGTTTTCTCAAAAGGCCGATGGCAATTGGGTGCTAATGCCTTTTGTGCCCTATAACTCGTTAGAGAATAATGAATACGAAGGCCTGTTCAAGCCGGGTCCACCATCATTGTCCGAAAGGCACATACTGGGAACAGATACGACTGGGCGCGATATTTTCGCTCGCTTGTTTTTTGGCATGCGTATTGCCATTCTGTTTTCAGCCGCTTTTCTTGTGCTTACCTACTTGGTCGGTATCGCAATCGGTTGTTTGATGGGTTACTTTGGGGGAGTGTTCGATTTGGTCGGGCAGCGATTGATAGAGATTTGGTCGAATATGCCTTTTCTTTACGTGGTCATTATCGTATTCTCCGTCGTTCCAAGTTCTCTTTCGAACACTGCCCGTATTTTGATTTTACTCATGATAATGGTGGCATTCTCGTGGATGGGAATGACTTACTACATGCGGACTGGGGCCTATAAGGAAAAGGCTCGAGACTATGTTGCTGCCGTAGAGGCTTTGGGTGCTGGGCCGGGACGAATTATCTTTCGTCATATCATCCCGAACACGCTTGCGACGATTGTCACGTTCATGCCCTTCACTATCGTGGGAGCGATTACTGCGGTGACTGCTCTTGATTATCTGGGATTTGGCTTGCCGCCTCCAACTCCCAGTTTGGGTGAGTTACTCAAGCAAGGCACGGACAACCTCACTACGGCTCCCTGGATTGTTTCGTCTTCCTTTGTTGCTTTAGTGCTCTTGTTGACCCTGGTTGCCTTTGTGGGCGAGGCAATTAGGGAGGCTTTTGACCCTAAGAAATTCACAGTGTATAAATAATTTAAATTCGATGAGAATGAAATGCTTAGCAAATACTGTAATCGCAGCCCTTGTTTTTGGGGCTTTTTCTGGTTGTTCTTCCAAGATTGAAGATAGCGAGGCCATTTTCGAGAATGCCGCTGCGCGGAAGGTCAATATCGATGTATTTCGGGCGGAAGTCCAAGAATATTACCGAACGAAAATAGCGTTGCCTCCCGATTTACAGGAAGATCTGGAAAGCGGTGAGATTACGCAGGACCAGGTTAACGAGCGGATAGCTGCGGGCGAGTTTGCCAAATTCTTTCAATTCAAGACACTGGCTGATTTGCCTTCAAAATTGGTGTGGGTCGACTCATCGAACCTTCCCGAAATAGGATCTCCCAAGGCGAAGAAAGGGGGAACGGCTTATGCTGCAATTCAGGATTTTCCGAGGACTCTACGAACAATAGGCCCGGACAGTAATGGATCGTTTAGAGGTTACTTGCTTGATGATGTTGCTGTGCAAATCGCTCATCGGCACCCAAATATGAATGAGATTGGGCCGAATGGGAATTACTACTACCCAGGTTTAGCTAAGGAGTGGGCCATCGATAATGAGACGCAAACCGTTTATGTCAGGCTCGATCCGAAAGCTCGCTGGTCCGATGGCGAACCGGTTACTGCTGATGATTTTCTCTTCAAATTCTTTTTCATGCACAGTAAGTATATCAAGGCTCCTTGGTATAATAATTTCTACAATCGATTCTTTTCGGGGATAACCAAGTATGATGACCTGACCTTCGCGGTTAAGGTCTCGGTGAATAAGCCCAATTTTACGACTTACGTCTTTGAAGATATTCCTATGCCGGAACATTTTTACGGGGAATTAGGCGATGACTACACGGAGCGTTACCAATGGAAGTTCGCTCCGACCACAGCAGCCTATGTAATAGAAGAGGGCGATATTCGAAAGGGTGATTCGATCACCTTTACCCGGCAAAAAGAATGGTGGCAAAGGATAAACGAAATTTTCGTTACCGTTACAATTACGATAAACAGCGTATTCAAGTTGTGCGGGATAATGCTAAGGCATTCGAGATGTTCAAGAAAGGGGAATTGGATGGATTCGGGCTTAGTTTGGCTGAGTACTGGTACGATAAACTTCCCGATGACGATCCGTTGGTAGAGAATGGATACATCAAGAAAGCGGTGTTCTATAATCAACGTCCGCGTCCTCCTTACGGAATGTGGATGAACCGCAGCAAACCTTTGCTGGACAATCGGGATATTAGGCTTGGCATACAGTACTCGTCGAATTGGCAATTGGTAATCGATAAGTATTTTCGGGGCGACTATCAGCGCTTAAATCATACGGCAGTTGGATATGGCCCGTTTTCTCATCCGAAAATTGGAGCGAGGGAGTTTTCCGTAGATAAAGCCTTGGAGCATTTTGCAAAAGCCGGATTCAATAAACGAGGACCGGATGGAATTCTGGTGAATGACGAGGGAGTAAGACTATCCATTTCTTTGACAACAAGTTATACGACACTGAAAGATGCGCTTACGATAATCAAAGAAGAAGCGGTGAAAGCGGGTCTGGATTTGCGTCTTCAGGTCTTGGATGGCACAGCTGGTTTTAAGTTGGCTCAGGAAAAGCAGCATGAGATTCATTTTTTGGCTTGGGGGTATGGGGCAGAAATGTATCCGCGATATTGGGAAACATTTCATTCGAGGAACGCATACAATGCTGACGGTTCTATAAAGACCCAGACCAACAATCTAAACAGTATGAATATCCCGGAGCTCGATACTTTAATTGACGAATACCGTGCGTCTACCAATTCGAGTAAGATGATTGAAATGGCGCACGAAATGGAGGAGATTGTTCATGATGATGCTGCATTCGTACCCGCTTTCGTAATACCATTCTATCGAGTTGGATATTGGCGGTGGCGTCACTATCCGGATGATTTCGATGTGATGCAGAGCAGTTCCTCGAGCGAGTTCGGTTTTGCCTGGATGGATGTCGAGGAGAAGAAAGCGACGCTTAAGGCGAAGAGATCCGGCGAGACTTTCGAAAAATCGATCGAAGTTTACGACCAGTACAAAAACCGCTAGCGTCTCGTTTCTATGTTAGAAGACAAGTTGCTCTTATCGGTGAAGGATTTAGTCACTGCGTTCGATACGGACGCAGGCAGGGTGACAGCTGTAGATGGGGTATCCTTCGACCTCCAGGAGGGGAAGACGCTCGGAGTGGTGGGTGAGTCCGGCTGCGGTAAGAGTGTGACGGCAATGTCTATTATGCAGTTATTGCCTCGGCCGATGGGGCAAATCATTGGTGGATCAATTCATTTTAATGGTGAGGACCTTGTGATGGCATCGGAAGAGCGAATGGGTTCGATAAGAGGAAAGGAAATAGGAGTGATTTTCCAGGAACCGATGACCGCTCTGAATCCGGTTCACCGAATTGGACAGCAATTGAGCGAATCGCTTTTGCTACATGAAGGTTTGAGCAAGAAGGAGGCTTGGAGTCGCTCTATCGAGATCTTGAAATTGGTGGGCATTCCTTCGCCGGAAGTTCGGGTCAGTGAATACCCGCATCAACTTTCAGGCGGGATGCGGCAGCGAGTAGTGATTGCGATCGCACTGGCTTGCCGTCCTAGCCTGGTGATTGCTGATGAGCCGACGACTGCCCTGGATGTTACGGTCCAAGCTCAAATACTCGAGCTGATACAGTCGCTCCAAGAGGAAATGGGATTGTCGGTGATGATGATTACCCATGACTTGGGAGTGATCGCGGAAACATGCGATGATGTTGTGGTTATGTATGCAGGCCGGGTTGCGGAGAAGGGAAATACTCAGCAGATCTTTGAGAACCCTCAGCATCTATATACCTTGGGTTTGTTAAATTCGATCCCGAAATTGGGTACGCCGCGCAAGCAACGACTCAACACGATTGATGGATACGTTCCGGGTTTGGACGAAATGCCAGTGGGGGCTCGTTTTGCTCCTCGATCTCAGCATCCGAGAGTGGCGGAGTATTTGGCATCCGAAGATTTTAAAACAGTGAAGCCTGGGTTGGTCGAAGTGGAGCCTGGGCATTGGGTGGAGGACTGTGCGTATGTACGAGCCTTCTAAAATTGTTTTCTAATGGATACGGACGGCGGCAATCAGCGAGGGGAGATACTCCTCGAAGTGAAAAACCTAAAGGTGCACTTCCCAGTGAAGGAGGGTTTGTTCTCGCGGGCCAAGAAATATTGCAAGGCGGTGGATGGGATCGACCTACAGGTGAAGGCGGGCGAGACCTTTGGGCTGGTAGGGGAATCTGGGTGTGGAAAATCGACTTTGGGCAAGGCTATTTGCCGTTTACTAAATCCAACTGAGGGTGAAATCCGTTTCGATGGTCGGGACGTTGGGAGATTGGGGCGGGCCGCGATGCGCCCTTTGAGACGCGATCTGCAGATCATTTTTCAGGACCCAGTTGAATCGCTTGACGCTCGTCATACCGTGCGGGAAATATTGGAGGAACCGTTCATCATCCAGAAAATGGGAAATACGGTTTTTCGCGAAAAGAAGGTGAGGAAGCTTCTGGACAAGGTTGGTTTGGCGGCGACAGCGGCGGATCGCTATCCTTTTGAATTCTCAGGTGGTCAGCGCCAGCGCATCGGAATTGCTCGGGCGATAGCATTGGAACCCAAATTGATCGTGTGCGATGAGCCCGTTTCCGCTCTCGACGTATCTGTACAAAGCCAGATTCTAAATCTGCTAATGGATCTACAGAAGGAGATGGGGGTCTCTTATCTTTTCATCGCGCATGACTTAGCCGTAGTGAAGGTTATATCCGATAGGATAGGCGTTATGTATTTGGGCAAAATGGTTGAGCAAGCAGACGCTGATACATTGTTTTCTAATCCGATGCATGAGTACACGAAGGCCTTGATCTCTGCCATACCCATTGTCTCCCCGGGACAAAAACGAGAGCGAACGATCCTGAAGGGTGATGTGCCTTCTCCGATCGATCCGCCTCCAGGGTGTGCATTCGCGCGCCGAAGCCCTATCAGCGTGAGCGAGGAGGTTGCCTCTTGCCCGAGCGAATATAAGGAGGTTGAGCCTGGGCATTGGGTTGAGGTGCATCCTGCTACGGTTAGGGATTACGATGCTCTTGAAGGTCTTTAGATGTCGTCTCTTCCTGAGTACAATTGGGGTTGCTTGGAGGCAGAGGCCACCAAGCTTGTCGAATCGAGTATCGAATCGCTTCCGTCTGAATTGAGACTTTTGGCGTCTAGGATGCCCGTTGTTTATAGGAATTGGCATCCGGACGCTTCAGAAGGTGATGAGGAGGCGGTCGAGTTGTTGGGCGAGTATCTTTCGTACGAAGATGATCGGCTCGGGGAGCAGAATGGTCCGATCGTTTTATATCTGGGAGCGATTCAACTCTATTGCGCAGAGGAAGGGGTCTCTTTCAATGATGAAGTTCGTGTGACCTACTTGCATGAGCTCGGGCACCACTTCGGATGGGACGAGGATGAGCTTGCACAGCGTGGTTTGGCTTAGCCAGCAATGCTCTTCAGAGACGGCGTTTATACTTCGTCTGCGGTGACGGCCTAGTATTTTCCTTCGAGGTTAACGATGTAGTGTCGTGTGCCGGAATCGAAGTCGATGGTTTCCCGTTCGTTCGGGGCGGCTGCGACTGACGCTTGAGCTGCGGGAGTGTCGTTGGTTTTGTAGTAGACTTCGAGCTCTTGCGGGCAGCATTTGCCCGGTCGTCATTCGGGTAGCCGCCAGGGATTAGTGACCGTCGCGGAGTACGGTGTCGTTGAATAAGACTGGATTTGAGCTCATCGGGATACGCTAGTATCCCCAAGAATAGGTTTGAGTTGATAGAGCAGCATTAAGCTTACAGCGTGAAGGCGCAGAGCCTGATCCGGTTTGTGGTTCGAAAAATCGGCTCGGGGAGTGGGCGTTGGCCTCGGTGCGCCATTGGGGATAGACGATCAGGTTCTGAAGAGGATGTTTTCTCTTAAGAAGAAGGCTGTGGCTATGCGCATGACTATATAGGCGTAGATAAAGGAACTTCCGAGAGATATCGCGAAGTAGAGGGGGTTGAATAGATCGCCGAGTATTTGCTTCATGGTCAGCGATATATTGAGGACGGGGATGAACGCTGTGTAGAGGTGGTTTTCCGCTCCGAAAATGGATGACAGCATTGCGGGTAGTAGAACTATGGATATGAAGGGAAGGATGTAGGTTTGGGCTTCTTTTTGATTGCGAGCGAAGCTGGAAATAACGAGAAGCATCGATGAGGTAAATAAGGCTAGGGGAACCACTATCAATAACATGGCGAGGACCGAGCTGAGCTTGATCGAAATTTGGTCGCCCAAGGTATCTTTGAGAATATCGAGGCCGAAGGTCAATGGGGCGACGATTCCGGTGATAGCGCATAGGGCGGCGATTAAGCTGATTGTGAAAATAGTGAAGAGCTTTCCTTGGACGATCTCGAAGCGCGACGCGGGGGAGACGAGTAAAGTTTCCATGGTGCTGCGTTCTTTTTCGCCAGCACAGAGATCGAAGGCGGTTTGGATGCCTCCGAATGCAGCGCTGATCACGATTAAGTAGGGAAGAAAAAGTCCAAGCAGAAAGGAGCCGGTGGATGCGCTGGTGGCGATATTGTTTACCTTTAGACTGGTTGGCTTCGCGAATGATTCGGGAAGATCCATTTTTTGGATACGTTTGGCGAGTGCGTATTGGTCGAATTCGCCGATGATTTTCCGTAGTCGATTATTTGCGTTTTGAGACGTTTCGTTGGCGAAGGTGAAGATAATTTCCAGCCCGACGGATTGATTGTTTTGGAAGTCGTTTCGAGCGGTTTCGGAGACGACGAGGGCAGCCCGGACAATGCGTTCTTCTACTGCGGTGATTACGTCGTCGCGCGTTTCGAAGCGCTGGGTTTCGATCGATGCGTTGTCTTCAAGCTTTTGAATGAGTTCCGGGAATGCGGTTTGTTCTACGATGCCAATATTCAAGATGGCATCCATTTTTTGCATTTCCTTTTTACCACCGAAAAAAAGCACTGTACCTAGAATTAGCGGGGTGACGATCAGGGGTGAAACGATGACTCCAAGTAGGACGCGTTTATCGCGGAGCGTCTCTCGTAGTTCTTTACGAAATACAATGTAACTGAGACGGCTAAACATTTGTGTCCTCCATTCGGTGTACGATTTTCAGAAAGGCGTTTTCCATGACGGTTTCACCGGTTTGCTGGCGAAGCTCGTTTACGGAGCCTTCGGCTGCCACAATCCCATGGTGTACGATCGCTACGCGATCGCAGAGGCGTTCGACTTCGCTCATGATATGCGTGGAGAACACGACAGTCAGGTTGTCGCTCCGGCATTGTTCGATGAAGGCCATGATCGTTTGGGAGGTCATGACGTCGAGTCCGCTAGTCGGTTCGTCGAAAATCATAACGGGTGGGCGATGGACGATGGAGCGAGCGATTGAGACGCGTTGCTTTTGGCCGGTGGAAAGCTTGTCGCAGCGACCATTTTGGAATTCGCCAATTTCAAGGCGTTCGATGAGTTCGTCGACGCGTCTCGAGAGGTCGGTTCCTTTAAGGTTATTGAGCTGGCCGAAGTACTCGATCATTTCGCGGGCTGTGAGACGTCCGTAGAGGGCGGTGCTACCTGAAAGAAAACCGATGCAACGGCGGACTTCTTGCGGGTTTTCGCGGATATCGTAGCCGGCGATGGTTGCGTTCCCGTGGGTCGGCTCAAGCAGAGTGCCGAGCATGCGCAAGGTGGTGGTTTTGCCGGCGCCGTTAGCTCCGAGGAGCCCGAAAATTTGGCCGGGGCGGCAGTTGAGGCTCAGATTATTGACGGCTCGGACTAGACCGCGTTTTCGGTCGCGAAATGTTTTGGTGAGATTTTCGGCGATTATCACGTATTCCTGGGGATTGTTGGGTTTGAACAAGGGCTGATCGGCGAGAGGATCGAGCCAGGTTCATGTTATCGGAGGAGAGAGGAGAAACCTAAGAATCGCCTGAGACTCGTGAATAGGGTGAATTGCCTGGGGTTGGAGTCGAGGGCTTAGGGTGTTTTCTCCCTGGGGAATGGGCGCTTTCTGCGCTTTTTCTGAAATAAGTGAGCTCTAATACCTAAAGTGGCTCTGAAACGTGTCGATAAGAGAGGAAGCGGATCTCGGATTAAGAGATTTCCGCTACTAGAATTTGTTCTTATTGGATTAGATGGATTGTTAAAAGCGGAGCTTCCTGAAGGGAGCTCCGCTTTATTTTTTGGGGATGATGAGTTGTCTTCGGAGCGGTAAGCGTTTGACTGGTTCCCGAAATGAGCCAGATCGAAAAGGAAATCGCATTCGACAGCGTAGAAGAAGCCATCGCGGAAGTAGCGATTGGGCGTCCGGTAATCGTAACAGACGATGAGGATCGCGAGAACGAGGGTGATTTGATCATCGCAGCGGCGAAAGTGACGCCGGAATCGGTTAACATGATGATACAGCATGCTCGCGGTCTGATTTGCGCTCCGTGTACGGCTCACCATTTACAGCGTTTGGGCATTACTCAAATGGTCGATGAGAACCGCGAGTCGCATAAGACGGATTTCACGGTATCGGTTGATGCGGCGGAAGGCATCTCCACAGGCATCAGCGCTTATGATCGTTTTCGCACGATCCAATTGCTCGGCAACCCGGACACGCGTCCGGGCGAAATGGTCCAGCCGGGGCATATCTTTCCTTTGAAAGCGAAGGATGGGGGAGTTTTGGAGCGGGCCGGGCATACTGAAGCTGCGATCGATTTGTCGTCGATGGCGGGGTTGTTTCCATGCGCGGCGATTTGCGAGATTCTCAATGATGACGGTACAATGGCCCGTGTGCCCGAATTGTATGCTTTTAAGAAGAGGTTTGGGCTGAAGATGATTTCCATAGCCGCTTTGATCGAATACCGAATCAAGCGCGACAAACTGGTGTCGCTGGTTCGAGAGATGCCTTTCGAGACGGAATTAGGGACATTCACGTTGAAAGTCTTTCGTAGCAAGTTGGATCAGATGGAGCATTACGCGTTGGTCGCGGGGCAGCTCAGCGCATCGCCAACGCTGGTACGCGTGCACGCTGAGAATTTGTTTACCGACTTGTTTCGGAAGTTGGGCAAGCAAAGTAGCGATCCGTTTCATGCAGCAATGGTCAAGATTTCAGAGGAAGGCTCGGGGGCGGCGGTTTTCATTAGCCGGCCGGACCGAGGGTTTTCCCAATTGGATGAAGTAAAATCGGCTACGGAATCGACGGGTTTGCGCGATTACGGAATCGGCGCTCAAATTTTGGTTGCGCTGGGGTTGGAGAAGATCCGCCTGTTGTCGAATACGAGTCGGAACGTGGTTGGCTTGGATGGATTCGGGCTGGAAATCGTCGAGCAAGTGAAGTTGTAGCTAAGCGCAAGCGTCTGCTGACAGGTTAATCTCTAATCGATTTTGCATAATTTCCAATTACGCCTTTACATGGCGCGTTAACGAGCGCATCTCCGTGTCTCCTTTCACCTTGTTCTTACTATGAGTCGACTATCGCCAAAACCTTCCGAGATTGACGGATCCGATTTTTCAATCGCGATCGTCGCCGCTCGGTACAATGATGTCTATGTGGATGGATTGCTGAAGGGCGTCCAGACTGAGCTTGAAAATGCGGGAGTTCCGGCGGAGAAGGTGCTCGTCGAACGGGTGCCGGGTTCGAATGAATTGCCGATAGCGGTTCAACTGATTGCGAAGCACGGGAATTACGATGCGATTGTGGCTCTTGGAGCGATTATTGCAGGAGGTACGAAGCACTACGAACTCGTTGCGGATTCGTCGAATATCGGTCTGCAGCAAGTTGCTTTGGATACGAATGTGCCGGTGGTCAATGGTGTGATTGTGGGTGACGACGAAGAGCAAGTTAAGGACCGGTGCGTTGGGACGATTCCGAAGGGTTCGGAATTTGGTCAGTGCGCATTGGAAATGGCGCGATTGCGTCGAGGTTATCTATAGGATTGTAGAGATGAGCGAAGGCAAAAAATCGCAACGCAGACAATGCCGTATCGCGTGCATGCAGTATCTGTATTCCTGGTCGATCAATAAGCCGAACGATCTTAACGATTCGATTCGGCTCTTTTACGAGGACCAAGAAGACCAGAGCGAAGACCGCGACTATTATTCGTTCGCGGATGAACTGATTTACGGAGTGATCGAGAATTCGGAGGATATCGACGGAAAAATTCGCGAGATCGCGAATAACTGGGATTTCGGGCGCATCGCTAAGATTGATTTGGCTATTTTGCGTATGGCTATTTTCGAACTATTGTTCCGTAAGGATATTCCGCCTGTGGTTACTATCAATGAAGCTGTCGATTTGAGTAAACTATACTCAGCCGAGGAATCTCGCCGCTTTGTAAATGGCATTCTTGATCGCATTCATGGTCAGCTCGATCGTCCGTCGCGTAGCGCTAGCGAGGAATAGAAGGTCGGGGTTGTCGTCGAAAACGGAGTTATTGGTTTAGTTGATATATAGAACTGAGAATTTTTCTAATGCGGTCGCTGTTTAAGAAATTCAAAGAAGGCCTGTCGAAGTCGGCTAAAAGCTTTGCTGAAAAGACAGGTGGAATCTTTCGTCAGGCAAAGCTCGATGCCTCGTCGATCGAAGAGTTGGAAGAGGCCCTGTATGCGGCTGATTTCGGCTATGAAACGACTGAGGAAATTATCGAGGAAACGAAACAGGCGTATCGAAAAAACAAGGACTTGCGTGGTAAAGACGTGGCAGCGATTGGATCGGCGGTTCTGCGTCGGGTTCTTGAGGGTTCGGAAGGAACGATCGATTTTAAGGATGATCGCCCCACTGTGATATGCTTGATAGGCGTGAATGGTTCAGGAAAGACAACCACTACTGCGAAGTTGGGAAGCCAATGCAAAGCAGAGGGGCGTCAAGTTTTGGTAGCGGCTTGCGATACTTTTCGCGCGGCGGCGACCGAGCAGCTTAGGGAGTGGAGCAATCGCCTGGACCTAGATATGGTGTCGGGCGAGCGTGGCTCGGACGCGGCGGCTGTAGCATATGATTCCTGGCAAGCGGCGAAGAGTCGGGGCAAGGATACGCTTATCGTGGATACGGCGGGGCGTTTGCATACGAAGAGCAATTTGATGGATGAGCTCGCTAAAATTCGTCGCGTTTTGCAGAAACATGATGAAACGGCTCCGCATTACAGTTTACTCGTAGTGGATGGCAGCCTTGGTTCGAATTCGATCGAGCAAGCACGAGTCTTTCACGAGAAATTCGGTTTGGATGGGCTTGTCGTTACGAAACTTGACGGAACGAGTCGTGGCGGATCGCTGGTGGGCATTTACCGTGAGCTGAAGTTGCCGATCTATTTTCTTGGACTTGGGGAAAAGGCGGAAGACTTGCAGGCGTATCAGGTAGGTAATTACGTGGATGCTGTGTTTGGCGTGGGCTAGGGGTCTTGAGATTTTACTTTGTTCGTTAGGGATCGTTTAGTGCATGGACGGTAGTATAGCTGAAAATAACCTAGAAACCACGTCGGGCTGCGACGTAGCTGCGAAAGGGACTCGCACGGGTTTTATAATTTGCTAGACTATTAGGGATTAAATTGACGCGCATGCTCCCATTGGAACTAACCCCACGATCTATGCCAGCTGTGGGGCATGAAAAACGCTCGGCTCCGGAGAGGCGCTGAAAATTGCGATTGACGAACGAGATTAGTCCCAGTTTAGGACCATGCGTATGTAGTAGGTCGTGTCGAGTTCGTCTTTGCCGCTGAGGGCAGCATCGGCATCGTAGTCATTGGCGAATCCGAAGCGGACGCTGTATCTTTTAGCCTTGAGCGGGAGGTCGATCGAGGTGTCTTGATAGAGACGGTAACTACCAAAGTCTTCGATGGTTGGCGTGAACTTGATCCGGTTGACGAGTTTGCCCCATTTGAGCGTTTCTTTGTGTTCTAAGCCGATGTCGAGACTCGCTGCACTGAGTTCTTCGCGACTGCTGAAATCGCTGTAGTTCTCGAAGCGATATCCGAGACCGCCACGAAGATTGAGGAAGCGTGTGTCGGTGTTGGCGAATGTGTATCCAAAACCGGCGGCGGTCGTGACGAATAGGTCAGCATCCTTTATTACGTCACGTCCGAGTTCGCTGCTGACGAACCAGTTCCAATCGCTGCTTATCTGATTGGTGTAGTCGATACCGGCACGGGAATCATCCGCACTCTTGGAGCCGTCTGTTTCTTCAAAGTTAGCTCGCGAGTAGAAGTCTAGCTTGTCGTCGGGTCCTTTTAGCGTAGCGCGAAAGCTCATTCCCACTCCGCTGCTGTCGGAGTTGCCGCTTTTGCCGGTTAGGTCGAATGCCGCTTCGTGCGCCCAGGAGCGTTTGAGCTTTTCGATTTTAGCTGCTTGGCGAGACTCTGCTGGGCTTTGCTTTCCGGGCTGCCAGCTTTCTTGGATCTTGTCGATCGACGTGGACAGCTCGCCATCCTGGGTGTTGACCTTGAGTTCCTTGTTTCCAGATCCCTCAAGGATACCCACATAGGACGCGCCGCTTTCGAAGGAAACGAAAATGGGTTCGTCCGTGGTGATTGTCTCGACATGAGTTTGATCTACTTCGATTTCGCCAGCGAAGTCGGTAGTAATCTTTATTTTTCCGCCTGTGATCCCTTGGATCTTCCCATTGATGGTCGATCCGCTTTTGGTGAAGATGACGTCGGCGAATGAAGTAGAGACTGTCAAAAGGGAGGCTACAAAAATTGCGATGAAGTTTTTCATTTTGTTAGTTATTTCGAAATAGCGTAGACTTGATCAGTGGATTGATTGAATCGGTTGCGAAGTCTGAAGTGGTTGCGTTGACCCAAAGCACTCAAAAGCTTTCCGAATCCTAGGTGAAAAACATTACGAAATCGATTCTTGGCAAGAATAGAGTGTTGGGGCGATTGCCGATTTTGAGAGAGATCAGGGAATGCTCTTGGGTAGCTTTTCCGTATAGATCCCTAGTGGGCAATGGGAATTCGGTTTGCAAACGCTATTTAGGACGTGTTTGACTCATTCTCAGAGCCATGAGTGCGAAAAACGACAGTATTTGGAATGCCCTGAGGGCGGAAGCAGAGGAATCGGCCACCACTGAGCGTTTGTTGGTGGCCTATTTTCAGGAGACGGTTTTGGGGCAAAAGTCCTTCGCTGCGGCTTTGAGCTATACTTTGGCCTCGAAGCTTCGGGACGATATTTTGCCGAGCATTACCTTGAGGGACTTGTTCTTGGAGATTCTCGAGGAGGAGGATGGTTTGCGCGAGATCGTGCGGGTCGATTTACAGGCGGTGAAGGATCGCGATCCCGCGGCGGCCGGTTATCTAACGCCATTTCTCTTTTTTAAGGGATTCCATGCTTTGTCGGCTTATCGTTTCGCTCACTATCTTTGGTTTGAGGATCGCAAGACTCTGGCGCTATACTTGCAAAGCCTCATATCGAAGGTCTTTGGCGTGGATATCCATCCGGCGGCGACGATTGGACGGGGAATCCTTATTGACCATGGCAATGGCGTGGTGATCGGGGAAACTGCGGTTTTGGGCGATAATGTGTCGATCATGCAAGGGGTTACTTTGGGTGGAACCGGAAAGGAACAGGGCGATCGCCATCCAAAAGTGGCTGATGGGGTGTTGATCGCATCTGGCGCGAAGGTTTTGGGAAACATCAGGATCGGCGAAGGGGCGAAGGTCGGAGCTGGAAGCGTTGTGCTGAAGGACGTGAAGGCGCACTGCACCGTGGTGGGTGTACCTGCGAAAAGCGTCGGCGTTTGCAGGGAAAGCGCGCCTGCTTTAGCGATGAACCAGCAGATCGAGAACAACGGATTCGGCGGTTTCGATCCTGTGATTTGAGTGGCCTTTAGGTTTTCGGGGTGAGTCGTCGTTTGCCATTTGACCTCGCTGAAAGGGTGTTGGTATTGGCTATCGGAACATTCCCGCAGTTTTAATTCTAACTTTTTCCTTTATCCCTTCGATTGTGTTTCTAGAGTCTCGCTATGCCCAATACATTCGGGAAGTTATTTTCAATCAGCACCTGGGGCGAAAGCCACGGGGGAGGCGTCGGCGTCGTGATCGACGGTTGCCCTCCGGGTCTGCCGATTGAGGCAGAAGAGATTCAGGTAGAGCTCGATCGGCGACGTCCGGGTCAGAGCGACATCGTAACTCCGCGCAAGGAAGCGGACCAAGTGCAGATTCTTTCGGGAGTTTACGAAGGTCGCACGACCGGCACGCCGATTTCGATGTTGGTGTTCAATAAGGATCATCGCCCATCAGCCTATTCGGAGATGAAGGAGAAATTTCGCCCGTCGCACGCGGACTACACTTATCAAACGAAATACGGCCACCGAAATCCTGAAGGCGGTGGGCGCTCATCGGCACGTGAGACGATCGGTCGGGTAGCAGCGGGAGCGATTGCCAAGAAAATCTTGGGTCTTGCGGGTAAGGTTGAGACCATCGCTTATGTAAAACGCGTTCAGGATATCGAAATGCCGGACGACGTGCTTATCACTTCGAATTTGATCGAGGCGAATTCGATTCGTTGTCCGCATGCAGAGACTGCGGAAAAGATGATCGCACGAATACTTGAAGTTAGAGGTCAGGGTGATTCTGTTGGCGGCGTCATTGAGTGTCGAATACGGAATCTTCCGGTTGGGTTAGGCGAGCCGGTCTTCGATAGATTCGAAGCCGATCTTGCCAAGGCTATGCTGTCGCTTCCCGCGACTAAAGGATTCGAAGTCGGTAGCGGTTTTTCGGGTACGCTGATGAAGGGGTCTGAGCATAACGACCCATTCGAAAATCGTGGCGGAGATATACGTACGACGACGAATCGTTCGGGTGGCGTTCAGGGTGGAATTACTAATGGAGAGGATGTATGCTTCCGCGTTGCGTTCAAGCCGACCGCAACCTTGCTTCAGTCGCAGGATACGGTTGATGTCGATGGAAATGAAACGGAGTTAAAAGCTCGCGGTCGCCACGACCCGTGCGTCTTGCCCCGAGCGGTACCGATTGTCGAAGCCATGGCCAATCTTGTCGTGCTGGATCACTGGATGCGTCAGCATGCACAGAATCGCTTGTTCGCATTTTAGCGCCCAATAAGATGTCAGAGCGATTGGTGTACCTTATTTTAGGTTCGAAGGGAGCGGGGCAGGACGATGTCGTTTCTGATCTTGTGGACTTCGGAGTAGCGGATGATTTGAAACCTCAGGTGTTTGTGTCGGAAGACGATGTTTCCGCATGGGGAGTTGAGCCGACGATTCATCACAAGCAAGTTGGGCTGAATCGATACTCTTGGCAGGGTTTCGAGGCAGGCTTAGCGTTTGAGCCGACAGGCGATGTTGTTTTCGTAGTCGCTGATGGGCTCGCCGATCCCGCGGATTTTGTGGAAGCGTTTTTCTTTTGGTTTCAGGAGTCTGGTTATGAAATTGGCCGCGTTATAACGGTTGCGGATTGCGATCGAATTTCGGCGGATAAACGATTGCTGCCGTGGTACGATTGCTGTATCCATTTCTCAGATATAGTACTGCTGTCAAACCGACAGACGGTTTCGAATAAATGGATCGAGGAATTCAAAAATCGTTATGCGAAGGAGTATTATCCTTGTCATTTCGAATTGGTGAAAAAGGGTCGTTTGGCAAATCCGTCATTCACTCTGGAACCTCAGCCACGTCGGATTTCGAAGCTATTTGACGAGGTCGATGTGTCGGGAGGCAATGGCGTGGACGCGTTGGCCTATTTGGATGACGATGTGGAAATAGGCGGTGTCGAGGAAGAGGAGCCCGAGGAGGACGACGAAGAGGAATTCGAAGGCGGAGATCCTTCGAAAGATCCGTTTCTTGCTCGAGTAGCTAAAGCCCGCCGTGATCGGCCGCTGCCTGACGTTTCTAAGTTGCTGGGCTAGTTGGCAGGACGCTTGCGAAAACGTTGTTGTCGATTCAGTGCGTTTTAGGGTATGCGTACTGTGATGAAACGTTCACGCCTACTTCTTCTTGTTTTCGTTGCCTATGCTAGTTCGGCTGGTTTGGCGGATCGTCCGAACATTCTGTTTATCATGACGGATCAGCACTTCGGCGGCGCGATGAGCGGAGTGATGGGCGACCGCTATGTTAAGACGCCCAATTTGGATTCGTTGGCGGAGAGTGGCGTTCGTTTCGATCGGGCTTATGCTCCGAATCCGATATGCGTTCCTGCCCGCAATTCGATTTTCAGCGGATACTATCCATTTGAGACCGGCTTACAGACGAATTCCAAGCAGCCGTTGCCGGAGCGCATTGTCAGTATGGGTAAACATTTCAAGGATGCGGGCTACGATACTGGCTATTTCGGGAAATGGCACTTGAATATGAAAACGGAAGATGCAGAGCGTCATGGATTCGATGAGACGGGCGTGCTCAAAAACAACGGGGCAGATCATTTGATTCCTGAGCCTACGATAGCGTTCCTCAATCTGAAGCGCGATAAGCCTTTTCTGTTGGTCGCTTCGTTTACGGGACCTCATGATATTTGTGAAATGGTACGTGGTCAGAAAATTCCGGGAGGTCCAATCGGGGAGTTCCCAGACGCGGAGGATTGCCCGCCAGTGCCTGTTAACGTGGCTCCGCCGATCGATGAGACGGATAGCATGTTTTTGATGCGCAAGAGCTATCAGGCGACCACCATGACTCCGATTGCCCATTTCAATAATGATAAGTGGCGTCAGATGCGTTGGGGGTATTATCAATTGATCGAACGGTCGGATCGGGAGATAGGCAAAGTGCTCGCTGCCTTGAAGGAATCCGGACTCGAGGAGAATACACTGGTCATTTTCACCGCTGATCATGGTGATTGCACGGGAGCGCATAGTTTTGCCCAGAAAACGGTTTTTTACGATGAGTCCGCTCGTATACCTTTAATACTTTCGTTTCCTGGCAAGGTCTCTCCAAGCGTTACGCGGAAGCTTGTGAATGTCGGAGTGGATACCTTTCCGACTATGTTGGATTTTGCGGGGCTTGAAATTCCGAGTTCTTTTAAAGGTCGATCGGTTAGGCTTGTATGCGAAAATCCCAATTTGTCTAACTGGCGTGAATACGTAGTCGTATCTAACCACATGGTTCAAGGAGCGGTTCCTGTAGGCAGAACAGGAATTCCCCAGAGCCGAGGACGTATGCTTCGGACTGACGATTTTAAATACGCCGTGTACGATATTGGCGAGCATCGTGAATCCTTGGTGGATATGGAAAACGATCCTTATGAGATGCGAAACCAGGCCCGTAACCCAGAACATAAAAAGACTTTGAACGCGCATCGAGCGCTTTTGCGAGCTTACGCAGTGGAGGTGGGCGATACTGAAGCTCTAGAGATTCTCGGAGATCGGTAAGCGGGTTGTTCAAAAGAGGGTCTAATATGCGGTTTTGGCGTTTGACGATTTTTAGGAATACTTATTCGATCACGCTTCAATCATATACCTATGACAAAAACTCGTTTCTGTATCGCCCTTAGCCTATCAATCGCAATCATCGGTCTACTGGCCTCGTGCAAGCCGGCGGCCGTTCGACGCACCGAAGTCTCAATTATCGGCAATGCTTTCTACATTGATGGAGCGGTGACCTACCGGGGTAGGTATTGGAATAACAATAAGATTGAAGGGCTATTGATGAACGCTCGACTCGTTCAGGGAGTCTTCGACGATGCTAATCCGGAGACTCGAAAATTGTTCCAATATCCGGATACGGGTGAGTGGAACCCGGATCGGAATACTGACGAATTTGTCGCAGCCATGCCGAGCTGGAAAGAGCATGGGTTGCTCTCGTTTACTCTGAATTTACAAGGAGGCAGTCCGACGGGGTATGGCAACAAGAGCTGGAATAACTCGGCGTTTACTGCGAGGGGTGATTTGAAGCCAGCTTACATGGACCGATTGAAGCGAATCCTAGACGAAGCGGAAACACTGAAGATGGTGGTGATTCTCGGGTATTTCTATTTCGGTCAAGACCAGAACTTAGAGGACGAATCAGCGGTTGTAGCGGCGGTTGATAATACGACGGATTGGCTATTGGAGAAGGGATACCGAAACGTATTGGTGGAACTCAACAACGAGAGTAATATCAAAGCTTACGATCACGAAATTCTTAAGCCTGCCCGGGTGCATGAGCTCCTCGAACGTGTGAGATCGAAGCGGAAGAATGGCTTTCGGCTTCTTGTTAGCACGAGTTTTGGCGGGCGTTATATCCCCGATGCCAATGTCGTTGCGGTATCGGACTATGTATTGATCCATGGTAACGGTGTGAAGGATCCCGCTTTTATAAAGGAAATGGTCGAGCGTACGAAAGCGGTATCGACCTATCGGGGACAACCGATCGTATTCAATGAAGACGATCATTATGAATACGCTCAAGATGCGAATAATTTTAAATACGCGGTCGAGTCCTACGCCTCATGGGGTTACTTTGATTTTCGTCGAAAAGGCGAAACCGATATCAAAATCGGCTACCAATCCGTACCTGTAGATTGGTCTATCAGTCATGAGCGAAAGAAAGCGTTTTTCGGCTACTTGAAGGAGATAACGGGCGAGTAAGCGGGCTCCGGCGTCCTTGGGGCTAGACAATGGCGTCTGCTAGCAGTTTCGGTAGATCCGTAAGGCGATCGATTCGGTAGGCAGCGGCGGAAAAATCATGTGTTTGAGTGAAGTGGTTTTTCACGATTGCGCAATCGATGTCCGCTGCGACTGCGGAGCGCAGTCCCCGCTCGGAATCTTCGATGATTAGAGCCTCGTCTTTACGACATCCAAACCGGTCTTGAGCTGCGAGGTAAGGCTCTGGGTGAGGCTTGGCTAGATCGTAGTCTTCGCGGGTCAGAACGAAATCCATGTAATCGACGATCGATCGATCCTGATGGATGAGCGCGAAATCCTGTGGCTTGGATGTGGTGACGATTGCCATCCGGTATCGCTGTGATAGCGCTTTCAGCGTTTCTAATACATTGGGAATTTCGATGTCTTCGTTTTTTAAATACGATTGGTAGTAGTGGTCGCGATCGACTCGTTTATCGACGACCGCAGCTTGCCCGATTGATGTTACCGTTTCCAGGTCCCAGAAAGATCGGCCTGTCCGCATCAATTCCAGATATTGCGTTTGATCGATTTCGATTTCCAATTCCGAGAGCGCTTGTTGATTGGCTTTGAAGTACCAGTACTCAGTATCGACGAGTACGCCGTCATGGTCGAATAGCAGGAATTTTTTTGGCATCAGTTTGTAGGCGACATACTTGTTTTTAGCTTCGGGAAATTGCGAGAGGGAAGTCGATGAATTGTGCCGATGAGTGTATTTCGAATCCAACTTTGAGGAGCCGCAAAGGGACTAGTTTTCGTTGAATCTGATTTTGCGAAGCGGTTGGAGGGACTTTACCGCCGACTTCGAAACCGGTACGAGCCTGTGGTTCAATTGGTTAGAGGAATCTTGGGATGTTAGAGAGGGCTCTGGATTCCATGAAGTTCAAATTCCTTGGAATCGGATCTTGCAAAGACGGTTGGAGGAGTTTTCATTGCCGTCTTTCTGAACTGGTACGGGCCTGTAGCTCAGTTGGTTAGAGCAGGGGACTCATAATCCCTTGGTCGGGGGTTCAAGTCCCTCCGGGCCTACCAAGTCTATTTAGATTTAATGAAACGTCATCAGCTTTCAAAGGACAGCAGATGTTGTTTTTGTGCGTGCCATTAATCTTGTATTGGCAATTGCGATGTTGGAGAGCAGTTGAGGTTGGCGTGTTGGATAATGATCCGATTACGTTTGCGTTAAGCGTTAAACCCAGCCGAATTATCTTTGGCATCTTATTGATTATTGTCCTCTGCGCACGATTTGGTAATAATTTCTACTTCCCGCATTTATACAGCTGAACTTCTTCGGTAGCAGTCTAAGTGCAATCCTATTCCGTACTTGGGCAGGATACTTTAACCAGTGCCCCTCGAGTTAAGTTGTCCATGTAGACTGAATCCACCTCACAAAGTTTTTCGAGTCCTAGCATTTCAGCGTAGGATATGGATTAAGTCATTGGGTGAAGCTAGATGAGCCTGTTAGACACGCTCGCTTAAAATTCGAAATAAAGTAAGGGAAATATTGTTTCCCCGCAGTGGCGTTCGTATTCTTTCTTTGCGGTTTTGCGTGAGATATGGGTGCGAGATAGTGGATAGAGGGCCTGATGGGAGCGTTTTTTTAAGTGACTGCTGGGGAGTCGTCGCTAGGGATCGAGTTCTGGATGGATTGCGTGTTTGAGAGTTTGGATTTGGTTTTGAGGGATTTGAAAGCGGGGCGGGTTGATAGTCGGCGGGTCTTTCATGGTCGCGGACGGAGTTTTCCGGGTTTGGAGTTTCTGACGGTCGATCTTTATTATCCAGTTTTGAGCGTCGTTTTTTTCGATGAAGCGCCAAAAGATTGGGAGCGTGAGTTTGTCAGTCGATTGAGTGTCCTGATCGAGGATACGCCTTTGGAGGGGGCTCTGTTGCAGCGGCGCTATTTGGCGAGAGCGCCTGCGGAGGTGGTTTGCGGGACGATTCCCGAGGAGGTGTTTGCTCGGCGAGGAAATCAGCGGTTTTACTTAAGATTGGGTCAGCACCAGAACAGCGGTTTCTTTCTCGACATGGAACCGGGGCGCAAGTGGCTAGAGGAGCGCTGCACGGGTAAGAGGGTGCTTAATCTGTTTTCCTATACATGTGCATTTTCAGTGGTGGCTCTCGGAGTAGGAGCGAAGCATGTGGTGAATGTGGATATGAGCCGAGGGGCTTTGAGCCAGGGACGGGAGAATCACCGCCTGAATGGACTGCCGGCGGAAGGGAGCAAGTATTTGGCTGCAAATGTATTGAAATCATGGGGGCGGATTAAGCGGCCAGGTCCTTATGATCTGGCGGTGATCGACCCGCCTTCGTATCAGCCGGGGAGTTTTGTTGCCAAGAAGGATTATTTGCGGGTGGTTCGGCGGATTCCGGAACTCTTGAAACCTGGGAGTGAGGTGTTGGCGTGTTTGAACGCACCTGAAATGGGAGAGGGTTTCCTGCGTCAGGCGTTTGTCGAAATGTGCCCGGAATGCGAATTTGTCGAGCGCTTGGCGTCGAGTCCGGACTTCCCTGATGTGGACCTCGACCGGCAGTTGAAATTGATGGTCTTTCGCTATTCGCCGAATAAGTAGGGGACGTTATGAGTCATCGCCGATCGTTTTCAATTAGAAAGTCTTTTAGGCTAGCTAAGTCATCTGTATTGATCAAATCAACTCCAGCATGAAGAAGTTCTAGCCACACTGCTGCACGTTCGGTCGAGGGTTCGTCGGGGGTCGCCCAAAAGCGTACGCGTTGGTGGTTGCGATGCGCCTTCGTTACGATTTCGATTAGTTTGGTGCGTTCGTTCGAGGGCATATCGCCGTCGCCTTTCCAACTGAAGGTCTTCTCCCAATTATCACTAATGATCGGGATAAAACGGGCATCGCTGTTTGTATCCAAATCGGCAAGCCGACCATCGTAGAATGTATGGTGAATATTCTGGGCTCTCATCGTTTCTCGAGGGCGATTTCCTGAGATTATTACGGTCACTGGACCTTCTACGCTCGTTTCGCGGGTGGAGGATGTTAGGATTTCTTTATACTGCTCAAGAGCGGCCTCGATCGCTTGGTAAGTTTTTTCTCCCTCGGTTTTGATATCGATGAATAAAGTGAACCGAGAGTTTTCTGAATACACGCTTCCTTTATTTTCACGTATTATATTTTGCAACGGTTCAAGGTAGAGCGATTGCAAGGTTTTGCTCGAGTGCGCGTCGCGCGCGTTGTGAGCGACCAGCAGTTGATTTCCAAATAGATGAACGTCCGCTTCGACACTGGTGAAGCCTTGCGAAAGCGCATCGTGCAATGGACGCTCATGTTCGTAGTCGTTGTGGGCATGGGCTTTGGCCAGGGGCTTGACTGGGTGGATGGAGCGAGGTGCCGCAGTGGTTAGAGTTGCGGAGGCGAATCCGAGAAAGAGGAGAGCGGTCGTTCTAATAAACATTGGAATTCTAATCCGTTTCATTCAGCTCTGCAATTGTGCGAGGAGTCCAGTGCTGTCGGCGAAGCGATCCGGCGTGACGCCCATGGCTTTGGCTTGCGTGAGCCAAAGATTGGCCAGCGGGGTCGCTTCGGGGCATTGGAGATGCTGGCCGGTGCGGAAGCGTCCCCCGCCGGAACCAGCTACGATTATGGGGAGGTCGCTGTATTGATGAGTTGAGCCGTCACCCAGTCCGGAGCCGTAGGTGAAGAGGGTGTTATCGAGCAGGCTGCTGCCATCGGCTTCTTCGATACTGTCCATCTTCGAAACGAGGTAGGCGTATTGCTCCATGTGAAAGCGATCGAGTTGTTCGAGCTGCTCAACGTAGGTTTGCTGGTTGTGCGACATTTGGTGATGGCTCATCGGCTTGTCGAAGAGGCCTTCGAAAGTGAAGGGTGTATTCCAGCGTTCGGGGCCCACCATGAGGGTGGCGACGCTAGTGAGGCCAGTTTGCAGAGCGACGACCATCAA
>Ga0233432_10000593_pt1 | contig 34648 bp, 29 predicted proteins | sample SI_122_August201_6_FD_179870 | JGI IMG/M metagenome (GOLD analysis project Ga0233432, IMG submission 179870) | Seawater microbial communities from Saanich Inlet, British Columbia, Canada - SI_122_August2016_10_MG | ecosystem: Environmental > Aquatic > Marine > Inlet | place: Canada: British... | reverse complement strand
CGGCAGTTCGATCCTGTCATCACCCACCAACAATTAATAGTTGAATTATTATTTATTAAATATATTATTCGAATATTAATAAGTGGTCCGGTAGTTAAACGGTTATAATTCCGCCCTGTCACGGCGGTGTTCGGGGTTCGATTCCCCGTCGGACCGCCACTTAATTATGAATATAGTTATATTAAGCCTACTCATATTATGTTACTCATTGGTTCTAGGCATAATATTTGCTCAAATATTGCTTACAGCTCCAGTAGTTTTTAAAGTTCTAGATAATCAAAACGCTTCAAACTTTTTAAGAAAAATCTTTCCACGATATTATCTTTTATTATTATTAATTACTCTCATAGCATTGCTTGTTTCATACTTATTTTTTCAACAAACTGACGTTTATTTTGCATTGACTGCGGTATGTTTTTCTTTCCTTGGTTACATCATCATTCCACTAACAAATACAGCAAGAGATAGAGGCTGGGAAAGATTATTTAAATTCTTTCACAACTTAAGTGTTTTTAATACTTTGGTTATTTTAGTTATATCCATAACTCAGATTGTTAGGGTCACATACTTATAAAAACTCTATAAACCTTGAATTTTTATTATTAATTACTACAAATAGGTAAAGAGAGGAACATTAACTATGGCTAAAACTAAAACTAAAATCTTTCAGACAGAGACTAAACAACTTTTAAAATTAATGATTCATTCTCTTTACTCAAATAAAGAGATTTTTATAAGAGAACTTGTTTCAAATGCATCAGACGCTATTGATAAGTTAAGGTTTAAGTCTGTTGAAGATAAATCTATCTCAAAATATACCAAAGATTTAAAAATAGACGTTAAGATTTTAAGCGATGAAAATAAAATTATTATTTCTGATAATGGCATAGGTATGAACGAAGATGAAGTTGTTGCCAATATTGGAACAATAGCAAGATCAGGTACAGCATCATTTTTAAGCAATATTACAGGCGATAAGAAAAAAGATTCTAATCTTATTGGGCAGTTTGGTGTTGGTTTCTATTCAGTGTTTATGGTTGCTGATAAGGTTGAAGTGATATCTAAATCAGTATTTGAAGATTCAGATAAAGCAATTCTTTGGGAAAGTAGTGGAGAAGAAAAATATAAGCTCAAAGAAGTAACCAAAGAAAATAACGGCACAGATATAATCATTTATCTTAACGACGATAACAAAGAATTTGCTGAAGAAGGAAGAGTTAGATTTCTACTAGAAAAGTATTCACAATATATAAATTTCCCACTTAATTTAATAACCTCCGAAAATGATTCTAAAAGAATTAATGATGCCGATGCTCTTTGGTTAAAGCCAAAAAGGTCAATAAAAGAAGAAGAATACAAAGAATTCTATAAATTTATTACTTATGATCAAGAAGATCCTCTTTTATGGGTTCACAATAAAGTAGAGGGCAAAAATGAGTACACCAATCTTTTGTATATCCCTTCAAAACCACCATTTGATCTTTGGAATAGAGAATCACCCAAGGGAGTAAAGCTATACATACAAAGAGTTTTTATTATGGATGATGCTTCCAACTTTCTTCCTCTATATCTGAGATTTGTAAGAGGAATTATTGATACAAGTGACTTACCATTAAATGTTTCAAGAGAGATTCTTCAAGAGCATCAACTTGTTGATAGTATAAAAAAAGCTGCAACAAAGAGAATGTTAGATTCGTTAAAAGATTTAAAGACAAATTCCTTTGATAAATATAAAGAATTTTGGGATGAGTATGGATTAGTGCTAAAAGAAGGTCCGGCTGAAGATCATGAAAACAAAGAAACTATAGCGAGTTTAATGTTGTTCGCTTCTACTTTCTTAAATAATAATTCAGTTAATCAAGGTTTAGATGATTACGTCGGTAGAATGAAAGATGATCAGGATAAAATTTATTTTTGTGTTGCTGATACCTATGAGGCAGCAGTTAATTCACCGCACATAGAAGGTTTAAAATCAAAGGGCATTGAAGTCATTCTTCTTACAGATAGAATAGATGAGTGGTTAATGGCAGGCCTAATGGAATATCAGGGTAAAGAACTTGTTAATGCAGCCAAGGAAGATATTGAAAAAGATGATACTAGCAAAAAAGTATCAGAGGCAGATCAGGATGTTATTAAAAAGATAAAAAAACATCTTAATGAAAAAGTTTCTGATGTTGTTATCAGCTCTCGTTTAACAGATTCTGCATCTTGCATTGTTCTTCCTAAACATGAGCCAGGAGCACAGCTAAGAAAAATTCTTGAAGCTTCTGGTCAAAGTCTTGGCTCATCTAACCCTATATTTGAAATTAATATTAAACATAAACTAGTTAAAAAACTTAAAGATATGAAGGGAAAGCAATTTAACGCCTATGTAGATTTCTTGTATGACTATGCTGTTATTGCAGAAGGTGGCTCTCCTCAAGATCCTTCAAGATATTTAAGGCAGCTAGATAAGTATTTATCCTAAAATGAGTAATCCAAGTAAAGTTGCTGTTCTTGGGGGCGGAAGTTTTGGAACAGTGCTGGCTAATATAGCTGCTTCTAATGGCAATAAAGTAGCTTTATGGGTTAGAGACTCTGATCAAGCCCTTAGAATCAATTCAGAAGGTGCAAACTCAACGTATCATCCAGAGCTTCAATTATCATCTAATATTCAAGCTTCAGAATGCTTAGAAGATGTAATGAAGGATTCAAATATAGTTTTAATTGCTACTCCAAGTATTATTTTTGAAAATATTGTTCAGAGAATTGTTCCTATGATCGAACTTCAGGCATCTGTTATCTCATGCACAAAAGGAATTAAATTAAACCCTTTTAGATCCATGTCAGATATCATTTCTGAGAATATAGATACAAATATTAATAATGTTGGGGTTTTAAGTGGCCCTAATTTAGCTAGAGAAATAGCTGATAATAAAGTAGCAGGAACCGTTATAGCAAGCTCATCCAATGAGCTGATTGCTAATGTTAAAGTTGCATTATCTTCTGAGTTATTCAAGATTTACTCATCGAATGATGTTCAAGGTGTTGAGTTTGCAGGAGCTCTAAAAAATATCTATGCAATAATCTGTGGAATGGCTGATTCTTTGAATGTTGGAGAAAATGCGGTAGGCCTCATACTTACAAGAAGTATGGCAGAAATGAGTAGGTTTGCAGTTGCGAAAGGTGCAAATCCAATTACATTTCTTGGTTTAGCTGGCATGGGTGATCTTGTTGCAACATGCACTTCAAATCTTTCAAGAAACTTTCAGCTAGGCACTCATATTGGCAAAGGCTTAAGCCTAGATGAGGCTAAACAGAAGGTTGGTCAAGTAGCTGAAGGCGTAAGAACACTTCTGGTAATAAAAGAAGAATCTTCAAAATTAAATATTAAAATGCCTCTGGTCGACTCCTTACATGATATTATTTATAAAAATTCATCACCAGATACACTAATAGATGATCTAGTCAATAATCCACATGAAGTTGATGTAGAATTTAATTATATGGAAAAATAAACTATGGAAATTAACAGAGAAGAAGTAAAAGAAGAAGTTCTGAAAATAGGGAAATGGACTAGGTTTGCCTTTATGTTTCTTTATGCATTTGTATTAAATTTTGTTATATCTGTATCTATTGGGCTTGCATTTATACAATTTCTATTTTTCTTATTTACTTCAAAAATAAATGATTCTTTAGCTGATTTTAATAAGCATTTATTTTTATTTGTAAGTGATACTCTCAAATTTCTACTGTTTGAAACAGATAATAAGCCGTTTCCTTTTAAAAAATCTAGCCAAGACACTTCAAGTGATACAAATGAAATTGTTGATGTTGAAGCTGATGTGGTTGAGGAAGAAATAGAGAGCGAAACTGATACTAAGGAAGTTCTTAAGGAAGACAAACCAGAAGAGGAAGAGGACTCTAAGTCTTAATTTTTTGAGCAGATTGAAGTGTTTGCAATATCAAAGTATTAATTGTCATAGGACCTACACCGCCTGGAACTGGTGTATAAGCAGAGGCCTTAGATTCAATATTTTCTAGATCAATATCACCACATTTTTCTGGGTGGTAGCCTGCATCTATTACAACAGCATTATTTTTAATCCACTCGTGTTTAATAAACCTTGGTATCCCAACTGCACCAACTAAGATATCAGCCTGCTTAATAATGTTTTCTATATTTTGAGTTCTTGAATGACAGATTGTTACAGTAGCATTTTTATTTAATAACATCATAGCCATTGGTTTTCCAAGAATTGGGCTTCTACCAACAACAACAGCATTCATTCCTTGTATTTTAATTTCATAATGTTCAAGCAGTCTCATAATTCCAGCTGGCGTACATGACCCAAAAGCAGGCAGACCCATAGACATATTTCCAAAACCAAGACAGGTAACTCCGTCAACATCTTTTTTTATATCAATAGCATCAAAACAAAGCCTTTCATCGATTTGATGAGGAACAGGATGTTGTAACAAAATACCGTGAACATCATCATCATCATTTAATTCATTTATCTTTATTAAAAGTTCTTCAGTAGTTGTAGAATCAGACATCTCTACAGCAATAGATTTCATACCAACTCTTGCACAGGTATTCCTTTTCATTTTTACATAAGTCTCGGACGCAGGATCTTGGCCGACTAAAATAGTAGCAAGAGTTGGTGTAATACCCTTAGTATTTAAATCATTTACCTGTTTTGCAATAGATTCTTCTGTGGCCTTAGCTAAAGATTTTCCATCTAATATTTTTATATTCATGTACAAGATTATGTCATTAAATAATATTTATGCACATGGTCATTGCTTATTTTTTAGATAAACTTTAATATTTGCATCCTCGGGGTATAGCGCAGTCTGGTAGCGCACTCGCTTTGGGAGCGAGTGGTCGTAAGTTCGAATCTTACTACCCCGACCATGCGCCTGTAGCTCAGCTGGATAGAGCAACTGCCTTCTAAGCAGTGGGTCAGGAGTTCGAATCTCTTCAGGCGCGCCATTTTCTTATAGTAAAATATATTCATGTATTCAGTAGCAGCACTATATAAGTTTTCATCCATTAAGGATCCTGAAAAACTTCACAACGAAATAAGAATTACTCTGAAAAACCTTTCAATTTATGGAACTATTTTAGTAGGAGAAGAAGGTATTAATGGAACCATTTCTGGAGAAGAGGTAAAACTTGATGAAGCCATAGCATTTATTCAATCCATTGATGGTTTTTCTAAGATAGATATCAAAAAATCAAAGTCAAAAGTTAATCCCTTTGTAAGATTAAAAATTAAACACAAAAAAGAAATCGTAACGATTGGTGATAAATCTATCAACCCAAATGAAATAGTTGGTGATTACATAGAACCAGAAAATTGGAATAATCTTATTTCTGACAAGAATACTATCCTTATTGATACAAGAAATGATTATGAATACTCAATAGGAACATTCAAAAATGCAATCAATCCAAACACTGTAAAGTTTAGAGAATTTCCAGAATGGGTAAAAAATCAAAAGTTTACCGATAACGATAAAAAAAATAAAAATGTTGCAATGTTTTGTACTGGAGGAATAAGGTGCGAAAAAGCCTCTTCCATGATGCTAAAGGATGGATTTAAAAATGTCAGCCATTTAAAAGGAGGCATTCTCAACTATTTTGAATCAATAAGTCAGGAAAATTCATTATGGGAAGGCGAATGCTTTGTTTTTGATGATAGAGTTTCTGTGAAGCATGACTTGTCTGAAGGCACCTATGATATGTGCCATGGTTGCAGGATGCCTATTACTGATCAAGATAAAGAATCAAAAAAATATATCAGAGGTGTGGCATGTCCTAATTGCTATGATTCAACATCTGATGAGCAAAAAACAAGATACTTGAGCAGACAGAAACAAGTTGATTTAGCAAAAAAAAGAAACCAAAAACATATTGGACCAAAACATGAGGTTGAACAAAGCAAGAAATGAAACTTCCGATACTTTATTCATTTAAAAGATGTCCATATGCAATGAGAGCAAGAATGGCAATAAAGCTAGCCAATATTAAATGTGAAATTAGAGAAATTAGATTAAATAATAAGCCTGAACATATGCTTAAGGTTTCTCCAAAAGGTACGGTTCCAGTCTTGATATTGGAAGATAAGATTATTGATGAGAGTATTGAAATAATTGACTGGGTTCTAGATAAAGACAATATATTTGAAGGAAATTTAAATCAAAACGAAGTTAATCTTTCAGAAGAATTAATTTATATTTTTGATAACAAATTTAAATATCATCTAGACAGGTATAAATATGCCACAAGATATAATAACGTTAACAGTGACAAGCATCGCTCTCAATGTATAGAAATATTAGTTGAATTGAATCAAATAATTTCAAATGAAAAATGGATATTTGGAGAATCTCTTAATAAGTTAGACATTTCTATACTTCCTTTTATTAGACAATTTAGAATTGCAAATCCTGAATGGTTTGATACGCAGGTCTCAATTAATAGTGTCAAAAGGCTTTTAAATAATTTTCTTGAATCTGAGTTGTTGAATGAAATTATGATTAATTATGACGTATGGAAGGAGGGGTCTAAGCCTGAATATTTTCCAATTTTTGATATATTAGATTAAGAGGTAATTATAAGCCTATTGAATCGTATGACATTGCTATTTTCTCTATAGCAACTTTGTAAGCTGCAGTTCTGAAGTCTGGGATTTTTTCATTATTTAAAAACTCTTTCTTAACTTCTTGAAACCCGTCAATCATCATATCATCAAGACCAGATCTAATAAGATCAATCTCATTAGTTCCTTCAAGGAAGCTATTTTTATATTTTGCTGGCATCGAAGTGCCTGTCATAGATTCAATTGCCTCAATAAGGCTATTCATTTGAATAATATTTTTTCTTTTTTCTAATCTACCAAACCTAATACGCCTTATATTCTTGACCCACTCAAAGTAACTAACTGCAACCCCTCCAGAGTTAGCAAGAATATCTGGAATAACAAAAACTTTTTTCTTATTAAGTATTGAATGTGCTTTGTAAGTGATTGGACCATTAGCAGCTTCAACAATTAATTTTGCCTTTATATCGTTTGCATTTTTCTCAGTAATAACATTTTCTCTAGCAGCTGGAATTAATATATCGCACTGTTTTTTAAGCAGCAACGAAGCATCTTTGATAAAAATAGCTTTAGGATAATCTTTAAATGATTCATGTTTTAAAAAATATTTTTTTGCATGATCAACATCAATACCTTCAAGATTAAATATTCCGCCATTGTGTTCGGCAATCCCAATTAATTTGATTTCATTATCCTCACTAATAAATTTAGCAGCATGATATCCGACGTTACCTAATCCTTGAATAATAAAAGTTTTATCTTTCATGGCTGGAGTAAACTTAATTAATTTTAAAAGGTCATGGTTGCGGAAAAATTCTCGAACAATATATTGAACTCCTCTACCTGTCGCTTCCTCTCTTCCTACAAGGCCATTTTTGTTTGCAGGTTTTCCAGTAACACAAGCGGAAGAGTTAATATCAGTTGGATTAATTTTTCTATACTCATCTGCAATCCATGCCATTTCAGTTGAAGATGTGCCAATATCAGGTGCTGGGACATTCTGAGAGGGACTAATTAAATCTCTTTTAATTAGCTCTTGTGCAAATCTTCTGGTAATTTTTTCAATTTCACGTTTATCCCAGTCATTTGGATTAATTTTTAAACCTCCTTTTGAACCACCAAAAGGAACATTAATAATTGCATTTTTATATGACATCAAAGCAGCAAGCGCCTCAACCTCTTCAACATGAGTTGCTGCATCAAACCTTATACCACCTTTAGTTGGTTCCATATGTTCTGAATGAACTGACCTCCAACCCTCAAAGGTATGTATTTCACCTCTAAGCCTAACTCCAAATCTAACTGTATAGGTTGAATTGCAAGTTATTATTTTTTTAGCAAGCCCAGGTGATATATCGCTAAACCGTAAGGCCTTATTTACAAACTTTGTTGTGTCATCTAAAAAACTGCTCATTTATCTCCCCTTAACAAAAATAATAATGTATTACTTACAATAATCCTATTGAAAAATAATAATAATTCTATTTTTTAATCTATAATGTTTCGTTTCGTGGCGGGCGTAGCTCAGTTGGTTAGAGCGCTGGATTGTGGCTCCGGAGGCCGTGGGTTCGAACCCCATCGCTCGCCCCATTAACGTAGGTATAAAAAATGAGTAGTAAATTAAAAAAATTAAAAGACTTAGAAAGAGAGTTGACAATATCAATTCCTGTCACAGAGTATGATTTGAAATTTCAATCAAAATTAAAAAATATTAAAGGAAAAGCAAAGCTCGATGGTTTTAGAAGAGGTAAAGTTCCAAATGATGTTTTAGAACAAAGATATGGCCAATCCATTCATGCTGATGTGGTCAATGAATTAATTCAAAGCTCATATCCGCAAGCACTTACTGAAAATAAAATTAGACCAGCATCAGCTCCTACAGTTAACTTAAAAAGTGAAGATCCCAAGAAGCCAATTACCTACTCAGCAACATTCGAAGTTTTTCCAGAGATAAAACCTAAATTAAGCAGATGGACGAGTTATGAAAAAATTTCTATTTCAGTTACTGAGAGTGACATAGATTTAGCAATAAAAGACATTGTTAAAAGGTATGGAGAATGGAAAGACGTAAAAAGAAAGACAAAAAAAGATGATCAAGTCATTATTGATTTTGTTGGTAAAATTAATGATGAAGAGTTTGAAGGAAACTCAGCAAAAGATTTTAAGCTAATTCTTGGTAGTAATTCAATGATCCCCGGTTTTGAAGAAGGTATTCTAAACAAAGAACTTTCAGAATTTGTTGTAAAGGCTACCTTTCCTGATGACTATTTTAAAAGTGATTTAGCTGGTACTGAGGCTGAATTTCAAATCACTTTAAAAAATATTCAGGAGTTACATGAAGCTAGTATCGATATGGATTTATTTAAAAAACTCGATATGGAAGTAAAAGATGAAACCGGCTTTAGAGATGAAATAGCTCAAAGAATGGGTAAGGAAGTTCAAGTTCAAGAAAAAGATCTCACCAAGGAGTCTATTTATGAAACTTTATTAAAAACCAACTCTTTTAATGTACCTAAAGTTACTGTTAAAGAACAAGCAGACTTGATGAGAAAAGATGCTCTTATGAGAATAGGCCATACAGAAGATAAAGCAGGAGATGATTTATTTCCAATAGAGAGTTTTATGGACAATGCTGAAAAAAGAGTAAAACTAGATTTACTTTTTGCGGAGTTAATTAATTATTTTGAAATCACTGCTGACTCTGTAGCATTAGATTCATTTATTGATAAAGAGTCACAAAAATATAAAGATGCTGAACAATTTAAGCAATGGGTTAAAGGCCAGCCCCAGCAACTTGAGCAATTTAGAATGATTGCTTTAGAAGAGCAATTGATTGAAAATTTAGAAAAAGCCCTCAAATCTAAAGATAAGGTGATAGAATTTTCACAATTAGCTAACAAATAGATAAATACATGTATATGAAAGAAATAGAGTCAGCGTTAATACCTATGGTAATCGAGCAAACACCTCGTGGTGAAAGGTCCTTTGATATATATTCAAGACTTTTAAAGGAAAGAGTTATATTTCTCTCAGGTCCAGTGGATGATTACATGTCTAATCTGGTTGTTGCTCAGCTATTATTTTTAGAATCTGAAAATCCTGATAAGGACATTTCAATTTATATAAATTCACCTGGTGGTAGTATTTCTGCAGGTTTAGCAATATATGACACCATGCAATTTGTGGCGCCATCAATTTCAACATTATGTATCGGTCAAGCAGCTAGTATGGGAGCAATATTATTAGCCGGTGGAGATAAAGGTAAAAGATTTGCTTTACCCAACTCAAGAATTATGATTCATCAACCTCTTGGCGGATTTCAAGGTCAGGCATCAGATTTTGAAATACATGCAAAAGAAATACTTCATATGAAAAAAGTTGTGAATGATATTCTTGCAAAACATACAGGCCAGTCGATAAAGAAAATAGAGAAAGATACTGACCGAGATAACTTCTTAGACGCATCATCTGCCATAAAATATGGCCTTGTTGATAGTGTTCTAAATCGCAGAGACAAATCTAATGCCAAATGACACCTCAGCTGATAAATTAAATTGTTCATTTTGTGGAAAAGTTCAAGATGATGTGAAAAAGTTAATAGCTGGACCAAGTGTATACATATGTAACGAATGCGTAGACTTGTGCAATGACATTATTGAGGAAGAAATTAAAAGTGAAGAAGATATTTCTTTGGAAGAGCTTCCTTCACCTCTTGAAATTTTTCAGAAGCTTGATGAGTATGTTATTGGTCAAGAAAAAGCTAAAAAAGTTCTTTCCGTAGCTGTATACAACCATTACAAAAGACTCAAAAAAAATGATTTAAAAGATGGTGTTGAGCTACAAAAAAGCAATGTTTTATTATTAGGCCCTACAGGCAGTGGTAAAACTTTATTAGCTCAAACTTTAGCAAAAATATTAAATGTTCCTTTTACAATAGCTGATGCAACTACATTAACTGAGGCTGGTTATGTAGGAGAGGATGTTGAAAATATAATCCAAAAACTATTACAAAAATCTGATTATGACCCAGAAAAAGCTCAGCTTGGCATCGTTTACATAGATGAAATAGATAAAATTGCTAGGAAGTCAGATAACCCTTCTATAACAAGAGATGTATCTGGCGAAGGTGTTCAACAAGCTCTTCTTAAGCTTATAGAGGGCACTGTAGCATCTATACCTCCTCAAGGAGGTAGAAAGCATCCGCAACAAGAATTTATTCAGATTGATACATCTAATATATTATTTATTTGTGGTGGAGCATTTTCAGGACTTGATAAAGTTATTGATCAAAGGAATTCTAATAGTGGTATTGGATTTGGGGCTGAAGTCACCAAAACATCAAACGTTCAATCTATATCTTCCGGTGTTGATAATCTTGAACCTGAAGATCTAGTTAAATATGGTTTAATTCCAGAATTTGTTGGAAGACTTCCTGTAATATCAAACCTTCATGAATTAGATGAACATGCATTGGTCAGAATTTTGAAAGAGCCAAAAAATGCATTAGTTAATCAATACAAACATTTGTTTGAAATAGATAATGTAGAATTAAATTTTAGAGATGAAGCTCTTGTTGAAATTGCTAGACAGGCTATTAAAAGAAAAACTGGTGCAAGAGGACTTCGTTCGATTATGGAAGATATTCTTATGGAAACTATGTTTGAATTGCCCAATACTGAACTTGAAAAAGTTATTATTGATGAAAATACTGTTATTTCTAAATCTGAACCAATCAAATTACTTAAAACTCCAAGAAAAAAATCTTCTGCCAATTGATATTTTCATAACAATCCCTATATTGGATATATGAAAGAGATAAAATTAGACCTACCATTAATTCCCCTAAGAGATGTTGTTGTTTTTCCTGGAATAGTAACAACTTTATTTGTTGGCAGACCAAAATCAATTGAGGCTTTGAATGTTGCGATGTCAGCAAACAAAAAGCTTGTTTTAGTAAGTCAGCTTGATCCTGAGATTGAAGACCCCAAATTTGAAGATTTATATAAAAGTGCATCAATAAGTAATTTACTTCAACTTATTAAGCTGCCCGATGGAACAATGAAGGTCCTTGTCGAGGGCCATAAAAGGTGCTCTATAGGAGAGCTAATTGGAAAAGATACATATGATCTTGCTAGAGTTATTTCTATTGATGACATCCCGCTCAAAGAGGCGGATGCCTCAAACCTTGTTAGATTTATAAAGGCCAAATTTGAAGATTATATTGGTATTACAAAAAGAATCCCTCCTGAAATAGTATCCACAATAGACTCATTAGACGATCTTTCAAAGCTTATAGATACTATAACGGGTCATCTCCCAATAGAAACTTCAAAAAAACAAGAAATTTTATCAATAGCAGACCTTAAAGAGAGATCTGAAAAAGTACTAATGTTTATTGAATCACAGCTTGATGTTGTTGACGTAGAAAAGAAAATTAGAGAGCGTGTAAAAAAACAAATGGAAAAATCTCAAAGAGAATATTATCTGAATGAGCAAATTAAAGCTGCTCAAAAAGAGCTTGGTGAAATTGGAGAAGAGGGCGATGAGTTAGAGGCGCTTGAAGAAAAAATTAATACAGTAGGTATGCCAAAAGATGCCTTAAAGAAAGCTAAGAGTGAGTTAACAAAATTTAAACATATGTCACCGTCATCTGCTGAAGCTTCAGTGGTTAGATCATATTTAGATTGTTTGGTTGAGGTTCCATGGAAAAAAAGATCCAAGGTAAAAACAGATATTCAGGCTTCTTTAGACATCCTAGAAGAGGATCATTACGGCCTAGAGGAAGTTAAAGAAAGAATTATTGAATACCTTGCAGTACAAAAAAGAGTGAAAACCATGAAAGCTCCAGTTTTGTGCTTGGTGGGTCCTCCTGGTGTTGGTAAGACATCTCTAGGCGAATCAATTGCTAGAGCTACAAATAGAAAATTTGTAAGAATGTCACTAGGTGGGGTCAGAGATGAATCAGAGATTAGGGGGCATAGAAGAACTTATATTGGTTCTATGCCAGGCAAAATAGTTCAGAAGCTTTCTAAAGTTGGTGTCAAAAATCCACTCTTCTTACTAGACGAAATCGATAAGATAGGCATGGATCACAGAGGAGATCCTGCATCTGCTCTTTTGGAGGTCTTAGATCCAGAACAAAATAATACTTTTAGCGATCATTATTTAGAAGTCGACTATGACCTATCAGAAGTTATGTTTGTATGTACCGCAAACAGCCTAAACATTCCTACGCCTCTTTTAGACAGAATGGAGATTATAAGAATCCCTGGTTATATAGAGGATGAAAAACTTAATATAGCTTCAAAATATCTTTTACCAAAACAGATGGAAAGAAATGGATTAAAAGAAAAAGAGATTAATCTAAATAAAGAGGTAATACTTTCATTAATAAGATATTACACAAGAGAGGCTGGTGTTAGAGGTCTTGAAAGACAAATTGCAAAAATTCTAAGAAAAGTAGTCAAAGACAGACTTATTACAAAAAAAGGCATTAGCAAGCCAACAAACATTACAAATAAAAATATTGAAAAATTTTCTGGTGTTAAGAAATTTAAATATGGAATAGCTGAAAAAGATGATGCTATCGGTCAGGTAACTGGTCTTGCATGGACTGAAGTAGGTGGAGAGCTCTTAACAATTGAGGCATCCCATGTTGATGGCAAAGGAAGAATTATTAAAACTGGCTCACTTGGTGATGTAATGCAAGAATCTATACAAGCCGCATTGACAGTAGTAAGGTCTCGTGCGAGTTCCCTAGGCATTAAGCCAGATTTCTATGAAAAATTTGATGTACATATCCATGTACCTGAAGGCGCAACTCCAAAAGATGGACCAAGTGCTGGTGGGGCTATGGCCATTTCTTTAATATCGATTTTTACTGGTATTGCTGTAAGATCTGATACTGCAATGACAGGGGAAATTACACTTAGAGGGCAAATATTAAAAATTGGCGGCCTTAAAGAGAAATTACTAGCTGCAAAAAGAGGTGGAATAAAAAATGTTATTATTCCTAAAGAAAACGAGCCAGATCTTCAAGAGATTCCTGACCAAATTCTTAAATCTTTAAATATTATTCCAGTCGAGTGGGTTGATGAAGTTATCTCACATGCTTTAGTTAGCGAACCGACACCTCTTAATAAAACTCCAATAAATATGAAAAGCAAAACATCAAGGTTAAAAAAAGGTAAGACTGAAAATAAACAAGCTCATTAAAACCCTTTATTTGCTTGACTTTTAGGTATAAAAAGCTTTTCATAGAAGGGTATTTATATAAATAAATTTATACAGAGGAGTATTTAATATGAATAAATCAGATTTGATTGATGCAGTTGCAGGTGACGCAGATATTTCTAAAGCCTCAGCAGGCAGAGCTGTTGATGCAGTTTTAGGTGGTATAGGCGATGCTTTAGGTAATGGTGATTCAGTATCACTAGTAGGTTTTGGAACATTTTCAGTAAGGCATAGAGCTGCTAGAGAGGGTAGAAATCCTCAAACAGGCGCATCAATGCATATTGCTGCTTCCAAAGTTCCTGGCTTTAAGGCTGGTAAAGGCCTTAAAGATAAGGTTAAAAACAGCTAAGTTTTTATTAACTTTAAAAAAGGGTGCTTCCGCACCCTTTTTTTATTTATAATGGAAATACTATGATGGAATCACTAAGAAATTTTTTAACAGGCCCAAGATTATTTATTGTAATTGCAGCATGTGCTTTACCATTCGTTTTTTTAGGAACCTCCTCTCTTGGCTCGACCTTTCAAACCTCACTAGGTTCTGTAAATGGCGAGGATGTATCTGAAGCTGACTGGCAGATTGCTGCAAATATTGCAGAAGACAGGCTTAAAAGAGTATATGGAGATGACTTTGATTTATCTCAACTAGACCAAGAAATACAATTTGATCAAATCAAACAAGAATTAATATCTCAAAAAGTTTTATTATCCCAAGCTAGATCACTTGGTTTCATAAATGATGATATAAAAAGACAAGCAAAAATTGCAATTATTAAAAACCCTACCTTCCATTTAGACGGCTTATTTGATGAAGATATTTATGAGGCACAAATCAATGCTTCTGGACATACCAAAGAATCATATATTAATTTAATGTCCGATATTATGGCCTCTGAAATTTTTAGAAGTTCACTGGCCTCTTCTGGATTTGTAACTCAATCCGAAGTTCAAGAGCTTGCTGAAATACTAGAAAAGACAGCTGACATTAATTTTATAAAAGTTGATTTTGATTTATTAAAACAGCAGATTGAAAATTCTGAAGAAGAAATTATAGATTTTTATAAGGACAATGAAATTCTATTTTTTTCTGAAGAAAAAAGGTCAATAAAATATTTTGTTTTAAAATCAGATGACTACAACAAGCTTGTAGAGGTACCGGATAACTTTATTGCAAATTCTTACAAAGAATATCTTCAACAAGCTGATAATAGAAATGAAATTAGATTTTCACATATCATGGTTGATAAGAATAATTACCCATCAACCGAAGAAGCCTTTAATGTAATAAATGAAGCAATGATTAAACTTAATAGCGGTGAAACTTTTACCAATATTGTTAAAGAATTTAGTGAAGATATTGTCTCAAGAGATAATGGCGGTGATTTAGAGTATTTTGATGCTGAGATTTTCCCTGAAGACTTTGCAGTCGCCTTAGAAAATATGAACGTAAATGATATTAGTGAGATTGTTGAGCTTGATGAGACATTTCATATACTAAAAATTACAGAACTCAATAAATTCGAAGCCATGCCTATGGAGCAGATGAAGGAATCAATTCTTCAAGAGCTAATCAATTCAGAATCTATGGCACTTATGAATGATGAGTATGAAATTATTGATGAAATGATTTTTTCTGGAAGTGATATAGATACAATTAGTGCCTCTCTTTCAAAGAATTTACTTGATAAAAAAGATCTTTCTCAAAATAATTTTGATTTTGAATTTAACGACCCAAACATTAGAAACTTTATTTTTTCTCCTGAGTCTTCGCTAAATATACCTAATATTTTTAATTCTGGGGATTCAATTGTTGTTATGCAGATAGTGGACATTATTGAGCCATCCCTTCAAGAATTAAATATAGTTATGAATAAAGTTAATGAAAATTTATCTGAACAAAAAACAAATGAAAAAATGAATCTTTTAATATCTGAATTGACATCAGCTAAAGAAGAAAACTCTCTTTCTAGTTTCTTAAATGCTTATGACTTTATTTCACAAGAATCTTTTATAGATATTACAAGATATTCATCATTGCTTCCTAAGGAAGTTGTATCAGAAGTTTTCAATATTTTGCCTGGTAACTCGGTAACCCTTGACGCATTCAATGGAGATAAATATTTCATTGATGTATTAAATTTCAGTGAACCCAATCAAGATTCTATTAAGGAATTATATGATCAATATAAAGTCTTCTCAGAAAACAGAGTATCAAAAAATCTAACAGACATAATAAGTAAAGAATTGTATGACACCGCCAAAGTTAACTTAACAAGTAATATTATTTTATAAAATGAAAAATTTACCTCTTCTAACATTATTATTTTTAATTAGTTGCTCTTCAAATATTACACCTGTAGATGATGGTCTAGAAAAGCAAATTTTTCACTTTGGCAATGGCTCTGAGCCCCAAGGAATTGATCCACATATTGTTACAGGGGTTCCAGAACATCACATACTTATCTCCTTATGTGAAGGCTTAACAATACCCAATCCTTTTGGCGATGGTAATTTACCTGGTGCTGCGGAATCATGGCAGATCAGTGAAGATGGTATGGAGTATATTTTTAATTTAAGAAAGAATGCTAAATGGTCTAACGGGGATGATGTTACTGCCGAGGACTTTGTATGGTCATGGCAAAGAATTCTAACAGCAAGTTTAGGGTCCCAATACCCAGACATGCTTTATTACCTAGTAGGAGCCGCAGAGTATCATACTGGAGAAATTAATGATTTTAGTGAAGTTGGTGTAAAAGCATTAAATAAATATACCCTTAAAGTAAGTTTAAAAGCTCCAACTCCATTTTTTATTGGGATGCTAAGTCACTACAGCACATGGCCAGTTCATAAAGATACTGTTTTAGAACACGGTTCAATAGACGATAGAAATGGTCAATGGACTAGACCGGGAAATTTTGTTTGTAATGGAGCATTCAATTTAAAATCTTGGGAATTAAATAATAAGATTATTGTAGAAAAAAATCCAAATTATTGGGATGCTTCTAACGTAAAATTAAATCAAATTCATTACTATCCTGTTTCAAATGTTATGACAGAAGATAGAATGTTTAGGGCTGGTCAGCTTCATGTCACAAGCACATTACCTTCTCAAAAGTGTCCAATCTATATAGAAGAAAATAATCCAGACTTAAGAATAGATCCGTATATGGGCACATATTTCTATAGACTGAATACTAATAATTCTGTTTTAAAGGATGTTAGAGTTAGGAAAGCACTTGCTTACTCAATAGATAGAAAACTTTTGGTTGATAAGGTTACAAAATGCGGTCAAATCCCAGCATATTCATTTACTCCACCTGGCTCTAATGGATATCAGCCTGAAACCTCGATAGCATTTGATCCAGAACTTGCTAAACAATTACTTAATGAAGCTGGTTATTCTGATAACAATGCATTCCCTAAATTAGAAATCTTATTTAATACAAATGAAGATCATAGAAAAGTTGCTTTGGCAATTCAGCAGATGTGGCAACAAAACTTAGGTATTAGTGTTGAATTAGTTAATCAAGATTGGAAAGTATATTTAAGTAGGGAAATGGTAGGAGATTTTCAAGTTTCTAGAGCTGGATGGATTGGTGATTATGAAGACCCAAATACATTTTTAGATCTAATGAGACCAAACAGAGGCAATAATAAAACAGGTTGGGAAAATGCAGCATATGACTTATTAGTTGCAAAAGCTAACTCAACCAATGATCAGACTGAAAGGTATAAGTTACTAAATGAAGCAGAAAAGATCCTGATAGAGAACATGCCAATAATTCCTCTATATACTTATGTAAGAAATTATCAATTATCATCGGATGTTAAAGGGTATAACCCTCATATCTTAGACCATCATCACCCAAAATTTATTTATTTAGAAAGAGAATAAGACTCTGTGATAAGTATATTTTTTAAAAGATTATTACTAGCTATACCAGTTTTACTAGCAGTTGCCAGCCTAACATTTTTTTTAGTCAAACTAGCTCCAGGCGGTCCTTTTGATGCAGACAAGGCGGTGTCACCTCAGGTCTTAAAAAATCTAAATGAGGCCTATAATCTTAATGCTTCTGAGTGGGAGCAGTATGTTGATTATATGACAGGTATTTTAAAGGGTGACTTTGGACCATCTTTTAGATTTCCAGGAAGGTCGGTTTCTGAAATGATTGCAACGGGACTGCCAGTTACATTTGAGTTAGCTTTTTATGCAATTTTAATTGCTTTATTAATTGGAGTTTCATCAGGAGTTCTAGCTGCCCTTAAGAGAAACACTTATCTAGATTTTATTCCAATGGCCATAGCTATGATTGGTATTTGTGTTCCAACTTTTTTAATGGGACCACTACTGGTATTAATATTTGGAATTAATCTTGAGATTCTTCCTGTTTCAGGCTGGGGTCAACTACCAGGCGACAAAATTTTGCCATCAATTACATTGGGTTTTGCCTACGCAGCCTACATAGCAAGACTGAGTAGGGGAGGTATGTTAGAAGTTTTAAATCAAGATTTTATTAGAACAGCTAGAGCAAAGGGTTTGACTGAAAGTAATGTAGTAATTAAGCATGCAATGCAAGGCGGATTAATTCCTGTTGTATCTTTTTTAGGTCCTGCTATGGCAGGTCTTCTAGCAGGTTCTTTTGTTGTAGAAACAATTTTTCAAATACCTGGCTTAGGAAGATTTTATGTTGAAGCAGCATTTAACAGAGACTACACAATGATATTGGGGACAACAATATTCTTTTCTGCAATGATTGTATTTTTCAATTTATTATCTGACCTAGCAGCTATGTGGTTAAATCCCAGATCAAGAGATAACTCATGAGCAAAAGTTCAACTCTATGGTCTGATGCAATATACAGACTAACTCGAAATAAAGCTGCGATGTTGGGAGCTTTTATTTTATTCATATTAATATTATGTGCAGCATTAGCACCATGGATAGCTCCTTATTCATACTCATTCCAGAATTTAGAGTTAGGGGCATCTCCACCATCTGCTGCTCATATACTTGGTACAGATGTCTTGGGGAGAGATTTATTAAGTAGAATTCTATATGGAGCAAGAATTTCTTTACTAGTTGGTTTTGTTGCTACAGGTGTTGCCTTAGTAATTGGCGTTTCATGGGGCATTATTGCTGGATATGCTGGGGGAAAAGTAGATTCGGTTATGATGAGGATTGTCGATGTGTTATACGGTCTTCCATTTATTATATTCATTATTCTATTAATGGTTATATTTGGTAGAAATTTATGGCTACTTTTTGGAGCTATTGGTGCAGTTGAGTGGCTAACAATGGCAAGAATTGTTAGAGGTCAAGTCATTGGTTTAAAAAATCAAGAGTTTGTAATGGCTGCTAAAGCAATGGGTGTGAGTAATTTTTCTATGTTTAGAAAACACTTATTGCCTAATATACTGGGTCCAATAGCGGTTTATGCAACTTTAACAATTCCTCAAGTAATGCTTCTAGAGGGTTTTTTAAGTTTTTTAGGGCTAGGAATTCAACCTCCTATGAGCAGCTGGGGAACTCTTATAAAAGATGGTGTTGAATCAATGGAAGAATATAGTTGGCTTCTTATTTATCCTGGCCTAACTTTTACGATAACCCTGTTTGCATTGAATTTTTTTGGTGATGGCTTAAGAGACGCTCTTGACCCAAAGACAACCGATAATTAAAAAGCTCTTATTGCAATTTTTATGATTTGGCCTGGCATAAGGTCTGATGTTTCAAAATCGTTTATTTCTTTAATACTCTCAACAGTCACATCAAAAAGATCAGATATTTTATATAAATTATCACCTTGCTTGACTGAGTAAAGGATAGTTCTTTTTTTTGACTCAATATTACGATGAATGTTTTTATTGCCAATAGTTAGCTGCTGGCCAAGTTGTAGATATGAATCTTTTTTAAGAGAGTTCATTCTTATTAGGTCTTCTATATCTATATTATATTTTTTTGAAAGGTCCCACAAAGTATCTCCTTCAGAAACAATATGCATTTCGTAAGGTATAAAATTATTTGATTTTGATTTACTAAGAGGAATTAGTAGAGTGTCATTTATGGATAGTAAATCACTATCAATGTAATTAATTTCCTTAATTATTCTTACTTCAGTGTCGTATTTTTTGGCTAATTTCCATAAACTATCTCCAGAAACAACAACATGCGATATCCAATTTATTTGATTAACATTTTCAAAAGGACTATCTGGACTATCTAGAAGAAATGTTTTTTCTATTGGGACATAAAAGATACTTTTATCCTTTGGAGCAGATGCCCATTTTGTATAACCAGCATTCAACTTATAGATTAACTCTGGTTTTATGTCTAGATATTCACTTAATGTTAATATCTCAACTTGTCCTGGAATTTCAATTTTTTGAACTACAGATTCAACTGGGACAAAAGGAAGATTGACGTTATATTTTTCTGAATTAAAAACTACTTCTCTTAAGGCAACATATTTCGGAATATACTCTGTGACCTGGCTGTTTAACGATAGTGACCAAAAATCAGTATCCATCCCTCTTCGATAATTTTTTTTTATCTGTCTATCTAAATATGTAGGGCCTGCGTTATATGCAGCTAATGCCAAATAAATATCATTATCAAATCTTTCAAACAAATATTTGAAATATCCTATTGCAGCATGTGTTGACCTAAAAGGATCATGCCTATCTTCACTCCACCATGATTTTTCAAGATTAAATATTCTTCCAGTTTTGGGCATAAATTGCCACAAACCCACAGCACCTGAAGGTGAAATTGAAAAAGGATCATAATTGCTTTCTATAAATGGAATTAACGCTAACTCGACAGGAAGATTCGCAGCCTCTAATTCTTGTATGACATAGTAAATAAAATAATATGATTTGTTGAGATAGTCATTAAATTTTTCCAGATCTTGAATATGTCTATTTATGTAAGATAAAGTTTTTTGATCTAGAATAAAATCTTTTTTATAGTCCGAATTAAATATCATGTATTCCCATACATCAGAAGGCAGTGGTTTAAAAACTACTAGAGATTCTTCAGAACTTGCAATACATTCGTTATCACTATAAGTAGTGATGCATTCAGAATTATTTTTTATAGTTAAAACTGGAGTTGTCTCGCAGCCAACAATTAAAAATAAAAGTAATAAAGAAATTAAAAATTGTCTTTCCATGATCTTAGAGCTTTAAAAATTTCCTTATTTTCTTTTGTTATTTTAAATTTAGAAGAAATGTTCTCTTGAACTTCTTTATTATCAAACCTTAAAAAAGGATTTGTTTTAAGCTCAGTAGACAATGTGGAAGGTACTGATGGTGTTCCTTTTTCTCTCAGTTTTAAAACTTTATTATATCTTGAAAGTATGTCCTTATTAAATGGTTCAACTTCTTTTGCAAAGCTTAGATTAGAAAGAGTGTATTCATGACCACAATAAATATTAGTGTTAGTTGGTAGATTTTTTAATTTAATTAATGATTCAAACATTTGCTCGTATGTGCCTTCAAAAACTCTTCCACACCCAGCAGCAAACAAAGTATCGCCACAAAACAATATTGGTCTCCCATTATTTTCAGAGTAAAAGGCAATATGATCAAGCGTGTGACCAGGTATTTCAATTATTTCAAACTCAATGCCTATGACATTTAATCTGTCGCCACCTTTTAACTTTTTTCTAATTGTTTGAATATTATTAAATGGACCAAAAACATCAACTGGACAATGGGAAATTATTTCTTCGATTCCGCCAGTATGATCAAAGTGATGATGAGTAACAAGTATTGCCTTTAAATCTAATTGATTTTTATGCACGAGATTAATAATATTAGAGCTTTCACCAGGATCAATTACTATTGACCCTTCATTAGTTGTCACTAACCAAATATAATTATCTGTAAATGCTTCAATCGACTCAATCTTAACCATATGGGAATTCTAAGTTAAATTTATGAAAACAGTAAATATTTATACCGATGGAGCCTGCAGAGGTAATCCTGGTCCAGGAGGTTGGGGAGTTCTTATTGAGCATGAAAATGTTAATAAAGAACTTTTTGGTGGAATGCAGGTAACAACAAATAATCAAATGGAATTACAGGCTGCAATAGAGGGTTTAAAGGCTCTTTCAGAGCCCTGTATTGTAAATTTAACTACGGACTCTAAATATGTCATGCAGGGCATTACTTTATGGATCAATAATTGGAAAAAGAATAACTGGAAGAATGCTGCAAAAAAGAATGTAAAAAATAAAGAGTTGTGGATTGAATTGGATAAGTATCAGGATAGACATGATGTAAGATGGCACTGGGTGAAAGGTCATTCAGGCCATGCTAAAAATGAAATAGCAGACCAATTAGCAAATAAAGGAATAGATACACTTTAAATATGGCAAAAAAATATATTATTTTAGATACGGAAACAACTGGATTGGAGGTTTTACAAGGCCATAGAGTTATTGAAATAGGTGCTGTCTTAATGAATGATAGAAAAAAATCTGATGAGCACTTCCATACTTATTTAAACCCATCACGATTGATAGATGAAGAAGCATCAAAAGTTCATGGAATTATGAATGAAGATTTATTAGACAAACCTTCCTTTGATGAAATCGCAGAAGAATTCTTAGAATTTGTCGATGGCTCAACCCTGGTAATTCACAATGCTGATTTTGATATAGGTTTCTTAAATAACGAACTAAAATTAGCATCTTCTAAATATCCTATGTTGCAAGATATATGTGAAATAGAAGATTCTTTGGCAATTGCAAAAGATAAGTTTCCTGGTCAAAGAAATTCATTAGATGCACTTGCAAACCGCTTTGAAATTTCAAACTATGATAGAACATTTCATGGCGCGTTACTTGATGCAAATATTCTCGCTGACGTTTACATGATGCTTACAGGTGGACAAAGTAAATTTGAATTTAGTTCTAATACAATGAATTTAAATGGACTAAATAGAGATACTAAGAATGATATATCAAAGGATGGCCTTGAATTGAAGTTAATTAAGGCTGATAAACAGGATTTAAAAGAGCATGAATTAAGACTTCAAGATATCGAAGAAAGGAATTCTATTAAAACATTATGGAGAGAAGTCCATTGAAAAAAGTTATTACAAGATTTGCACCAAGCCCTACAGGAACTCTCCATATTGGCGGCGTAAGAACAGCTTTATTTAATTATGTGTATGCAAAAAAATTTGATGGGTTATTTTTGGTACGTATCGAAGATACTGATAGAGAAAGATCAACCAAGGAGTTTGAAAAAAATATATTAGATAGCTTGAATTCAATAGGATTGATACCAGATCTAGATCCTATAAATCAATCTGAAAGAGGAGAAATATATCGTAAAGCTGCGCAAAAAATTATTGATTCAGATCAAGCATATTACTGCAACTGTTCTGTTGAAAGGCTTAACAAGATGAGAGAAGAGCAACAGTCCAAAGGACAAAAGCCTCAATATGATGGTAAGTGTAGAAATCTTAATTTAATAAAATCTAATGACACTGTTTTAAGACTCAAAACACCTATCGATGGAGAGATTACAGTTAAAGATTTTGTTAGGGGAGATATTGTTTTTAGAAATATAGAACTAGATGACTTAATTATTCTGAGAAGTGATGAAAGCCCAACCTATCATTTATGTAATGTAGTTGATGATTATGAGCAAGGCGTTACAACTGTCATAAGAGGTGAGGATCATATTAGCAACACACCAAGACAAATACATATTCAAAAAGCCTTGGGATATCCAGAGCTTGAATATGCTCACTTACCATTGGTGCTGGGACCTGATAAGAAAAGACTTTCCAAAAGACATGCTGCAACGAGTCTTGAAGAATATAAAGAGGCGGGTTATCTTGATTCAGCAATTCTAAATACTCTAGCAAGACTGGGCTGGTCGAAAGGAGAGAATGAAGTGTTTTATTTAAAAGATTTAATAAAAGATTTTGAAATAACTGAAGTTCAAAAAGCTGGCGCAATCTTTGATATTACAAAACTTGAATATTTAAACGGGCAACACATGGCGAATTTATCTCATGAAGATTTCTTAATTGCTATTCGTCCATTTATTGATGAGATTAATATAGATCTAAATACTCATTCTAAAAAAGATCTTTTAATTGAGGCAATGAGATCTTCAGCTACAACTCTTAAAGGCGTTGCTGCAAATCTGTTATGTTATTTTGATGATGTAAAGACATATAACCAAAAGGCTATAGATAAATTTATCGGTAACTCTGATAAGATTTTAGTCGATCTTAAGAAAAGAATTCATGACTTAGAGACATGGGATGAGTCATCGCTTGATAATCTTTTGCTTAAGTATAGAGAAGAAAATAATCTGCCAGTTCCCAAAGTCAATCAACCTATTAGAATAGCTTTAACGGGATCCACTAACTCACCATCACTGGGAACGACCTTGTATCTGTTTAATAAAGAAGAGGTCATTGCAAGAATCAATAATCTTATTGATTATATTCACTAAGATAATTAAAAAACTCATTACATTCAAATCGGACAATATCTTTTTTAATCGCACTGATCCTGTATTTAAATTCTTTATCTAATATTTTTGAGATTTTAACTTTTTTTAGATTTGCCTTGGCAATACTATTATCATCTAGTATTGATATTGCCATTCCATTGTGAACAATAGACAAAGCCGAGCTATAAGAATCCGTTTTTACAAATGTGTTCATGTTAATTACATTATTTTTTAGGTAATTTGAAATACTCGACTCTTCATAAAATGATAGCAAATTAGTAATCTCTACAAAGGGGAAATGGGCTATGTCGTTTAAGTATATTTCATCAGCAATAGAATACTTTAAGGGTGAAACTAGGCTATGGTTGCCTTCTTTTATAACAGTTGATCTAGAAATAGGCTGATTTTTAGAATTAAAACATATTGTGAGGTCTATATCAGGTTTATACCTATCTTCTATTAAATCTATGCTATTCAGGTTAATAAGATTAAATTTCACTTCTGGTTTTATTTTATTGTAACTTTCAATAATTTTTGGAATTATGCTTTCAGCCAAAGACGGGGTTGTACCAATATTAATAAAATCTACTGATCTAGTTTTGTAAGTATTAGCAATCGCATTAAAGCTCTTAAGCTGACTATGGACAACAGAGGCATGCTCAAAAAGATCATCTGCTTCATGCGTTGGAACTAGCTTTTTACCTTTTCTTAAAAACAGCTTGAAATTAAGGTTCTTCTCAATCACACCGAGTGTTTTACTTATAGATGGTTGGGATATTTCTAGGCTTTGAGCAGCAGCAGTCATTGAGGCATGTTTGTATACTTCATAAAAAATTTCTATTTGTTTTGCAGATAACATCTTCGCTCCTAAATATTCTAATAATCAGTATATTGTATTTTTTTAATACATAACTATGAGTTATACATATAGTAATATAAAAATATGATTTATTGTAGACAAGAAAAGTGTTGGGACTATATACTTGTTGTAGTTTTAAAAATAAATAGGGGATTGAATTATGTTCAAAAAATTTTTACTAGTATTTCCAATGGTTATATCTTTGGGCGTTTTTGCTCAAGAGGCTGATGAATCATCATCCGATGTCGAAGAGGTTGTAGTCATTGGTTCACAAATTAAGGGTGCAAAGATTACTGGAGCATTACCAGTTTCTGTAATATCTGCAGATGATATGGATGCCTTGGGCATAGATTCCGGTGATGAATTATTGGATAACATTGCTGAGCTAGGACAAAATACTTTTAACCAAAACGAGTTTAGTGGTGGATATAACGCTTCTAGAGGAGATGTCGGTGCTTTTAACTTAAGGGATATTGGAACGGGTAATACATTGGTATTACTAAATGGTAGAAGATTAATTACATCTCCAGGGTATCAAACAGAACCAATTCTGGGTGGGTCAATGCCTGTAATGACTGTTAATTCAAATGCTGTTCCAGTATATGGCGCAGAAAGAGTTGAGATTTTAAGAGATGGTGCATCTGCTATATATGGAGCTGATGCTTTAGCAGGTGTTGTTAATACAGTTTTAAAAACAGACTTTGTTGGCTTGAATGTAAGATTTAAAGCCAGTGCTTATGACGCATATCAAGCACAAGATAATAAAGTTAGCATCCAATGGGGTAAAGATTTTGATAATACAAATATTAATGTATATTTTGATACATATAGTAGAGATCCGATAAAAGGTTTTGAAGACCCTAAGTGGTTAGCGGCTGATGCTAGGGTATCACCAGGTTTAGGTGAATTTACAGGAACTGCTTGGGATGATACTTCATGGAGAAATACTAACCAAGCCTCTCAATATGGTATTTGGTATAACGGATCTAACCTCTTTACAACTTTCCCCTCTACTGATCCAAGATGTTCATCAACTTCAAAAGATGATTTGTATACCGGAACAGGTGGTGATACATGTGTTGTTGATTACTACACATCTGGATCAGGTTGGGATCCTTACAGAGCAAAATATAATGAAACAAGATGGATGCGTCCAGAATTAGAAAGAAATAATCTATTTGTTTTTGTTAATACTGAGCTTGATAGTGGTATTGAAGCATATTCAGAAATTGGAATGTATAACTCATTAGCAACACAGCAACTTTTTGCTGGTACAACTCTTGGTGCAGGAAGTTGTGGAATAACTGGCTCATGTACTCAACCATTTTTAATACCTGCTTCAAACTATTGGTTGAATCAGTTGGTTAATGGAAATGGAAAAAAGTTTGTTGATGCTGAAAATGTTGGTTTAGGACTATGGAAAGCGAGACATAGATTCAATACTCCAAGGGGATATGATTCTCATAGAACTACATTGAGATTTTTACAAGGTTTTAGAGGTTCGACAGGAAACTGGGATTGGGATACTGCAATCCTATGGTCTCAAGCTAAATCTAAGCAAAATAATACTGGTCGCCAATCTATGACTTTATTAAATCAATCACTTGCTTTATCAACCTCAGATGCATATAACCCATTTTGTGGTGGAAATGGTTGTTCGAGTGAAGATCCATTCACAATTACAATTGTGAGAGAAAATTCAACAAGTATGTATATGTGGGATTTCAAAATGTCTAATAACGATGTTTTTGAAATGCCTGGTGGTTCCGCTGCAATGTTAATTGGTGGTGAGATAAGAAAAGAAAGTTATCAGGATATAAGAGATCCAAGGATTAGTGGGTTGATAGCTTATACAGTTCCTGTTGGTCCAAAAACTGGTGAAACATTCCCAATAATATCGGATGTTGTTAATTCTAGCGCCACACCAAATTCAAGTGGATCAAGAATAACTAAGTCTTTATTCACAGAATTAGCTTTACCGTTATATGAAAATATTGATGCACAAATAGCTGTAAGGTATGAGGATTCAAATGATTACGGTGATGCAACTGTAGGAAAATTTGCACTTGGTTGGCAGCTTATAGATCAAGTTAAATTGAGATATTCAATATCTCAAACCTTTAGAGCTCCATCATTAATACTTGTTAATGAAGGATTTTTAGGAAGAAGCTCATCAACAAATGATGCGCTTCTGCAATATGCATCAGGAATTGATATGGATAATTATTCTATGCAAAGAGTTACTGAAGGAAATCCAGGGCTGCAACCAGAACTTGGCGACAATGAATCTTTAGGTGTTGTTCTTGAACCAATTAATAATCTTATAATTACAATGGATAAATGGTCTATTGAAACTGAAGATACCGTTGGTATCTTTGGTATGGCTAATGCTATTTTATTAGATACTTTAATAAGAGCTGAGGGTGGTGCATCAGAATGCATTGGTAATCCTAATGTTATAAGAAATAGTACTCCTGCTGAGCTTCAAGGAGGTGCTGCATGGCCTTCAAACCTATGCCCTGCTGGTTTAGTAGAGCAAGTGCTAGATTTTTATGTTAATGCTGATACAAGATTAATAGAAGGCTTTGATACTAGCGTTATGTATTCAATTGATACAGATTATGGAGATTTTGGATTTAAATTCATGAATGTTCATTTTGATACAAAAAATCAAGAAGCTGGTGGTGATTCATTAAGACTTAGTAATGCTGGCCAACAAGATGGTCTTCTTGCTGGATTGGCACCAGTTAGAGGTGTTGATGATTTGATAGGACTTGATGGATCTATCGAAGATAAATATACTTTAAAAATGTCTTGGAGGAAGGGCCCATATGAGGTTTTAGTATCAGGAACTCAGTGGGGTGAATTTTATGAATCTGCTCATACTGAGACAATCGATGGCGTAAGAGAAATGTGGTTAGTTGATAAAATGACAATGATTAATTTAACTCTTGGCTATAAGTTTGATAATGACTTAAGGGTGAGACTGCAAGTAAAGAACTTAGAAGATGAGAGAGCTCCTTTAGCAGATGAAACATATGGTAACTTTTGGGGGGACCTTCATACAGACTTTGGAAGAAACTATAATATAGAATTCTATAAAAAGTTTTAATCTTCAGTAAACTTAAAAAATAGGGAGTTTCGTGCTCCCTTTTTTATAAATCAAAGGACATATTTAATCTTTAAATGAAAGCGTATAAAAAAAAGGGATTTGGATTTGGTTTATTTGTTTTTATTTTAATGCTCTTCTTGCCAGCGCCAGAGGGCTTAAGTCCTCAAGGTTGGTCTGTTGCAGCTATTGTTACGCTTATGGCAATATGGTGGGCAACTGAAGCAATTCCAGTTGCTGTAACAGCGCTTCTTCCTTTAGCCTTATTTCCTTTAATCGGCATAGTTTCATTTAAAGAGGCCGCCATACCATATGCTAATCCTAATATATATTTATTTTTAGGAGGCTTTATGCTTGCTTTGGGCATTGAAAGGTCAGGCCTTCATAAAAGAATGGCACTTCATATGATTATTGCTGCTGGGTCAAGCGGTCCAAAATTAATCGCAGGGTTTATGACAATTGCGGCACTGATTAGTATGTTTGTTATGAATACTTCTACAACCTTAATGCTTTTACCAATCGGATTAGCTGTTTGTTCAGTAGTAAGTAACACTATACCTGGATTAACCGACAAAGAAATTGAATACTTTGATACTTCACTGATGCTTGGAATAGCATATGCAGCAACAATAGGAGGCATGTCAACATTGGTTGGTACCGCTCCAAATATAGTTTTTAGTGCTTTTATGTTAGAAACTTATGGAATAGAGATTTCAATGATTGATTGGATGACTTTAGGGGTCCCCTTGGCAATAGTTATGCTTTACTCAGCATGGTTAGTTTTAACAAAATATGTTTTTCCAACATCTTTTATTACTTCTAAAGATACAAAAACATATCTTAAAAATATGCTCAATGACCAAGGACCATTATCAAAAGATGAGATTAAGATTTCTATTATATTTGGTCTTACAGCTCTAGCATGGATGTTTAGAACCCTTCTTGATAATTACGATATGTTTTCAGGTCTAACAGATGCAGGGATAGCAATAATATCAGCAATTTTATTATTTATGATTCCGTCATCTCACCATAAAGGAGAGCTTCTTGACTGGGATCAATCAAATAAACTTCCATGGGGTTTATTAATACTTTTTGGTGGCGGGTTGTCAATTGCTGCACAAATCAACTCTAGTGGTTTAGGTATATGGATTGGTGAGAGCCTTAGTGTACTAAGCACGGTTCCACCAATATTTTTAATATTTGCAGTTGCTGCATTAATTATATTTTTAACTGAAGTTACATCTAATGTCGCCACAACTTCAACTTTTTTACCTGTTTTTGGTGCGGTAGCTGTTGGTATTGGGGTATTGCCAGTTTCATTAACAGTGCCTGTTTGTTTGGCTGCAAGTTGTGCTTTTATGCTTCCTGTAGCTACTCCTCCGAATGCTATAGTTTACGGATCAGGTAAATTTACAATAGCAACAATGATGAAAGCTGGTTTTATTTTAAATATTATTGGTATTTTTGTTGTTACATTATTTGCATACTTTCTGGCACCTCAAATATTCTAGTCAAATATGTATAGGTTTTTAACACTGCTAATAATAACTTTTTCAATAAATACTAGCTCTAGAAGCTATATAGATTATGAATCTCCGTATCATCCTGTTGTTGGTAAATCCGGTATGGTTGTAAGTCAAAATTATTTATCATCAGATATTGGGATTGAAATTTTAAATTTAGGTGGAAATGCGGTAGATGCTGCTGTTGCAGTTGGTTTTTCTTTGGCAATTACTTTGCCAAGAGCTGGTAATCTTGGTGGCGGTGGATTTATGCTTGTATATATCAAGGAAAAAAATGAGATTTTTTATATAGATTATCGAAGTAAATCTCCTCTTAATTCAAACTTGGAGAATATTTTTAATATTAAGGATGATTCAGGTAAAAACTACGAAACAGTTCCCAAGAATTTTGATTCCAAAAAATATGATCTTGTTGATACTGGCTATAAAGCATCAGCAGTTCCTGGAACAGTTGCGGGATTGCTTGAAGCCCATTCAAGATTTGGTAAATTAAAGTTAAAAGATATTCTTGAACCTGTAATAAAGCAAGCAAAGCAAGGAATAGTTGTTTCATACGATCTATCCAAAGCAATAGAAAGCACCCCAAGGCTAGCAAATGACCCAGAGTCTAAAAAGATATACTTTGATAACGACACACCTATCCAACAATACTCTTTATTAAAACTACCTGATTTAGCTAACACTCTTACCCTGATCTCAAAACATGGAAGAGATGGTTTTTACAAAGGCGAAACAGCAAAAAAAATTGTAGAGGCTATGCAAAAAAATAATGGCTTAATGTCACTGAACGATTTTAGTGATTATAAGGCTTATATTAAAAAACCAATTTCAACTGAGTATAGGGGCAATAAAGTTTATACTGCAGGTCCTCCATCTGGCGGAGGAATAACACTTCTAACTGCTCTTAATATTTTAAGTTATTTTGATTTAGCTAAATATAAAAGCAATTCTGTAATGACCTATCATCTATTTTCTGAGGCTCTTAGAAGGGGACATAATAACAGATCTTCTGAGGTGGGTGATCCACTTTATTATGATGTTCCAACTTCTGAGTTACTTTCAGAAAAAAGAACCAAAGAGCTTGTTAAATCTATAAGTTTAAAAAGATCTACAAAGACTTCAGTGATAAAACCTATCAATATATTAAATGAAAGCAGAGATACTACTCACTACTCAATCATAGATTCCTATGGCAATGCAGTGTCAAATACATACACTCTTGGGGCATCTTTTGGTTCAGGAGTAACAATTCCTGGAACAGGTGTTTTAATGAATAACCAAATGAATAATTTAATGTATAGATCTGGTGATGTTGAAAAAGAAGGGCGAGGGGTTAGTCCTGGAAATAGATTTAAACCAGGTAAAAGGCCAATGAGCACAATGGCTCCTGTAATGATTTTTAACAAAAAAGATGAATTAACATTAATAACAGGTTCGCCCGGTGGCTCTTATATACCTGGAGCAATACTTAGAGTTATTACTGGGGTTATTGATTTTAATTTAAATATTGGTGACGCCACTATGCTACCAAGAGTTCACAAAGACTGGCCTTATGAAGGAATTGATTATGAGAAAACTTTAAGCTCAGATATAGTCAAAAGCCTTAACAAGCTTGGACATAAAACATCTTTAAACAAAACAATGGGCAGCACCCAAAGTGTTCATATTGTTGATGGAATAAAATATGGTTATTCTGATTTAAGAAGACCTAATGCATCTGTTGCGGTTCAGTTAGATTAATTAGTTCTGTAATTAAGGGGAGGATTTCTGTCGCCAAGCAAAGCTTTATAAATAAAATCGTCACCCACTCTTTGGTTAAGTTCATTTTTTGCTGCCATAACTATAGATGGGTCGCTAAATATCTCAATAGCAGTTGCTGCAATAGTCTTTGCTGCTAATTCAGTTCCTTTAATACCAATAGATGTTCCACCAGACGCAACTGCTTGCCAAGAATGTGCAGCTGTTCCTGGTACCCAAGTCGCAGTTCTTATTCCGGCAGTTGGGACAACCCAGCTAACATCGCCAACATCTGTAGATCCGTAACTGTGAGATTTTTTGTATTCTGAAATATTTTCTTGAGAGCCTATCTCAAGACTTGGTTTTAAAAAAGTTTTATAGATTACTTCAGCATATTCATTTTCTTCTTTGGAGTATTTGATACCACCAAAAGTAGTTAGATTTTTATACATAATTCTTTGAATAACATCATTTGGAAGCAGTGAATAGTTTCCATGCATGACTTCATAAGTCATGCTTGTATCAGTTCCTATTGCAGCTCCTTCTGCTGTCTTTACCACCCTTTGAAAAAGCTCTTCAACCATATGCATTTTTGGATGTCTTACATAATAGTAAACTTCTGCAAGATCTGGAACGACATTTGGAGCTAAACCTCCTTTTGTAATTACATAATGAATTCTAGATTCTTGAGGTACATGTTCCCGTAACATATTTACCATCATGTTCATTGACTCAACACCATCAAGAGCTGATCTTCCTTTTTCAGGAGCACCTGCAGCATGAGCTGAAATACCAGTGAATGTAAATTTTGCAGATTTATTTGAATTTGAAGTTCTTAAGTTTGCGGAGTTAGTGTCATCAGGATGCCAATGAAGGACAATATCTACATCATTAAACAATCCTTCTCTAACCATATAGACCTTACCCGAGCCTCCTTCTTCTGCTGGCGTTCCATAAAATCTTATTCTTCCATCTATGCCATTAGTTTCCAACCATTTTTTTATAGAAACAGCAGCCCAAGCTGAAGCTGCACCAAATAAATGATGACCACATGCATGACCAGCACCAGTTCCGTTATTAATAATTTCTTTAAATGGAGATGTTGATTGCGCTAGACCAGGTAAAGCGTCAAACTCACCCAATATTCCAATAACTGGTCCGTTAGATCCATATTCTGCAATAAAGGCAGTTGGTATGCCTGCAACATTTCTTGTTATTTTAAATCCTTCTTTTTCTAATTCAGTTGCAAGTAAATTCGAACTTTTAATTTCTTGATAACCCATTTCAGCATGATCCCATATCTTTAATGCTACATCTGAAAAACGATCTTTATCCTCAAGAATCATTTCTTCAATAGATGATGAATAGATATTTAAAGTAAAGATGCTCGAAAATATCAAAATTAGTAAATTATATTTCTTATACATTATTTCCCCTTAGGTATTTAAATTAATATTTATCTTTTCTGCTACTCCCCAATAGTTGTAGCCTGCAAATTTAGGAGTACTGGGAAGATACATTTCTTCCATATTAGAGATCTTGAAACCAGATGAAGTAATTAATTTAGGTATATTTCTGTCTAGATTACAGCCTCCAGCTATTTTTCCCCAAAAAGGATTAATTCTTTTTTGCCATTTAGCAATATTTGCGTCTGGCGCTAACCCGTGTTCACAAAAAAGTAACTTACCATTATCTTTTAATACCCTCATTATTTCAGAATTAGATAAACTAACATCTGGAATAGTGCACATAGTGTAGGTAATCAAGACAGTATCAATAGAATTATCAGACAATGGTATTTTCTCAGCTCCACATTTTAAAAACTCAATTTCTATTTGATTTTTTTTAGCCAAAGGTTTGGCCATCTCTATGAGTTCTTTTGATGGATCTAAACCATACAAGTATTTGATTTTAGATTTATTGTAAAAAGGTATATTTAGACCAGAGCCAATACCGATGTCTAAAATAACACCTTCGGCCAATGGAACTATTTTAGCTCTTTGGTAATTTATGGGTTTTGATCCGCATGTACAATTTAGAACTTTAGGTAAAATATATTTATTATATAAGCTCAAAATCAATCTTCAGAAAGTTCATGAAGAGGCATGGCTGCAGTATTAAAGCCCGCGTCTACATAAGTTATCTCCCCAGTCACACCGCTTGCATAGTCTGAACATAAGAATGCAGCTACATTGCCAACTTCTTCAGTTGTTACGGTTCTGCCAAGAGGTGCTCGAGCTGAATGTTGAGAAAGCATTTTTCTAAAATTTTTAACTCCTGAAGCAGCAAGAGTTTTAATGGGACCTGCAGAGATAGCATTAACTCTAATATTTTCTCGGCCCATTGACGCTGCAAGAAATCTTGTGTTTGCTTCCAAACTTGCTTTAGCTAAACCCATAACATTGTAATTAGGCATTGTTTGCATAGCTCCTAGGTAAGTTAATGTTAGAAGAGCAGAGCTGTCATTTAACATATTTTTTGATGCCTTTGCCAATGCTGTAAAGCTATATGAGCTTATATCATGAGCTATTTTGAAACCTTCTCTAGTTGTAACATCTACAAAATTACCTGTTAATTGATCTGCAGGTGCAAATCCAATTGAATGAACAAACCCATCAAAACTAGACCATTTTTTCGACAGGTCAATAAATGAATTTTCAATAGATTCATCGCTAGCTACATCACATTCAATTAATATATCGGATTTAAATTCCTCAGCTAAAGGCTTTAAATTTTTTAATAATCTTTCGTTTTGATATGTAAAAGCAAGCTCTGCACCTTCTCGGTGCATTGCTGAAGCTATTCCAGCTGCTATAGAATATTTATTAGCTAAACCTGTTATAAGTATTTTTTTATTTTTTAGTAACATTTTTTTATTTTAAATTCTAATAATTGGTATTGTAAAAGAAAAATATCTTTTATACAGGTTATTATTTTTTATTACTCATATTGTTAAATAAGATATATATCATATATTTATATATAAAAAGAAATTAATAATAATTTATTAATTTAAATTAAGTTATTGACAAATATAGGCAATAAGTATGAAACTAAGAGGATATTTATTTAATTAAAGGGGATACCATGGTTGATAAACTTAATTTAAAAGCATTAT
>Ga0233432_10000590_pt1 | contig 34773 bp, 24 predicted proteins | sample SI_122_August201_6_FD_179870 | JGI IMG/M metagenome (GOLD analysis project Ga0233432, IMG submission 179870) | Seawater microbial communities from Saanich Inlet, British Columbia, Canada - SI_122_August2016_10_MG | ecosystem: Environmental > Aquatic > Marine > Inlet | place: Canada: British... | reverse complement strand
ACATCCAATCCACCACGGGATTCGACGATGGTCATGACCCAAGCCATTTCATTTCCATTGACGTACATGATTCCGGTCGAAGGATCGATCGAAGCTCCGCCCCACTCACCCCCTCCATCAAAACCGAAAAATATAACCGTCCCTTCCAAACTCGGTGGAATAAACTGACCGTCGGATCTCAGATTCTCCAAAATCCCCCTTACATACTTATTTGCGACTTCGCTAATATTCGTAGCATCTTCCTTGTCGAACCGCTGACGAGCAAAGGGCTCAGGACGCACAGGAATTGGCTGCGTTGGCCACGCTTCTTCTCCAACCAAGTCGGAACGAGCAACTAAAGCGAGGATACAATTCGCGAAGAGATTCTCACCATGACGATTGCCTCCGTGAAAATCGAATGATGCTGACCCTGTCGGCACGAAGACCATTCCTCGCTCCCGATCGATACTCATTCCAGACCAAGAATTAGCTCCACCAGCTTCCTCATGAGAGCCTTCAGGCCAGGTATCCGCTCCGAACTCGCCAGGCTGAGGAATCGTATAAAAAGTCCACGCCATTTCGCCTGTCCTCACATTAAACGCGCGAATATGACCTGGCGCAGCACCGGCGTTCTCCGATACTCTCGTGCAAACGATAAGCAAATCTTCGAACAGCACTCCAGGCGTCGTGGAATTAACATGAAGATTTTTCGATCGTTCACCCAACCCTTCCTTCAATGACGCCCTGCCACTATCGCCAAACGATGAAACCGCTTCTCCTGTTTTCGAGTTGATGCAAATAAGCCAATGACTCAAAGTAACGAATACACGATTATCATCATCGTTCTCCCAAAGGACAACCCCTCGATTCTGGTTCATTCCAAACTCGATGTCTTCGCTGGCTAAAAACGCTTTAGGATCGAATTCCCAAATCACCGTGCCGGTCGAGGCATTGAGAGCGAATAGTTTCAATTGAGGCGATGTCCCATACAAGACCCCCATTCTCAATGATTGGATTGCACTGAATTTGAGTTCGTTTATCCACCTCCCCGGCTCGATAAACCCAAGCCACTTCCAGCTCAATTACATTTTCCGGCGTGATTTAGTTACTTTCAGAATATTGATTTCGGTCATCGCTACCTTGATAAGAAGGCCACTCACGGTCGACAGACGAATTAGGCCTACAAGCTGAAAAAGTGAATACCGACAAGAATAGAAATACAATTACATAGGTTCTCATAAAATGGGCAAACTTGATTCAAGCCCCCAATGCAGGCACTCGAAAATCTAGATCAGAAATCAGTATCAGGCTCCGCTAAATCGAGCTCCTTGATCCAAATATTACGATAGCGCACATCGTGCCCCTCCGCTTGAAGCTTCAACCCTCCCGGACGATCAGTGATTCCGAAACCATCTTCATTCCCGCCATCAAGGCCGGAATTCGGCCCACCCCAAACCTTATTGATAGTCTGGTTCACATGGACCTTCTCTCCATTGAAATAAACCGTCGCTAGTGGTTTCTCACTTAGCTTGCCATCCTTGAACCGAGCCGCCCGAAACTGAATATCGTAAGCATTCCATTTACCAAGGCCATTGTATGCATGGTACGGAGACTCCGTTTCATTGATCACCGCAGCCATGCCATGTTTGGTTTCATCTCCATCAAGAATCTGAATCTCGTAGCGATTCTGCAAATACACTCCACTATTTCCACCTTCGGTCGTTATTAGGAATTCAACATGAACGCGCTGATCGCCAAACTTTTTTCGAGTTACTATATCCGCAGCCCCGTACAACCCGCCGGCCGCGGATGGATCATTAGCGCTGATCGCCGAACCCCCATCAACCGGATCACTCACAACTTCCCATTTCACCGGCATCGTCGCTTTCAAACGCGGCCCCTCCCAATAAGCCCAATTCCCGTCGAGCTTCGATTTGGATCCATCGAGGTAGACCACAGCTCCCGTTTCGGGATCGGCTCCAACGCCGATACTGGATTCAGGTGATGAGACCGAGCATCCTGCAAGAAAAGCAATACTTATTAACATCCATAAGGGTAAAGAAATCGATTGGAGCTTCATAGAACGAAACTCACTAGGGGAATCACCGCCAAGGCACAAGTCCCGAATACGTTCACCGAAACGACCAACCCCGATTAGATACGCCCCAAACAATCCTCTTTACCTACAGCTTCCATTCAATTAGGACGTCTCATATAATCCAATACATTTCCCGAAAAGCCAGTAGATGCGTCGCATAGTGACAAAATTCCTATTTCCCAGTTCGGCTTTCCGAAAGAAACAAATTTCCGGCAACATAAATCCCTGCACCGAACAAAGCTGCCCCAGAAAGAACTCGAAACATGAAAACATACCCCATCGTTTCCGCCAAATAGCCACTTATTCCTGCCCCGATAAGCATGCCAAGCATACGCGTAGCCGTGTAATAGGATAGTACCGTAGATCGCTGGTCCTCTTTGACCAAACTCGAAAGATACACGATCGCAGAGACTTCGATTCCTCCCCAGCAGATCCCATGTAGCAATAGAGGAATCCAAAGGAAATTCGGATCTCCAATACAGGATGTCATGAATACACGCAGCGGCTGAGCAAGAAACGATATCGAGAGAATCAATTGGGGACTCGCACGATCAATCGCCTTACCCATTAGCGGGAGAGACACTAAAGCCACCAAACCCATAACGCCCAAGAGCATCCCAATAAAGCGAGTGCTGCTCCCAAGGTCGCGAGCGTAGGCGGTGAAGAATCCGTGCACTGACGGCTCTGCAAGCGCGATAAAGAAAAACGCGATTAGAAAACGCTTAATAATTGGATTCAGCTCGCTAACTCGCAACGGCGCTATCGCATCGACTCGCGCGGAAGGATCAGACAATCCGCGAACCAAAGCAACCGACAACAACATTGTTACGGAAGCAACACGCGCCACAACACCAATATCGTTGAAAATAAATGGCGACACCATTGTTCCTAAAATGAATCCGAGGGATCCAAATGCTCGGTAAACCCCAAACTTACTACCGCGGTTTTTAGGCCCAAATGCATTGACCGCGATCGTCGGCATCATTCCAGCGATCATCGGCATAAACGTCGCGCGCCCCAGTGAATAAAGGAAAAACTCAGTCGGCGTTTCGCATATCGCGAAATAATGAAGCAAACCCGCAAAAGCGAAAGCTCCGCAAATTACGACTTTCTTATGCCATCGATTCCTATCGGCAAGTCGTGCCCAGAAAAGGGAACTCACGATAAAAAAGCCACTACCCGACCCGAGAATAACGCCAATCATCGTTTCGCCGACACCCATGTCCTTCATCCGCACCGATTCGAAAGCGAACAAGACGCCCATAGAAGCGATTTGAAGCATGCAAGACAAACGCAATGTCCATATGGTATTCATCAATCGAACGACGCCGAAAGACAACTACATCGCGGCATCACGATTACTCGGATCGAAAATCGACTAATTAGCAAAGCAAATACAAACTTGGATCCTAGACGCCATTCGCTCAAATCTACTTCCCGGCCGCTTCCACCAATTCCAAATGTCTCAGATAATCCGATACATTTCCCGGGAAAAGCGAAAGCCCGTCTTTTCGCACTTCCAACACTTTCTTCGCCAGCGGATCCACGAAAGCGCGATTATGAGAAACGATCATATACGCCCCCGTGTATTCTTGAAGCGCTCGTTGAAGCGCATCTTGCGAACGCATGTCCAAGTGATTGGTAGGTTCATCGAGAATAAGAAAGTTCGCCGCCCTAGCCAGCATCTTCGCCAAGGCCAAACGATTGCGCTCTCCACCCGAAAGCACGCTCACGCTTTTGAAGACATCGTCGCCGCGAAACAGGAAGGTCCCAAGAATCGAGCGGATATTGGTCGCGTTCTTCCCTTCCGCCGCTTCCTCCATTGTCGCTAGTACATTGAGGTTCTTGTCTAATTCATCCGCCTGATGCTGACCGAAGTAAGAAATGTGAGTACTGTGACCGATCTCTCGCTCGCCTGACTGAAACGGCTCCACCCCTGCTATCACTTTCGCAATCGTTGTCTTGCCCGCTCCATTCACGCCCACGACCACGATTCGGTCGCCGCGTTCAATACGGAGATTCGCATCGCGAATAACCTGCAGGTCATCATAGGACTTCGAAAGATCCGTCAGGTTGATCACCGTCTGCCCGCTCCGCGGTGGAGGAGTGAACGAAAAAGAAACACTGTCCTCTTCCTTCTCAATTTGAATACGCTCAATCTTATCCAACGCCTTGATTCGACTCTGCGCTTGCTTGGCCTTCGATGCCTTAGCCCGAAATCGGTTAATGAACTGCTCCGCTTGCTGGATCTCCTTCTGCTGACTTTTATAAGCCTTCATCTGAAGCTCCTTGCGCTCGGCGCTTTGCTTTTCGAATACGCTATAGTTTCCACTATAGACATGCAGCGATCCCATCGACAATTCGAACGTCCGATTGGTGATTTCATCCAAAAATCCGCGGTCGTGGGAAATCATCAGCAAGGAACCTTCATAACGAAGAAGAAAATCCTCCAACCACTTTTGGGAAGTCACATCAAGGTGATTAGTCGGCTCGTCCAATAACAGCAAAGACGGATTCGCCAACAGCAGTTTCGCTAAGGCAATACGCATCTGCCACCCGCCGCTAAATTCTTCGGTCTTCCGATCCATGTCGGAACTGGAAAACCCGAGCCCCAACAAAACCGACTCGATCCGAGACGGCAGTTTACCCGCATCAAGATCTTCCAAGCGATGCTCCCAAGCGCCAATGAGTTCGAGCGTTTCATAAAACTCATCCGATGAAGTATCCATCTCATCGAGACGAGCCTCCGCTTCTTCGACCTTCGCCTGAAGGCCCAACACATCGGCAAACGCCGTTTCGGTTTCCTTGAACAAAGTCCGACCATGCATTTCGATACCATCCTGAGGCAAGTAGCCGAAAGTAACGTAATTCGCCTTATCGACCTTGCCTCCATCAATTTCCTCGAGGCCGATCAACACCTTTAGCAAAGTACTTTTGCCCGCCCCATTACTGCCGACCAATCCAATTAGATCCTTCGCCCCAATCGTAGCGCTAACATCTTTGTAGAGATAGCGTTCTCCGTACTGGAGTTTAATATTTTGCAAAGCGATCATAGGAAGCGGACAGTTGGCCCCGATAGCGGGCGAATTAAGAAAAACTGCCACTTGTGTTCAGGACCAGGCAACCCGTCAATGCCGGAAATAGTTCTTCGCAATTTTAAAGTTCCGCTGAAAAGATGCCTCCCATGCTAATCTCCCTTCGAATTTCGAACTCGAAAAGTCGCGATCACTCTCGGGCTTCACCCGTTTCTTGAGCAACCAGAGTCCCCCCAAAGCGATACGCCTTCCCCACAGGCATATTTTTTCGGGAATAAACGACCAACCAAAACCTTCTTCCTTATATCGAACTATCGTTCTGCTTAACTTCCTAAAGAAAAATCAAACACGCTCGCGTTAGATTTTCGGATAATAGACGACGATGTGGGATGAGGACGTTCTTACGGAAGGCGATGTATTCTATCTTCCAGGTGCCCATACGGCGATCGTAGAAGATGACCTTAAATGCATTATGTTCGGCCCCGACGAAATGCACGAAAAAGAGCTGGATCACGCCATGAAGAAAATGGCTAAAATGAGCGAATAGATTCTCTTACCAACACTGGGCTCTTTAAACACAGAGTTATTGGAAACAATCGCCTAACGCGGCGTGGGTCCTGCCAAACTCAACCCAATCCGTAGGATCGGCACTTGCTCCGAGCCGCAATAGCAGATCAAACAAAAACCAGCCCAACCATATTAGTATCGCAGCTACAATAAAACAAAATTCTGGGTCAAGAGACCTCGAACCACAAACGAGGCAGTTCGTAGCTGCGCAATAGACTCGCGGGGACCTCAACCGAATCGCTCTTCCCTACTTCGAGTTTATCAAGTGATTAGGGAAATCTTGCACCTTCGTACAGGCCACCTGCTCCATCACTTGTTGAAGCTGCCGCTTAATCATCGTGATCGTATGCAAGCCACCTTTCTTGCCCAGTGCGCCCACGCCATACATGAAAGACCGTCCCATGAATGCAAATTGAGCGCCACTCGCCAAGGCGCATGCGACATCTGGCCCTTCTCGAAGGCCGCTATCAATCATGACCGTTATCTTGTCGCCGAATTTTTCCGCCAAATGCGGCAGCGCCTTGATCGTCGATTGTCCTGCATCCAACGAACGGCCTCCGTGGTTTGACGAGATAATACCGTCTACTCCGAGGTCCACTACCTTTTGACAGTCTTCCTCGTTCACGATCCCCTTTACCACAAGCTTGCCCTTCCACTTGTCGCGAATCGCCCTTATCCGACCCTCTGTGAGACGGCCTGAAAATGTTTTATTCATAAAAAGTCCCAGGTGCTTCATATCAAGCCCCTTGGGGATATAAGGCTTCATCGTTTTAAACTCAGGGGCCCCGGCAGCGAGCTGGGAAAACGACCATGTAGGATGTGTCGTCATCTGCCCAATATTGCGAAGCGTCATACGGGGAGGAATCGAGAGTCCGTTGCGAATCTCCAACGGTCGATACGCGAACGTTGGCGTATCCGCCAAAATAACCAAAACGGGCATGCCTGCTTCTTCGGCCCGTTTGAGAAGCTTATCGCGCAATTCCTCCTCAGCTGGATGGTACAGCTGAAACCACGCCTTCCCCTCCGTAAGTTCCGCCACCTTTTCAATACTCGCCGTACCGACTGTACTCAGAACAAATGGAATATTTTGTGCGTTAGCGGCTGCGGCTAGAATTTCGCACGACTTCGGCCACATCAGTCCTTGAAGCCCCACCGGAGCAATTCCAAACGGAGCATCGTAGGTATGACCGAAAAGTTCCGTTTTAAGACAGGAGCCTGGATAATCGCGAATATAATACGGCTCTAACTTTATCTCACGGATATCTTCGGTATTCCGCCGTTTATTCACGTTCGAATTGCACCCTCCTTCCAGATAGTCGAACGCGAAGCCCGGCATACGGCGACGCGCTCGTTCTCGAAGGAAATCCATGGATGGAAGGTTTGAATCGAAAAAATCAGTCATTGAAAATTATTAGGTTAAACACAGATAGTCATCAAAAAATCGATACATGCCAAATAGGGAGACGTACACTGAATTAGAGACCTTCCTGCATAAATATCTCTTTCCATATGCCAATCCTTTTTATTCATTACGTCGCCGTATAGTCATCTAGAACCTACTCCAATCGCTTTTAAATCTGTAGGAGCGGGTTTATCCCGCGATTTATCTTTCTCTCCTTTGTAAACCGGCACGTTCGCGGAGTAAACCTAATCCTACACCGACCTATTTTACAATCTCTAAGAACCCAAAAATTTCTCAAATCGAGCCACCGCATCATCGAATCGATCGCCGTCAGACGGTTTAAACACCTCGGATTCAAATGACTTCTCAACCAACGTTCGCGCCTCACTCAAGCTCTCCAGGGCTCCCGCCGCGATGATCTGGACCGCTATATTTCCGATCGCCGTAGCTTCAGCGGGCCCAGTCACCACGGGGACCCCCAAAACATCCGCAGTCAATTGATTCAGCAAACGATTCCGCGCACCGCCGCTCAACATGTACAGACCCCGCAAAGGCTCCGGCGAATAAGCCCCGAGCCTCCGAAATACATAGCGATACTTCAGAGCCAAACTATCGAATATACAGCGAACGAATGCTGCATCGCTCTCAGGCTCTGCTTGACCCGTCCGCTGGCAAAACGCGGCGATACTAGCGGGCATATCCTCAGGAGCAGCAAACTCTGGCGAATCCGGGTCGATCAACGATTGCATTCTCGGCGACGCCTCCGCCATGGCCACTATCTCATCATACTCGTAGAGGCGGCCGATCGCGGCCCAGCGCCGCCGACATTCCTCGATCAACCACATCCCACAAATATTTTTTAAAAACCGAACCGTTCCATTGTATCCGATCTCATTCGAAAATCCATCTCCCAAAGCTTCTTTACCCAGTCGAGGTTCCTTTAACTCCAACCCAATCAGAGACCAAGTCCCGGAACTCATGATTGCATAATCTGATCGATTGCCTGGCAAAGCGACAAACGCGCTCGCCGTATCATGCCCCGCAACCGCCACTAACGATACCTCGCCGAGCTTCGTTTCCTTTTGAATCTCCGGCTTGATCCCACCCACAACAGTACCAGGCTCTACAACCGGCATGAACAATCCCGGCAGCAAATCCAACGATTCAAGCAAAACCTCCGACCATGCCCCTGTCTTAGGATTTAGAAGCTGACTCGTGCTGGCGATCGTCCGTTCCTGATGTATGCTCCCCGAAAGCCAGTAGCTTATCAGGTCCGGAATAAACAAAATCCGACGAGCCGATCGAATCGCTCCAACATTGCCACTAATTTCCGAATACAACTGATAAATCGTGTTAAAAAAAAGAAACTGAATCCCGGTCTCCGCATATATAGCCTCTCGCGAAACGCGCTTCTGAACCTCAGTTTGCATTCCGTCAGTTCTCGAATCGCGATAGTGAAACGGATTCCCCAACATCGCTCCATTCGAATCGATCGAAGCATAATCAACTCCCCAAGAATCCACCCCGACACTCTCAATCCGATCGCCATACAAACGCGACGCCTCCTTCAGACCTTCCTTTATCGAATTGAAAATACCCAAAATGTCCCAATGCAGACTGCCATTGATCCTCGTGGTCGAAGTCGGAAAACGATTAACAACCTCCAAGGTCAGAGATTGAGAATCCGCTTTCAAAATCCCTGCCATCACTCGACCGCTCGTAGCGCCCAAATCGATAGCCAAATAAACACTGCTTTGCTTCATCCTACTTATTTTAGTCTCAACATTTCAAATGCAGAAACCACGCCGCACTGCGACGTAGCTACGCGAGGGACTCGCGTGGATTCTACGACTACCTCAAGAACCCTTCATGCAGTCCACCATCGACCGGTATCACATGGCCTGTCGTCTTGCTCAGAGAATTCGTCAAAAGCAAATAGATCGCTTCCGCTTGATCCAATGGAGTGATCGCCGATTTCGTAAGCGTTCGCTGCGCGTAGAAGTTTGCCAGCTTATCGCGCAATGAATCATCGCTCTCTGAATCGCTATATTCGATTTCGTATTTCGCTAGCGAAGCAATCACGCGATCCCGAGGAAACATGGTACTCCCCTTAACTACGGTCGCAGGAGCAACTGCATTGACACGCGTCAAAGGCGACAACTCGACCGCCAGTTCACGTACCAGGTGATTTGCAGCCGCCTTGCTCGTATCATAAGCGATACTTCCTTTTTTAGACACCACCGCATTCGCGCTCGTCGTGATCACTACATTGCTTCGCAAACCTTGCTTGGCGAAAATCTTCTCGAAAGCGGTTTTGGCCGACAGGTACCCACCCTTGACATTGATGTCGAAGGTCAATGAAAACGCATCGTCAGAAATATCGCCCGTCACGCTCGGCGGCACGAATATTCCCGCAGTCACGACTACTGAATCGACTCCACCGTAAGCCAGGATCGCCTCATCTAACATCGCTGAAATCGAAGCTCGATCCGTAATATTCGCACTCAAGCCAATCGCCGGACCACAGGTCGATATCCCCGTACCGGAAATCCCAATACCCTCGCCGACAATGCCAGTAATTTCCTTAGCCGTCGCCAATGCCGCATCTTCCTTAAGATCGACACTAACGATGTGAGCCCCTTCGCCGCAGATCCGGTGACACACTTCTTTGCCGATACCATTGCCCGCTCCGATCACCACGACTACCTGCCGGGCCAATGCTTGCTCGGGAGGCATGCGCTTCAACTTTGCCTCCTCCATCAGCCAATACTCGATATCGAACGCTTCCTGCTCCGGAAGCGCTCGATAACGATCCACCGTCTCCGCTCCACGCATCACTTCAATCGCGCAATTGTAGAACTCTGCCGTCACTCGCGACTCGCTCTTGCTCTTGCCCCAGGCAATCATCCCGACTCCCGGAATCAAAACCACGGTTGGCACAGCTTGTCGCAAAGCAGGCGAAGCCGGACGCTTGCAGCGCTCGTAGTACGCTGCGTAATCCGCAACGTAACGATCCAGCCCATCCGACAACAACCCTTTCAAGTCCTCGATCGCATCCGCGAACGAACCGCTACTATCGGGATCCCATTCGACGTACAACGGCTTGATCTTAGTGCGTAAAAAGTGATCCGGACAACTCGTACCCAAATCCGAGAGACGCTTCGCATCCAAGCTGTTAACGAACTCAAGAATTCGCTCACCCGACTGAACCGTTCCGATTAAACGCATTTCCTCGCTCACCTTTCCGCGCAGCCATGGCAGAATTTCAACTAAAGCTTCGCGTTTCTTCTCCTCCGAAAGCGATTCACTTTTCTGACCGCCAAAGATGGTCTTGCCCGCTTCCCGCTCCTCAATGAAACGCGCCGCCTTTTCAATCAACGTCAAAGTCAAATCATAGCATTCCTTGTCATCGTCAGCCCAATTGATGATTCCATGCTGACCCATCATGATCCCCTTGGCTTGCGGGTTTGCTGCGATGACATCGCGCATGATCAACCCCAGATCGAATCCTGGACGTTGCCACTCGGTCCAGATCACTTCGTCGCCGTAGATCTGCTTCGTGAGCGCTTCGCCATTCTCAGCTGCAGCAATCGCAATAACCGCATTCGGGTGCATATGATCGACATGATTAAACGGCACGTAGGCATGAAGCGGCGTATCGATGGACGAAGGACGTGGATTCAAGTTAAACGTGCAGTGCTTATACATCTGCACCATCGAGTCCTCCACTTCCGTCTTAACCCCACTATCCGGAGCCTCACGGTAGAGTTTTTCCAAAGCCAATACTTGATCTTGATAGAGCGAAGAGAAATTCTCGTTCTTCGAAGTACGCAAATCTCCGCCAGAGCCCTTCACCCACATCACCTCGACGGACTCGCCGGTCATCGGATCAACCTCGAAACACTTCGAAGACGTATTGCCTCCTCCGGTATTCGTAATCCGCAAATCGTCTCCCAGGATATTCGAACGGTACACAAGCCGCTTCAAAGGAGACATATCCTTCACCTTCTCATCATCCCAAAGGTAGTTCACGTGTCGGTAGTCGCTCGGAGCGAAGTTTTTCGTTTCTGTATTCATTATTTTAAGATTATCAAATTTTCGTTTTTTAAAATCGTTTGTCCCAGATCAGGTAGCGCCCGATCTCCAAGCGGCCATATTCACAACCCATGCATAGTCACTACCTCTACGCATAAGCCGCTCCGGATTGAATCCCCAAATCCTTGCGGCGTTGAGCGCGTTCCGTTGCGATCGATTCACCATACCCCGATGCTCGGTAAGCATTGAGAGGGTTTGCCTCGACGCCATTTTTAGAACGCCAATCACCAAGAAGTCGGTCCACATTCGTATTGAAAGCTGTCTTCAAAACATTCTCCGCATCGACGATCGCTCCGGAGCGCTGATGTCGTTTGAGCGCATCTCTATCAACCAACGCCGCCTTCAACCACAAATCTTGAGCCGTCATAACCGTCTGTAACATCGCCTCGATCTTCGGCTTCAGATTGTGAGACTGATCCACCATGTAAGCGATATCCGGGTACCCCTCTTCCTCTTCCGCGTAACAATGTATCTCATTGAATATTCGAAAAACCTGATACGGATCGATCGAGCCCAATGTCAGATCGTCATCCGCATACCGGCGATCATTAAAATGAAACCCACCCAACATGCCTTCATCCAAAAGCCAGGCCACGATCTGCTCGATATTCTGAGACGCGTAGTGATGCCCCGTATCAACCAGTACTTTCGCCTGTGGTCCCGCGTCCTTGCACAGCAAATACGACATACCCCAATCAGCGACATCGGTGTGATAAAACGCCGGTTCGAATGGCTTGTACTCTACAAGCATTACTTGCGATTCGTCCAAACGCTCGTGACAAGCCCTCAACCCTTCCTGAAAGCGTCGCTTCCGATCGCGAATGCTATCCTGCCCCGGATAGTTGGTGCCATCTGCAAACCAGAGCGTGAACAAATCGCTGCCTACATCCTTGCCCAGTTGAATGCAATCAAGACTGTGCTTCACCGCTTGTTGACGAATAGCGCCATCCGGATTGCCAAACGATCCGAGCTTGTACTCCTGATCTTGAAAAAGGTTCGCGTTGATCGATCCAATTTCCACTCCGTGTTTTGTAGCGATCGACGCGACACTGGCCCCATCCTGGTTTTCACTAAAATCCCAAAGCACATGCACCGCCACTGCCGGACAACAAGCGGTCAATCGATTCACCATTCCCGCATCCGCAAACTTGTCAGCCGTGTCGATCGCCGAACCGTCCTGCAAGAATTTTCCGAACCGCGTCCCCGTATCCGCGAAACCCCAAGATGGCAGTTCGATTTTTAAAGAGTCCAACGATGCAATAGCCTGTTCAATCATGCAAACAACATTAGCATATTTCTTTGGAAAAATCCATCGACAGACTGATTCTTTATATACAGATTCTGACACAGTGATCACCGACTCATTTTCCTATCTTCCTCAATCCGAGGACCCGTCTGCCTGGAACGTCCGGGTACTCGGCGCTGGACAGGCGAACATTGAAGCCAATCAAGACTATCCCGCTAGCGAGCATCCTAGCGACTACGCTCTCGATTGGGAGAAGGGACGCACGCTACCGGCGTTCCAAGTGCTGTACATAACACGGGGATCCGGACTGATAGAGACATCTCAAACGCCTGCCACAAAGTTAGAGGCCCCTTTCATTTTCCTCCTATTTCCGGAAACGTGGCACCGCTACCGTCCCTCGCCCGAAACCGGATGGCAGGAACATTGGATAGGATTCGACGGCCCCATTCCCCAGAACCTTCTCGAAACGGGAGTAATCGACTCCAAGCGACCTTTTTTCGAAATAGGTCATCACGACGCCATTCTAGCCCTCTTTCAATTGATTCTCGATGAAGTCAAAAACGAGGCCCTCGGGTTTAGGCGAATCGCGGCCGCCTCTATTTTACAGATTCTGGCGCTAGCGACAAGCCTCCCCCTACGCCAAGAAGAAGAGAATCAACCGATGCGAGCCGTCATTCGCCAAGCTTCGTTTCTGCTCCGCGAACGAACTGACTCCAACCTATCCGTCCAAACCCTCGCCGACGAACTGAACGTCGGCTACACCTACTTTCGACGCCTATTTAAAAAGTACACCGGTTTCAGCCCCAAACAATACCATACGCAACTCCGCTTCGAACGGGTAAAGCGCTTGCTCAGCGAAACCGATCTCTCCATCAGCGAAATAGCCAACCTTCTCAACTTCGACTCTACATTTCACCTCTCTCAATGGTTCAAAAAACTATCAGGAACCCCACCATCTACCTGGAGACAAGCCAGTCGATAAGAGCTCGGCAATGAAACGTTTTTGAAAAGGAGGTAACTGAGCAAACAGAAATGGGATTGGTCCTCCGTTATCTCTGGTTTGTCCTGTTCCATTTCTCAAGATTCCGACCGACGTTCAGTCCTTTTGAAATAAAGATGTATCGGATCCTTAAAACTTTACCACACTCGAGTGCAGCTGGACGGCCAACCACGTCGGCGGACAAGACAAGCTACAAGCTACAAGCTCACTTCGACGACGATATAGGGTTCACTCAAGATGAAATGGAAAAGCCCGAAGCGTTCTTCGCTCGATTCGATGTCGACAAAGACAATCGGATCACTCGCGAAGAACTACCGCAAAGCCAAGCCCGAGAAGTCTTCAAATGGGTCTATCGCACTAGAGACGACCAATGGGATCCCGATGAATTCAAAATCCTACTACGCCCTGCTGGCGACAGTCGCAATATCATGGTCGCTATCAAAACGGGCGGAGATGGTCTACTCAATGAAACTGATTGCCTTGCATGGGAACGCAGTAACCCCCCATACGTCGCCACGCCTCTCATCAGTCGCGAACGCGTCTACCTCGTAAAATCGCTTGGCGTCATCACTTGCTTGAATTCATCCACAGGAGCTCCGTATTTCGAAGGCGAACGCACTGGAGTTAAAGGCGAATACTACGCCTCGCCCGTCAAGGTCGGCAACCGAATTTTCATCACCTCCAACCTCGGAATAGTCATTATCCTGCGCGATATCGAAACCTTCGAGATTCTCGCCAAAAACAACCTTGAAGACTAAATATTCACCACTCCAGCAGTCGCGGGTAATACGCTTTACATTCGCTCGACCAGCAACCCTTGGGCCTTTGGGAATTAATTGCACCCGTTCTAAAGACATTCGAAAGGTAGCGAAGCGCATGTCCCTCGTAGCTAAGCGAAGGCCTCGTTGGGATTCTGCGATAGAAGACATCTACATGCCAGGGGTTTTCACAAAACTTCAAACCGTCCATATCTAAAATTTGATACATTATTGAAACTACAGGGTTTACTCTTCCCCCTATCCCTATTTGCCTAGAATAACCCTTTTTTATGACCCCTTTTCTCGAGAAACTCAGACAACTCTACCCCTCCGATCGCCTTTACGAGGACGAAGCGCGCTTAACTCCCTACGTTTCCGACGGACTGACGGTGTTTCGACAAAAACCCGTCGCGGTGGTCATGCCGCTCGACAGCGATGAAATCGTTGCGACCTTGAAACTTTGTCACGAGTTCTCTGTTCCTTTCGTCGCTCGCGGCAGCGGTACGAGCCTCTCCGGCGGATCTTTACCCATCGATGAAGGAATCGTCATCAGTCTAAACCGACTCAACCAAATCCTCTCGATCGACCCGGACAATCGTACCGCTCGCGTCCAACCAGGCGTAATCAATGCCCATGTTAGCTCAGCCGTTGTTCAACACGGACTTTACTTCGCGCCCGATCCCTCAAGCCAGTCCGTCTGCACCATCGGTGGAAATCTCGCCTTCAATTCCGGCGGAGCCCATTGCCTCAAATACGGAATGACTTCCAATCATGTTCTCGGATTAAAAGTGGCCCTTCCTGACGGCGAAATCGTTCACCTGGGCAATGACAGCCTAGAGAACGTAGGTCCGGATTGCGTTGGCCTATTTGTCGGGAGCGAAGGACTTTTTGGAATCGCATTGGAAATCCAATTACGACTCCTACCAATCCCCGAAAGTTTCCGAACCATCCTCGCCAGCTACGAAAGCCTAGAAGCCGCTGGCGAAGCAGTCGGAACCGTAGTGGCCTCGGGCATACTGCCGGGAGCCATGGAGATCATGGACAAACTGGCCATCGAAGCAGCCGAAGCAGCGGTCAATGCGGGTTACCCTCGAAACGCCGAAGCCCTATTGATTATCGAACTCGATGGCGAAGCAGCCGCGGTCGAAGCTGAATTCACAGCTTTGAGCACTGCCATCGAGCAAACGCAAGCTAAAGAGATTCGCATAGCCCAAGACAACGAGGAACGCCTACTCATCTGGAAAGGACGTAAAAGCGCCTTCTCCGCAGTCGGGCGCCTTTCCCCAGACTACCTCGTCCAAGACGGCGTCGTGCCACGCTCGAAACTAGGGGAAGCTCTCAAAGAAATCTCCCGGCTCGGTTCTGAAGCCAATTTGCACGTCGCCAATGTCTTTCACGCGGGCGACGGAAACCTACACCCCCTCATTCTCTTTGATGGCAAAGAATCAGGAGCCCTCGAACGGGCAGAAAATTTAGCCGGAAAAATCCTTCGCCTATGCCTCAAGCTTGGCGGTTCCATTACGGGTGAACACGGCGTAGGCGTGGAAAAGAAATCGTTCATGCCAGAGATGTTTTCCGAAAATGACCTTGAAGCATTCAAACGCATTCGCCAAGCTATCGATCCGCGGGAGATTTCTAACCGCGGAAAAATGCTTCCAGGAAACGAAGCTCCCGCACTCTCGCATTCAGGCCCCCATCCTCTCGAACAAGCAGGCCTCATCTCGCGCATGTAAACCTATGGGAAACGATTTCAAGCTGCACGTGCCTGATACCATCAGTGTACTAAAATCGCTCGTCCGCGACTCTCCGTCCGTGTCAATCAAAGCTAGGGATGACTCCCCGAGTCCTCCGAACACAACCGCCATCACCCTCGCCGCTTTCCAGAAAATCGTCGAGTATCAGCCCGAAGAATACACGATCACCGTAGAAGCCGGAGCCAAGGTTAGCGATGTGATTTCCATCCTCGCCGAACAAGGGCAATACTTTCCCTTTGACCCGCTCTTCATTGACAAAGACTCGACGATCGGCGGCATAATTGCCAACGGGTACTCTGGTCCCGGAGCCAATCGCTATGGTATCCTTCGAGATTTCATCATTGGGCTATCCTTTATAGACGGCCAGGGAAACCACATCAAAACAGGAGGTAAAGTCGTCAAGAATGCCGCCGGTTTCGACATCCCCAAACTCATGGTTGGCAGTCGAGGCAGCTTAGGAATCATCACCGAGTCCACATTCAAAGTTTTTCCGTTACCCCAAGCCTACAAGACAATCCTATTCCGATTCGATTCCTTTGAAAAAGGGCACACCGCCCTTCTAGCCTTAGGCCGATCGCAATTCACTCTCGATGCCCTGGACCTAGACTCCAAAGGAACGCTGATCATTCGGCTTAGCGGTCAAGCCGCCTCGATCGACACTCGTATCCAAGCGCTGGAAACAATGCTTGGAAGCACTCATGATCCCCTTTCCAGAGACAAACCTTTCTGGCAAGTCCCTCTTAACCTCCAGTCTTATCCGAAAACCGGTCTGCTCCTAAAAATCCCTAATTCGCCCACTGCCATAGCGGAAATCGATGCAAAGCTCGCCCCTAATTGCCCGCATCGCCGTTATAGTATCGGTGGATTCGTTTCCTGGATATATTCTGAAAGCGAGGTAAACGATTTATCACAATCGCTAAAAGAGCTGGATCTATCCGCCCAAATCGCCAGCGGCGACACCCTAGAACAAGTTATCGGCACCGATCACCCCAAAGCCTTCTATAACCGCATCAAGCAAGCCCTCGATCCACAGCAAAAGTTCATCGCCCTATACCCCAAAACCCCTAGCTCAACCTGAAAGGTAGGGATGACTCACCGAGCCCTCCGCTCTCCACTCCATGCTACACAAGATTCCCGACACCGCGCTTGCCCCCGAATACGCTGGCATGATCAAACCGATCGAAGCCTGCGTGCATTGCGGATTCTGCCTTCCCACCTGCCCCACCTATTCCACGATGGGCGATGAAATGAATTCGCCCCGCGGACGTATTTTTCTCATTAAAGAAACCCTCGAAGGTCGGATAAACTCTTCGGATATCGAGCCCTTCATCGACAATTGCCTCGGATGCCTAGCCTGCGTAACCTCTTGCCCTTCGGGAGTCGAATACGGCGAACTAATAACCCCCTATCGGGATTGGGCCGAATCGAAACGCAAACGAAGCACTACCGAAAAACTACAGCGATTCGCACTCCTAAAGACAATCCCATATCCAGCACGCTTTCGAGCCGCTTCGAGGATTGCCCGTATCTTCAAACCTATAGCCCGATATCTTCCCAAAGAATTCGGAGCCATGATGGAACTCGCGCCAACTGAACTCCCCCCTAAAATTGACTTCAAAGGCCACTACCCAGCTTTAGGCCAGCAACGTGGACGCGTCGCTCTCCTGATCGGATGCGCTCAACAAACCCTCGCCCCGCGTATCAACGCGGCAGCCATCCGCGTCCTCACGCGAAACGGCATCGAGGTCGTCGTACCGAAATCGCAAGGCTGCTGCGGCTCCCTAGCCATGCACATCGGAGAATCTCAGGAAGCCCGACAAGCCGCTCGCAAAAATTTCGACGCATTTCCAACCGATATTGACGCCGTCATTACGACCGCTGCTGGATGCGGATCCGGGATGAAAGAATACACTCACCTATTCTCAGGGCAAGACGAAGACCAACGAACCCAAGCGAACGCCTTTTCATCGAAGGTCATGGACATCTGCGAATACCTCGACAATGTCGGCTTCATTCCTCCAAAGAAAAACGAATCGACAGCGATCAAAGTCGCTTATCACGATGCGTGCCACCTCGCCCACGCCCAGAAGATCCGCTCGGCCCCACGAAAGCTTCTCACGTCCATACCAGGCATCGAAGTACTCGAACCCGACGAATGGGAAATTTGCTGCGGCTCAGCTGGTAGTTACAATATAGAACATCCGGATACGGCCAAAATCCTCGGCCAACGAAAAGTATCCAATCTCTACGCCACCGGAGCCGACCTCATCGCCACTGGAAATATCGGCTGCCTCGCCCAGATTGAGTTTCATTCGAAGGACAAAAAAGCACCCATTCCATTAGTCCACACGATTGAACTATTGGACGGAGAGATTTAAGCAACGCTCGTACCTCGATTGCTGCCTCTATCAATGCAAATAGATGTTTCCACGAGACAATAGGTTTGATCTACTTAGATCCTTTTAAACAGGTCGATCCTTGGCGTGGACATCAACCGATATCAATCAGGTTGCTATACTTACCCATTCCAATCGAAAAACACATTGGTTCCGCTTGCGAAAACACCTATTTGTTCCGCAGGAACAACAAGCGAGGCACGCGCGTTGTTAAAAAACCTACTCCCCAAAAACCGCTTCAAGCCCGGCACGCATCACCGATGCATCAGGCGTCCGCCCAGTCCAATAATCGATTCCAATCACACCCTGACCGACCAACATACTCAGTCCATCGATAACGCGACAGCCTTTCGCTGTAGCATCCTGCACAAGACGCGTATTAGGCGGATTCGGGATAACATCGGCCACAATCATTTCCGAACTCAAGGAATTCGTATCCAGTGCCAATCGTCCACCCACATCTGGATACAAGCCAATAGATGTAGCATTGATAACAATATCCGTCCCAGGCGGGACCGGATAGTCTCCATCCCATTGAACGAATTCCGACTGCAAACTCGGACACCGTTCTTGAACCTTACTCTGCAATAAACTCACTAAACCTAGCCCACGCTCTTCACTGCGATTTACGATCGTAATGCGAGTCGCCCCAGCGAGCGCCATTTCCACGCTAATCGCCCGAGCCGCTCCACCTGCTCCAAAGATGACAACCGACTTGCCCTCCGGGTCATCCAGCTCGCGAAGCGAAGCTACGAACCCCTTGCCATCGGTGTTTTCGCCAATCAATTTTCCATCGCGATTGACCACGCAATTGACGGCTCCCATAAGCTCCGCCGATTCACCCACCCCATCCAAATACTGAATCACTTCCACCTTATGGGGAATCGTGCAATTGAAACCCTGAAAACCAAAAGCCCGAGCTCCTTCGACCGCTTCTTTCAAAGACTCCTGACGAACTTCAAGCGTCAGATAACGCCAATCCAATCCCATCGCCCGAAACGCCGGCTCGATCATCGCCTGTGTCGGATTTTCCGATACGGGATATCCATAGCATCCAACCAACTCCTGTTTAAAATTTAATTCAGCCATAGTAAACGAATTCTTGCCCGCAGATTTCGCAGATCAACTCAGATCAAAGTAACCTTTAGTCATTCTTCAAATCTGCGGGCACGCCCAATCAACCGTCATTGATAATCACATAAGTCCCACTCTTGCCCGCTACCGCAATATCCAAGCGTCCGTCGCCATTCAAATCGCCCGTAGCGATTTGCAATCCTGTTCCAGCCGTCCCTTTCGAAATGGTTTTCCGCTCGAATTGCTGCTTACGCTTGTCCCAATTGTAGTAATACAAAACAGGTTCTTCCATGCCACCGGGATCTCGGCCACCATGAGCGAAAACACGCTTACCAGTGATCAATTCATTTTCCCCGTCACCATCGATATCCGCCATATGCAGCACGTGAGGTTGGGAGAAACTATCGTCAATGAGATGCTCTTTCCACTGCAAACTTCCATCCGCTGCAGGCTTCAATTGCTCCCGCCAGAATAACCCGAAGTCATGACCCAATCCGTAGATGAAATCATTTCGCCCATCACCGTTGAGATCCTGTACGATCATCGGAATCGACGCGTGCAAGAACCAGTCTTCGTGGAAGGTCCAAGTCTGGTCCATCGCATTATTCTTAGGCCGTTCGTACCAACCCGCCTGAAAAAGAACATCCTCTAGCCCATCGCCATTGAGGTCGCCCACTCCGAGGCCGTGACCGTTCTTATTCGAGCCAATGGTGATCTTCTTCATCGTCGGAACCTCTTGCATTTCCTTAACCTTGCGCCTGCCGCGCATCACCTCGACCTCTCGCATTTCCGTAGCGAATTTCCAAGCAAGTAGCGAAGTTTCTTTATTCCAAGAATTCACGATGAGCTCGTTCACACCGTCCCCATCCAAGTCATACATGATTTCAGCTTCGTTGCGATCGACTTTCGTATCCACTAGCAAATGCTTTTCCCAAAGCAGTCCCATTCTCAATGAATCTGCCCCTGGATTTCGATACCAGTTCACTTCAGTCTGGAAAAACGACTGGGAAATCACATCCACCCATCCATCGCCATCGACGTCGTAAGGAAAATCGCCATTCGAATGAGCATACCCCTTATTATCTTCAATCGCTCTAACCGCACGCGGAATGTAGTCCGGTCCCGCGAACCAATTGCGACCAGCGATAACATCAAGAACGCCGTCATTATTCACGTCTACGATCGCGCAGCCTTCGTTCGCATCCACCGCAAGCAGCTTCTCCGAAAAGGAAAGGTCTTTTTCAGCCGCCAAAGCCAAACTGGTTAACACGAACGCCCCAGTTAATGCAGCACAGGGTAGAGATAAGGAGTAACGGTATTTCATAAATCAATAGGGTAAATCGTGAATTTTTAGGAATATGATGCAGGGCTGGCACTTGCGCCAGCTCTACAATAAAAAAGAATCAGCGCTAAACTAATTACCAATCTTTTAAGTGAATATCGAATAGTAGATCCAAGCAAACAGTAATTCCCAAAGCCTCATTTTCCATTCACCACTTGTACCTGTGCCGTAGAACCCGGAGCATCAAAAACCTCAATACTCAAATTGCGGTCTTTCTTGTCGTACTCGAAAACCGCCAAAGTGAATATGTGCGTTCCTTCCTCAAGGTCGACTTGAGTTTCATCATCAACCCCTTCCACTTCAGTCTCGCCATCCCAAAGTCGAAGGCCCCTCGCATTATTGAAACGCAAGCCCACATTTCCAGCGGATTTCACATCCAGTTCGAAACGGAGATAGCGATACAACTGAAGCCCGGAACGCCTAAGCGTCGAAATCCCATCTAGTGGCAATGCTCCGTCAATCCGCGTATACGCGGGAAGCCACACGAATCGCGGGTCGCCTGCAGCAATATGCTCGATCGGCTTGTGACGCACAATATCGGCAAACGATCGGCTATTGTCCTGATTATCCAAATACTGAAAAGTTCGTACGAAAGGTTTCGAAGACACCTTATAATCGCCTTCCTTGCCGATACTCGAGAGAAACGCCACCAAATCCGCTAGCTCGTCTTTACGCAGAGGAGCCGTCAACCCAGGCGGCATAAGCGATACCGGACTGATCGTCTGGGATGCGACATCGCTCTTTGCGACCAAAATTTGCCGATCCGTCATATCACGCAACACAAAGGACTCTGAGTCCTCTTTTGCTAACGTACCCGCCAACACGCTTCCGTCTTTCTTAGTCAAGCTTACCACATGGTAGCCTTCCTTGATCTTTTTCTGCGGCTGCAACAATGAGTCGACGATATAATCCATCGGCGCGCTCGCCCCTATACTCGTAAGATCCGGACCCAGAGATCCACCTGAACCACCCAACGCATGACACGTCACGCACAGCAAAGAATTCCGACGATATATACCCTCTCCTCTCGCAGCATCACCATTGGCATACGTGTATTCAAGAAAGTCAGCCATCTGATCGGCATTCAAATTCTGATTAAGCGGCTCTATCCCGCCCGCTTTTTGAACAGCTGCTTGGAGGGATTTCGTATTCGTGGTCACCGATCCGAATAGTCGCAGCGCAACCGTCGCAACATCCCCATCGATTTTAACCCCAGAAAGTCCCTTCGCCAATGCATCCGACATTCGAGCATTCGAAAGATAAGGGCGGATCAACGGACGGGCATCATCTTTTGGCCCCGCATCGGACAATGCGGCCACGACCATCGATATCGCGGCGCCAGGGGACGACTGAGCGTATCCCGCCGCTGCCCGAAGCCTTGTAGCAAATGGCTGATCAGCCCCGCCGAGACGAGCCAAAACGCTTCGCGACTCGGTCGATTTGAGTGAAACCAATCCTTCGACCGCCGCCGAACTCAGTTTCGCATCCGTATTCAGATCTTGAACCAAGGACTCCAAAAACCTCTCCGCATTCTTTACTTTCCAAACTCCAGCCAAACGCGCGATCGCTATCCGGCTATCTAGGTCGCCCTTCTTCAATAGGTTCTCAATATCGCGAGCCGTCGCATTTGGAAAAACTTTTCGTTTCGTCGCGGACTGCTCAAGAGCGTTAAGAACCTTCAAAACTCCAGGCGCCGAACGCTCGGCACGTTTCAACGTTTCCCTAAACACATCATTTACGATCGCCGTATCCCCGAGCTCGCCCAATAGCTCCAGAGCATCTTGCATGGCCGCTTCCTCGATTTCACCCGATTTCCACAAAACATTCAACGGCTCCAATGCTTCCGGCTGATCAACGCAGCGAATCGCAAATAATAGAGCCCGCGTATCCGAGCCAAAAAGACGGGGGTTGGCAACGGCAGCCGATTGCCAATCTGGGGCAAGGGTTTTCATGGTCGTCCAAAGACCGAATTCAAGCACTTCGTCCATCGATTCACTATAGACCTGAGACGCCAGGCTAGCAGCTCTAACGCCGCCAAGAGCTCTAAGAACATGCAATGCTTCCAATCGAACGCGCGGGTGCTCATCAGCCAACGCCTGCTCCAAGAATCCGTAAACACCATCAATGCGTTCCGGGTGCTCTTCCAAAGTGCGAACCGCAGCAGCCCGTGCATGAAAATCGCTCGAACTCATCAACTGATCGATCAGTCCAAGATCGGGCTTTCTCAGCGACAAGGACACCCAAAGCGCCTCCAACCGATAGCTTTCGATCTGCGAATCGTTCGCATCCAAGGAACGAATCCAGTTCTTAAGCGGACGGGCAACCGCGTCAGCGCCTTTATCCTTTAAGAAAAGCTTCGCTTGCGTACGCGTCCAAGCCTCAGGAGCTTTAAGATGTTCCAGCAATTCGGATACCGACGCGTCTTTGATCTCAGGCTTTTCTACGAGAGCGCGATCTTTCGCCGTAATTCTCCAGATTCTTCCATGCGTGCGATCGCGTCGCTCGTCTCGAAAATCAACCTCTCCATGCTGAATAATCGGATTGTACCAATCCGCCACATACAATGCTCCATCCGGCCCCATCTGAAGGTCGATTGGACGAAACGAGCCATGCGAGCTCGTGATAAGATCCTCCTGTTGCGGAGCAATGAAACCGCTATTGGAATCTACCGGTTTAAAAGAGCTAATTCGATTCCCGCGAAAATCGCAGGTAATCAATCGGCCCTGCCACTCCTCTGGAATATGCCTTCCCGATAGGATTTCCAAACCGCTCATTTTCGGCTGTCCCGGATTCAGTCCCGGTAACATTCGATCGTAACCAAAAGTCGTTCTGAACGCCGCTCCCGGAAAGCTATAATTTATTCCTTCGGAACCCGCTCCATCCGATTGAAAAGTCTGTCCCCATTGGTCGAATTGAAGCCCCCAAGTATTTACCAATCCGCGAGAATAAACGTCGAGCTCCATCGTCTCCGTACGCAAACGCCAAACGCCGCCCGCCTTCAATTCGCGAATTCCGTGCGGCGTCTCCAGATATGAGTGAATATAGATCGACTGATTGAAATAGATCCGTCCCGCCGGTCCCGCTCGAAGCGTATGCACGATATGATGGGTATCTTCCGTTCCAAAACCCGATAATACCACACGTTTATTGTCCGCGACTCCATCGTCGTCTTTGTCCTCGAAGAAAAGTAGCTCTGTCGAGTTACCCACATAAACGCCCTCCGGGGTCGCCAGGATCGCGGTCGGGGTGAGCAAATTATCTACAAAAACCGTACGCGTATCTGCCTTGCCGTCACCATCGGTATCTTCGATCCGATAAATCTTGTCCGAAGGCATCTGCCCCGGCATGATTTGCGGATACGTTTCGGACGTAGCGATCCAAAGCCGCCCTTTCGCATCGAAGCTCATTGCGATGGGCTTGGCGATCATCGGATCCGAAGCGAACAACGATATCTCGAATCCTTCGGCTGGCTTCAACAAACTCTGTTGGTAGACCGGATCCGGATTAGGAATTTCGGTCAACGCGCGCTGACCCCAAGAAGGGGGTACAAACAACAGAACTGAAAATAAAAGGTAGCGGCCGATCTCCGTGCGGCCATAATCTAATCTAAAACCCTTCATCCTTCACCTCCCTTTACGCGCTTGAGAGTCAATCTATAGGCTTGTGGCTTTTTCAGCGTGGATATCTTCATTTCTTCGGCTTCGATAAAAGGATCGAATTTTGGGAGGTCCGCAGCGTTCTGCCCTTGCTCGTGTTTGCGAAACCCTCGTATGTAAGTCTCATTCTGCGGTCTCCATTGATGGAAAAAGTGCTCGTTCTTTCGGTTAACTGCCGCCCGCAGCTCTTCCGCCTGTTCGTTGGAAGGCTCCCAGGCCAATTGAATGCCTCGCTTCCATTTTTGGGCACTCCCTGTCACGATCGCTTTTCCATCGTATTCCAAGCGATAATTGCCGCGTGGTAGATTCGTTACAGCGATTTCCAAATTCTGACTATGGTCACCTCCTAGCGGCGACAAGCTCAAGCGCTCGTCCTGCAATTCGAGCCCTAGCCCTCCATCCGAATCAATCGAAACCGAGGCGCTAATTCCCATTGCTTCTTTCACAGCGCCATCCTTGTCCAGCGACAGTCGCTTGACCGACGAATACTCAGCCAGAGCCTGAACGATGCGCTCGGCAGCCAGAGTGTATCCATAATTATTCAAATGAATCCCATTGTCAGTGATCGCCTTCGTCTGGCGAGCTGCAGAACTCGTAACTAAGGTACTAAATAAATCGACGAACGGAATACCTCGTTTCGAGGCCAGCAAACGAAGCGCTTCCGTATACACCTTCAAATTTTGATTTTGAATCGTAGGATCCGGCATCGGATGGCCCAGGGCTTCCCGAGGAGTCGGAGAGAGCATAACCAATCGCCGATCACCAGTGGCGACTGTATCGAGCAATGTATTGTAATTCCTGATAAACGCATCCAAGCCAGCCTCCCCTTCGAATGACGCCATCGCTCCATAACAAACAAAGACAACCGACGGATCCGCTAGTTGAACGTGACTCTTCAGGTTCTCGAATCCCGCATCAATCGGATCGAAAAACGCCCGCGCTCGGCCTCCCACGCTGTCGCCCGACCAGCCGATGTTGCGAAAGACGATATTCCGATCTGGCCAACGGGCCGCCAACGCCGTTTCAATATGACCAAAGCGAATCGCTCTCTCAACGAAGGTGTCGCCAAGAAAAGCCACTCGATCGCCGTTTTTCAGCTCGAAGGACGTTTGGGCGTGACCGGACTCAATCCCCAACGGGACGAGACAGGACACAATAAAGAAAAAGCGCGCAAAGGGATGGCGTAAACAGGAGCAACAATTTGAGGGCATAAGAGGAGAGTAATACGTGGTTTCGATTATCGTATATTTAGATCTAGCGGACTAGGACAATCTCAGCAATGCTTGGTAAAAACTCTATGCCTGGGCGAAGACTTGCCAAAGGAGCAAAACGAACCCGAAAAGGAGAATAAAAACTCAAACGATGCCCATCGCAGCGACATCGCAAATAAACGCCGATTCTGCCAACTATTTTATAAGGTCCTGGAATTGTTGCCAAAAAAAACCGAGCATCGCTGCTCGGCTTAGATACAGTATTAAAATCGAACGAAGCAAGCTGCCCCCACTCTTCTAATTGCTATCCCCCACGTGCTCGGCGAAAAACGCTTTAGCGCCTTCGACGAGCTCGGTTGGATCTTTCTGAAATTCTTTGCTATCGGTTTCGATAGCCATCACGCCCGACCAAGCGACCCGTTTCATCTCATCCATTAACGGAACGAACCCAGACTCCCCTTGACCCACCAAGGTATCGATCGGCACGCGCTTGCCGTCCTTGTCTTCGACGCGCTTATCTTTCAAGTGCATATCGGCCACGCGTCCGTCATAGCCGTTGAACGTCTCCAAGGCATCATGACCAGCCGCAGCGAGCCAACCAATATCCATGCATACGCCAATTCGCGAATCACGCTCGGCCAATACGCCTCGTACTGTCGCAGGGTCGCCATATGCGGTTCCCGTGCCGTGATTGTGAATCGCGAGCTTGATGTCGTACTCCTTCACCAACTCCTCGAGGTTGTCCCACTCGTCGAAATTCTTCGGTTCGACCACCACTACCTTCATGTCGAAGAATTTTGCCAGTTCGAAAAGCTTACGATTCTCTTCTTTTTCCATAGACGTACGGCTCACTCCGATCGAGTACGCAGCAACGCCATGCTTCGCTAGAAACGCCTTCTGCTTAGCATGGATATCCCTCGAAGCCGCTGGATCAATATGGCCCCGGAAAAATTCGATATACTTGATCTCATGCTTGGCAGCGAAAACGACCGTTTCCTCGAAAGTCATGTTGCGGCAAGTCCACGACTGAAGCCCAAGCTTAATGTCGGCCTTCTTCGCCGGCTCCATGGAGCAAGCGGTAATCAATAAGAATATGAGCGAAACGAATACGTATTTTTTCATAAATTTAATTAGAGTTAGATTCATTTACTAAACCACTGATCTCACAAAGATCATCAGCAATACATCAAGCCAGTTAACCAGCAACCGTGAAAGTCCCACCCAACAATCATTCAAAAATCTCGGAATGGTCCGCGTGGCTCGGCGGCATCCATTGTCCTAAGCCAATTTTCGTAGCGCGACATGAGTTCTGCTAGCACCTCTGGGCGCTTGCTCGATAGATCATTCTTTTCGGCGACATCCTGCTCTAGGTCGAAAAGCCCGCTTCCTTGCTCGCCCATATCGACCCACTTCCATTTTCCGACTCGTACACCAACCGTATCCTTTCGCTGCCAAAACATTTCTCGTCGCGGCGACTTCCGCTCGCCTCGAATAACGGGCCACCAATCGAATCCATCGAGCATCAACGTTTTTGGCAGAACCGCCCCGCTCGCCTGAGCAAGACTCGGCAAGATTTCTAAACTGCTCAAAAACTGCTCGTTAGTCTCCCCTGCGGGGACCTTACCGTTAGGCCAACGAATCAGGCAAGGTACACGAATGCCTCCCTCCCACATTCTGCTCTTGCCTCCTTTCAACGGACTATTATCCGAACCGCCACCGCCTCCATTATCCGACAAGAAAATCACGATTGTATCATCTAAAACCATACGCTCCTCCAAGAGGTCTAGCATCTTCCCGATCGATGCATCCATACAGCTAACAGCCGCTCGATAGTCCCTTCTTCTCGCTTCACCAGTTACAATTTCAGCAGGCGACCCATAACGATACAGTTCAACCGTTTTAAACTCAGGATCCACCTCTGGATAGAGTTTCTTGAATTCCTCAGGCGCCTGAACCGATGATCGAATCTCAGGCTCAAGACCCGACGATCCATGTGGAGCATTGAAAGGGACATAAAGAAAGAACGGCCTTTCTCCTGCATTTTCATCCAGGAATTCGAGCGCTTCCCTTTCAAAAAGATAAGTGCAGTAAATGCCCTTGTCCTCTTCGGTCTTCTCCAAATTCCGATACATGCTGGGGACGCCATAGCGCTCGTGCGTATAATAATCGACACCTGTATTTACGAAACCATAGAAGTCGTCAAAACCGCGCGAGGTCGGCAAGTAGCGTTTCAATGTACCCAAGTCCCATTTTCCGTATATAGCGCTCCGATAGCCTGCGAGCCTCAGAAACTGGGGAATGATCATCTCACGTAAATCCATTCCGCCAATTCTCTCCCACGTCACTTCGTATTCAGCAGCTGTATACTTGTGACCGTAATCAGGCGCTTCGTTCCGAATCATATCGTAAATGCCATTGCGCTGCGGATAACGCCCAGTCAACAAACTTGCTCTCGACGGCGTACATGCGCTCCAGGCCACATAGAATTGCGTCAAATGCGTACCCTCTTCCGCCAGCCGATCCAAAGCAGGCGTGAGGATCCCATTTCCCAAGAAACCCAAATCATTATACCCTTGGTCATCCGAAACGATCAAAAGCACATTCGGTCGCTCCGACGCAAAAACGAACGTTACAGCAAAAAAGCAGAATACAAGGAGGTAGACCGGGGCAAGGAAGCGTTTCATAATAGTAGCACGAATTTTCCAGGGCAGATGGTCTCAACTAAAAACGATTTTGACTCACGCGAAGCCGCTAAGACGCGAAAGAAGAACGTAGCGAAGCGTAGATGGCGTAGCAAATAAATTCAATTACCCACAGGCTTTTGCACAATCAACAAATTCAAATTTCTTTACCTCTTAGCGGCTTCGCGTGAGCTTTATTCCCTCGTCCTCTTGGGCAGGTGCTAAGGTTTTATTCGATTTTCCAAAAACAACAACGGCGGACCTTCACTTGCCATCTTACGAAATTTATCGGCGTGTCGGTCAACAATGCCGACTGGTAGATAAGCCGCTCCAAGGACGATGTCCTTGTCGCCGTCACCATCCAGGTCGCCCGCATCTATTGTCATCCAACGTCCATTGTATGTCGCAGGATGGGTCTTCGAGGCAAATTTCAAAAGCTCAGTTTGCTCGAGCATTACGAAGTTTTCCAACTTCTCTCGATCGAAGTCCGGATGGTAGGCGATCGCCGCCACATCCAAGTCACCATCAAGGTCGAAGTCTTCAACCTTCGTTCCAAAAACTCCGTACATCGGATAAAAATAACTCTCCTCGAATTTAAGATCCCCTCGATTGAGATATATCCGAATACCATGATCGCGCTTCAAAGTATTATAGGGATCCGAATCGCCATTATCTCCGTTTATCGTTAACAGATCCATCAACCCGTCCTCATTAAAATCGCGCAATTCAAAACCCGTGTATCCAAATGAAGGATGCTGCTCTACGATAATCTTTCGAGTGAAGGATCCATCTTCTTCGTTTATGAAAATACTCACGTTCTCGCGAGCATTGCTCATTAAAACAACGATATCCAAGCGTCCATCGCCATTGAAATCGTGGGCTTCGCTTTTTACGATGCCCGGTTGATCGGTGAGAATCTGAGGCTCAGGATCAAAAAAAGCCGTACTGCGTTCTCGCCGATAGATCGAAAAATTACCCGTATACTCGCCGAAGTTCGAAACGAGGAGCTCGTCGACTCCATCCTGATCGAGGTCGCCAAACGCGAAGTCAGCCGGTCGATGCAGGCCGGCGACTAAAACTTTAAGGCCCATAAGCACGCCCCCAAACGATCTCGCATGCTGCAACTCCCCACGAGGCTCTCCAATGTTCGCTGCAAACAAATCCCCGATCGACAAAAGATAAACATCCTCCCCGTTCATTTGCGAATCCACAAGTGCCACGCCTGGCGCGTCATGACTATCGTAGAAGTTCAATTTCCGATCGAGGATGGTTAGCCGCTGAGCTCCGCTGTCATGAACGTACAATAAACCGTTCTCTTCGTCGATCCGCGTCATCGACGTAACTGCGCTATCCATTCGATACTGATTCGGCCGAACTCTAAAAGACTCAGTATCCTCAATGATCGCCGCTTTCGAAATCTGCGGAATCGCTTGTTCGGGAGCATTAAACACGTAATGGTTCCTCAGCGCTTTCCATTGATCATCGGAAAGCAACGGTTCCTTCGGGATTTTATTAGCTGCTCGAGTAAACTCTTCACGGGAATGAATGCTACCCATCGTCCTTTCAGAATTTCCTTCGAGATAATCATAATCAACGATCCCCAAATAGAAGCCCATGTAAGTCAGTGCGAATTCCCAACTCTGCTTCGGAAGCAAATCCGCTTCGGGCAACTGATGGCAAGCAGCACAATACAGCGAAGCCAGTTCCTCTCCATCGTTTAGCGAGCTAGGCTCCAACGCAAAATTTTCTTGCCCGCAAAGGTTAACTACCGATCCGAAGAGCATCATAGCTAGAACGCCCCTACAAAGAGAACCGAACCGTTTGTCCCTAACCTTACGACTCAAACTCATCCCCGACCTCATGATAGAAACTAAATTCTCCGCTGTACCGCTGACGATCGCCACTCTTCTTACCTACCCAATCAAGCTGCCCCTTTCCGGTTACCGGTTCGGTAGATCCATCAACTGAAGGATCAACGTAATTCCGAAACCAATTTTCCAAGTCCAAACGCATTTCGTCAACCAGTCCTTGATAGTCAGGATCGTCAACCACGTTCGTCACTTCATTCGGATCGACTTGCAAATCGAAAAACTCATGCGGCCCCTCCGGGAAGCGATGCACATATTTAAAATTCCGATTCCTGATCATGCGAACCGGTCCGTATTCATCGAATACAACCACGTTCTCACGCCCCGTGAGGGGCTTGCCTTCAAACAGTGCGGCAAAGCTCCGTCCCGGCAGCTCATTCGCCAAAGGATTCTCCATTCCCAGGTAGTCCAACAACGTTGGGAAAAAATCATAGTGACTAAATAATCCTGACTCCACCTTCCCCTGCGGAACGCATCCAAGATGCGACACGATAAACGGCACCTTAACCGAGCTATCGTACATATTCTGAGGATACGTTCCATTGCCTTTCCCCCAAATGCCGTGATGACCCATGTTCATTCCATTATCGCTGGTGAACACAATCAACGTATTGTCCCGCAGGCCCAGAGTATCCAAACGTTCGAGCAAACGACCTACGCCTGCATCCATCGCAGTTACCGCCGCAAAGTAACCTTGCAAATTCTCTTGGCGCCGCTCTCCAACCCCCACGGGAGCAGAGTTAATCTGCCAAGGGTGCACTTTTTGATCCGGACAAGAACTAAATGGGCAATCCTCATAGAGCTCCAAGAATGCATCTGGATGGTTGCCCTTGTTCCAAGGAGAATGCGGTGCCGTATAGTGCACGCTTAGATAAAAAGGATCTTCCGCCTCATCGATTTCTCCCAAAAACTTCAATGCTCCATCGGTTATCACATCCGTTAAGTAATCGGATTTCTTCCTTAAGCTCCCATTCTCCACCATCGGGGAATCATAGTAATCCCCACCCCCGAATGCAAACGCATACCAATAATCAAATCCCTTCTGAGGAGTCTCCTGCGCTCCAAGATGCCACTTCCCGCTCAAGCCGCAGGCATAGCCATTTTGCTTCAAAACATCGGTGTAGCCCAACATCCCCTCCAAATACTCGATTGGTCGATCTACACCCCTGTATTCACCATTTGGATCACTGATATTTCCCTTCCGTATCCAATCATGCACCCCGTGCTGCGACGGAATTCGCCCAGTCAGGAAACTTGCCCGAGCCGGCGAGCAAACCGGTGAAGCGCAGAAAAAATTCTCAAAACGAACACCCCGCTCGGCAAGACCATCCAGATGCGGCGTTCGAATCTCCGAATTACCCGCGCACCCCAATGCCCAAGCTCCCTGATCATCCGTCATGACAACCAATACATTGGGTCTGTTTTTATCTCTACTGGCCATGGCTACTAGAAGGTCGCTCTCTAAGTGCGAGCGTCCAATTTAATCCAACGCTTCTTCGATGGACTTACGAGTATCAATTTCTTCCAGAATCTTACCCTTAGCCAGAACAAAAATTCTTTTCTACCTCGCTCGCATTTCTCTCCTTGAAGCCGTGGAACATGCAGCCAGCAATCTACTTAGCCATTTTCTTCAGCACCATTTGCGCGTAAACAATCGTAACAATTGTCATTGCGATATTGATCGCCACCATGCTGTACCAAAAACCGTTCAAACTGCTTTCCAGCACCGTTACCGCGACGTAAAAAACACCGAGTGGCAATACGATCTTTCGAATGACCGCCTCAAAAAATCCATACATCGGCCTTTTGATCGCCTGAAGAAATCCGGTGTGGATAAATCCCATCACGTAAGCCCACTGGATAAATGCCATGATCCGCACGTAATTAGCTCCAGCCTTGATAACCTCCTCATCACCGGTGAAGACGCGTACCAACGGAGTTGCGAACACGAAGATCAGCACTGAAGCGACCAGGATAAGCATCAGACCGTATTTCACGCATAGCTTCATACACTCTGTAACCCGATCTATTCTCCCCGCGCCATTATTCTGCCCTACGACGGAAACGATCGCGGTCCCCAACCCAATCGCGGGGAGAAGTGCGATTTGCTCGATCCGAGTCCCAACCCCAAAAGCCGCCACTGACACCTCTCCATAGAATTTTAGGTAATAGGTCGTTACAAAAAAGCCGAGGGCGATCGACATCATATTGAAGCTCGTGGGAACCCCCTGCTTTAGGATTTCGCCGTAGATTTCAAACTTTGGCAGTTTCCTGAAAACGGCTTCGATATCGACATAACCCCGCCTCACCACTACGGAAAACAAAAACAGTCCCCCAATCGCCTGAATCAAAACCGTGGCCCAGGCAATGCCCGCCACACCCATCGCAGGGAGTCCAAACCCACCATATAAAAACCAGGGATCGAGAATCAGATTTAGCAGAAATCCAGCGACCAGCACCTTCCCGAAAGTTTTGCTGTCTCCGTGGGCGAGCAGAATCGCATTGCTCATACTGCTGAGGAGAAAAAACACCGCCCCGATGAACAACGGCGAGATGTAACTCATTGCTACCTCGAAGTAATCCCCCTCAGCCCCCAGGATCCGGAACAAAGGAGGCGCAGCATTGAGGCCGATCACGGTCAGAGCCAGGGCGCAAATCAACCCTAGCGAAAAAACCTGACTCGAAAGCAGCCGTTCCTTTTCCTCATCCTTCGCCCCGATGGCATTCGCAATCAGTGCTGATGATCCCCGAGCAATCCCTTGAGCAGTAGCGATGATAATAAAAAAAACCGGGAACGAAAGCGCCAACGCAGCCAATGCCGAAGTCGAAACACGCCCCGCATAAAATGAGTCTACCACGTTATACATGGTATTGAAAAAGAACCCGATACTCATCGGCAAAGCGATATTGCGGATATGGTTCGGGATCGATCCTTCGGAGAGCGGTTCGGATTTCATGGCGAGAGATTCTTTTAATGTGCAGGCAACTTTGCCCACGTAGAAACGCAAACGATGATAGCGTTATTTTTAATGAATGTCTTCTCAGTGCGGAAAGCGTTTTAAATCAATACCTACACGAATCGCAAGCAAGGGAATCGTCCATTTAAAACGCGAGCCGAGACTTCTCCCCCCCGTTCCTAGCGTCTAAAAAGATGGATCGAGGCCTCCGGACTCGATTTGAGATTTCCGGGGCGCAAGAGTCGTAAAAAAGAGAGAGCGAGGTCTTTAGAGTTTGTTCAGAAAACCTTATTGGCTCGTATCTCGCCAAAAAAAGTTCTTTGGGCTTCGAAGCTAATAAGATTGGTTTCGTTCCTTGAGGGATGACTATCTTTAAGATAGCAATCGAAACGCTGAAGTTTACGATAACGTCCAGTCAATTTACCGGAAGAGCATAAGTTCATTGCAGCGGACATCGTATTCGCCGAGTATAAATCACCTATAAAACCGATTGCCCAAATCTCTCTCGATCTGGTTGAAATTCCCGAAGCCATTGAGACGGCGGAGATGGCTATGCGAGCAGGGATTGATTGGCTCGAAGCGGGGACGCCGCTGATTCTAGCTGAAGGGATGCACGGCGTTCGAGCATTGCGCGAGCGATTTCCGGATACACCCATCGTCGCGGATTTGAAGACAATGGATGGCGGTTGGCTGGAGGCGGAAATCATGGCCAAGGCGGGAGCCACCCATGTTGTGGTGATGTCACAGGCTCACGAGGAAACGATTCGTTGCGTGGTTCAAGCAGGCAAGGATCTAGGAATTCAGGTGATGGGCGACAATCTAGCGAGCGACGACATGATGGGCGGAGGCAATAAAAAGGGCGGTGAGCAGAACTAGTGGGGCTTTCATTAATTTATTCCTGTCGAGGGTTGCTGACAAAGGGAAGGCCTTTTTGAGGGAATAGGCTTTTGTGTGTCTGGGATTCAGTGCGTGTGTGTGTGTCGGTCCCATTTGCTCCTTCAATCACTCGGAGCCGGTAGAAACGAGAATGCGTGAATCCGTTTGAGTTGGTCTCTCATTCCACTATGCGCCATTGAAAACTAAAAAGGAGTAGATACTTTCTCAGCACGGAACACATTCTCACCCAATCCCCATACCCTAGGAGTTAGTAATGCGCTGACTAGCTTTTCTAGATCTCGGAGGAACCCCATTTAGCCCCCAATCTCCATTCCCTATTAGGGGGGTGAATGAGGGTGGAATGGCTTTGTCGATCTCTAGGAGCCCTATGAGTGCTTGTTTTTTTTAGGGGGTGATGATCCATAATCATATCCTCTGGCGTCAGCGACTAGACCCCCGACCCCCGACCTTGTATTGCGGCTTATCCCCCCGTCTCAGTAAATCCCATTACCTGCCAATTTCATGTCATATTCTGTGCAGCTTAGTGCACCCGCCCACCACCTATTGCAACGAATTCAAGGCGTAAGTCATTGCCCCCTAGGGGAAAATGCGAATCGCTGATTCGCTGTTCCCAATAAGATGTTGCCTCAGCGAGACGACCTACTATAGCCCCCACGGGATAACCCGCTTTGTGGGTCTGGTTCCGACTTATTATACATTTCTAAGGACGTTTTTTCTCATACACGCCGTACCGAGACGGTCTCGCCCTACCGGTTTT
>Ga0233432_10000588_pt1 | contig 34824 bp, 34 predicted proteins | sample SI_122_August201_6_FD_179870 | JGI IMG/M metagenome (GOLD analysis project Ga0233432, IMG submission 179870) | Seawater microbial communities from Saanich Inlet, British Columbia, Canada - SI_122_August2016_10_MG | ecosystem: Environmental > Aquatic > Marine > Inlet | place: Canada: British... | reverse complement strand
GATCGAGCTTGCCTTCGTAATGCAGCAGGTATCAGGGTAAAAATGATTACCGGTGATAGTCAGGTTACTGCTGAGGCTATCGGCAGAGAACTTGGTTTGGATGCTGATAAGGTCTTGAGCGGCAGTGATCTGGATAAGCTGGATGATGAAGCGCTGGCCGATGTGGCAGAACAGGTTCACATTTATGCACGTACCAGTCCGGCTAACAAGCTGGCTCTGGTAAAGAGTCTGCGCAGTCGTAATCACGTGGTGGCAATGACAGGTGATGGGGTCAACGATGCACCGGCACTACGTCAGGCTGATATTGGTGTAGCCATGGGCATGAAAGGCACAGATGCGGCCAGGGAAGCCTCGGACATTGTCTTGACCGATGATCAGTTCAGCACCATTGCTCTGGCAGTGCTGGAAGGCAGGACGGTATATGACAATATTATGAAATCAATTCTATTTATCTTGCCTACCAGTCTGGCAGAAGCGGTGGTCATTATTACCGCGATCATAATGGGTACGCTGTTACCTATTACTCCAGCACAAATACTCTGGATCAATATGATTACTACCGTGACACTGGCGCTGGCCCTGGCTTTTGAACCACCGGAACCAAAGCTCATGGAACAGGCACCCAGGCCAACTGGACAGGGCCTGATAACTGCTGCACTCCTGTTGCGCATGATGCTGGTGGTGAGCGTTGCCGCAACAATTATATTCCAACTCTTTACCTGGACTTTGGCGCAGGGAGCAAGTATTGAATTCGCCAGAACCGTGGCAATAAATACACTGGTGTTGATCGAAACGGTCTATCTGATTAATTGCCGATTTATGAAGCAGGGGATATTTACGCGGCGTATTTTCGCAGGAGCAATGCCATCATTTCTTGCTATTGTCAGTGTTGTACTGATGCAGATTGTGTTCACCTATTTACCCTTTTCACAAAATATTTTCGGGCTGGAGAGTCTGGATAGTCGTGCATGGTTGCTTTGCCTGGCAGCAGCCTTACCGATATTATTTATTGTCGAAGCAGAAAAATTTGTTGTGCGAAAATTTCAGTAGAATATTGCGATGACTGATTTACATCATCATTCTCATCACCAACAACAAAGCTCTGACAGAATTGGCTGGGCATTGTCAGTCATGTTAGGTTTTATAAACTCTGTAGTAGTGAAAACTGGAAAAGTATTGGAGACAGAAAACCTGCATAATAGTGAGCATTAAGTCGCTCAGGAAAAACTACCTGAGCATGCTGGAATCAATCAAAGTCATAGGACTTGAACATGAAAATATATAAACAGGTTTTTCTACTAATCATTTCAATGGGCTTTGTGCTCAATTCATCACTCGTTATTGCGCATACTGCTGTGACAATAACTGTCCCTAAAAATGGTGCTGTGTTGAGTGAGTCGCCAAAAGAAATTATTTTAAGGTTCAGTGACGAGGCTTATCTTAATTCCATTAGCCTGATAGATGAGCAGGGCGAGGTGGTCCCCCTGACAAGTAGTTTGCCTGAAGCGCTGGCAAGGCGTTTAAGTATTTCACTGCCGTCTCTCAAAGATGGTTCATACACTGCACTCTGGTCAGCAGAAGGCACAGATACGCATGTAATCCAGGGTGAGTTATCGTTCAGTGTTGAAAGTCTCCCACAGCAATGATTCTTAATCTCATCAGAACACTCCACGCCTGGGGCGGGGTGACACTGGCATTGTTGCTGATTTTGAGCAGCACCACCGGGACCCTGCTGATCTGGAAGGATGATTACGTCAAACTTGTCACGCCTGCTGCACGTGTAGATTTCACCCCCGATCCTGCAGCATTGGCAAGTATTGCTGAAGCTGTCGAAGCTAATTTTGAGAATAACGATATTCTCAATGTTCAGTTTGCTACAGCAGAATTTCCCCTGACAAAAGTGACACTTTACGACACCAACTATGCCTATGTGGATATCAATGGTGAAGTTGTCGATCAATGGCATATGAATGATCGGATAGAAGAGTGGCTGTATGATCTGCACCACAGATTGTTGCTGGATGACCTTGGACTCACCATAACCGGACTTGCCGCAATGGCCCTGATCATTCTGGTTTTACTGGGCGTGATTACATTTATACCACTGCGTCGATATTTTTCCCGTGGCTGTATTCCTGCGAGCACCAGGCGCGCTGAACTGCTTCTCAGTCACCGTAACCTGGGTATTGTGCTGACCTTGCCTTTGCTTCTTACCCTGGTGACTGGAGTGATACTGGCATTTCCTTTTCAGGCAGAAGAGCTGTTGCTGGAAGAACATCGCCGTAGTGAGGAATACAGTGACAATATGGTGATTGGGATTGATGAGATCGCTGGCGAAGGAACTGGAGACTGGTTGCCAGCCATGGAACGCACTGTGGCGGTGTTTCCGGATTCAATTATCCGCTCGGCCAGTGTGCCCAGTGGCTTTTCTATTCATCGCGTAATTACTGTACAGCAAGTTGGAGACTGGAATCGCAATGGCACCAGCATGACCTATATTGATGAGGAGCAGGGCTATATGGATTTGCGTATCGACTCCAAAGGTTTTCCCCGGATTGAACGCGTTTTTAATACGGGTTATCCATTGCATACTGGGAAGACCGGCAGTTTGTTTTATAAATTTTTCCTGACCTTATGTGGCATAGGCGTTGCTTTGCTAAGTAGCTTTGGTCTGGTGAGTTTTGTTAAATCAAAATTGAAGTGAGCTTGATATTTGTCAATTGGGACTCATTGAAAGTCTTTACATTGTAAGAGAGTATTTAATGTAAGCGGAGCAAATCTTTGTAGGAGGGACTTCAGTCCCGAAGAGTGGTGTTGCGTTCTTCGCGGTTGAAACCGCTCCTACAAAATTTCAACTCTTCATGTAGGAGCGGTTTCAACCACGAAGAACTTAGCCCTTAAGCAGAATGTACATTTATTTATTAACCAGAAAGTTTACTTGTAGTACCAATGCCAAGTAACATCATCCAACTTGGTTCTGGATATAAAACGGGAGAATCCTGATTAATACGAAAATAATCAAATTAGTAGCGGGCGTATTACTTCTGTTATTCGCCCTCCCGGCATTTAGTCACGGTGTAGCAGCCGGTGATGCAGACTATATTCAGCGTATCAGTGGTATGGCAATAATCCCGTATATCTACCTGGGCGCCAAGCATATGTTTACCGGCTATGATCACCTGTTATTTTTGGCGGGGGTGATATTCTTTCTCTATAAAATGAAAGACGTGGCGCTTTATGTCAGCCTGTTTGCTGTGGGTCACAGTGTCACGCTGTTGCTTGGAGTGCTGGGTGGAATTAAAGCGGATGCCTATATTGTCGATGCCATTATTGGTCTTTCTGTGGTTTACAAAGCCTTTGAAAATATGGGTGGCTTTCAACGCCTCGGTGTCACTATTGATACACGCCATGCGGTTTTTCTTTTCGGCCTTGCCCATGGTTTTGGTTTATCCACCAAATTGCAGGACCTGACAATTTCCAGCGATGGTCTGGTCCCCAACATGCTTGCCTTTAATGTGGGTGTTGAGTTGGGCCAACTGGCGGCGCTGACCATTATGCTGTTGGCGTTTCAGTTCTGGCGCCAGAGTCCCAGTTTTCTCAAGGGAGCCTTTTCGACCAATCTTGTCATTATGATGGCTGGATTTGTGTTGTTTGGTTACCAGATGACTGGCTATTTTATCTCTTAACCTTATCTCTTAATTTTATCTCTTAATTGTATTTTTAACGCGAGAGCCTGACATGAATAATATTGATCCCCCTTCCAAAGGCAGCCTGTTAAAAGCGACTCTGGTGTCTATTGTGGCTGCCGCTATTATCCTGGTGCTGGTTGTACTGCCAGCTGAATACGGCATTGATCCCACCGGCATTGGTGAGGCGACAGGGCTGACGCAACTTAATGCCGAGGCTACAGTGACTATTGAAATTACTGACATCATCGGTGGTAACGAAGTGATGCGCGAAGTGGAAATTCCCGGTTTTGGTGAGCCTACGCCCTTGCCGAATCCTGCGGTGTTTCAGCAACAGGAAGATGCTCCGCAAACCATGACCATGGAAGTGATGATCCCTGCAGAAGGCTCTACAGAAATTAAACTGGTGCTGGATGAGGGCAAGATGATCGTTTATTCATGGTCAGTGGATCAAGGTGATATTTATGTGGATTATCATGGGCATAATCAATCATTTGGTCCCGACTTTTTTGTACGTTACCGGGAGCAACAGGAAGGAACCGAAGGTAGCGGTTCGCTGGTCGCTCCATTTTATGGTGAACATGGCTGGTACTGGTTAAACTATAATGAATTCGATGTTGTGGTAACCCTGACAGTCACTGGTTACTTTGATGACGTGATTGATTACGGAATTTTTTGATTATTGCAGGGCAGTGGGGGATGGATTTCTGATTTCGTTCAGCATCTCCTCGCTATCCCACTCGTAAGCACCTGCCCAGATAGCGCTCACTTCTCCGCTTTCATCGACTAGCCATGAACTCGGTACTGCCCCGATGCCGAATGTAGCGAAATAACCGTTCAGCTTGACGAAGTTGCCTGGAAACTCTCTTTCCAGCAGGAAGTCATTAATGGTTTCGGGGTCTTCATCAGAAATGAACAGGAAGGTATAACCTTCGTCTTCCAGCTCAGTCGCGGCACGATTGATGGAAGGGATTTCGCGAATGCAGGGAGCGCACCAGGTAGCCCAGAAATTAACAAACACCTTTCCACCTTCAAATAGCTCTATATCAAAACCGCGTCCATCCAGGGTCTGGAATGTCTTACTGTCAGGATCGTTATCCTCGGGTAATTGCGCCAGTACGCCGGTGATCTGCGCTTGATAAGCTGGCGTAACAGTATCTTGAGCAACCGGCTCAATAGCTTCCTGATCCTGGCTGCAGGACAGAAGTAAAAAAATCAGTAATGGTAGAAATAATTGACGTGTCATTGAATTGCTCTTAAATTTGGTGAAACGGCATGGTAATTTTCCAGACACGCTGAGTCAATATAGGAGGGAAAGGTTCCTTAAATTCCTGCAGGCAAACATCCGCATATAATTCGACTGTTGTAGCTTTAACTATACTTCAAAGGATAAACAGTCCCGAATAAAGGGGGTGCGTTCTTCGCGGTTGAAACCGCTCCTACAGGGGATAGCGAATCTTTGTAGGAGGGACTTTAGTCCCGAATGAAAGTTTCCAGTGATTTACGGGTCATTGCACTAGTCGCTTTAACCGCTATATCATCAGGGAAACGTATTTATTTGCAAAATCGCATAATCAAGCAGCTCGAAACGTTCAACTATTAAGAGGAAGACCCAATGAAAATTAATCTTTTAACAAAAAGTATAACAAGCGCACTATTTATAGGGGCATTCAGCCTGTCTGCACAGGCGGCTCTTGAAACCGGGGCAAGTGCTCCGGTGTTTACTGCCCAGGCTTCCATGGACGGGGAGGAGTTTACTTATTCTCTGCAGCAGACGCTGAACCTTGTCGGTCCAACAGTGGTGTATTTCTATCCTTCGGCTTATACCGCTGGCTGCAATATCCAGGCGCACACCTTTGCCATCAATATGGACAAGTTTCGTGCTGCAGGGGCCTCAGTGGTTGGTGTTTCCCTGGACAGCATCGCCCGTTTGAATGATTTTTCAGCGGATCCGGAGTTTTGTGCTGGTGAGCTGGCGGTGGTTTCCGATGCCGATGGCAGTATTGCCGCTTCCTATGACCTGGATGTCCGCCAGGGCCGCGCCGGTTTCAAGGACACCCGTGGCGTAGACATCGACCATGGTTTTGCTTCCCGTGACACCTTCGTGGTTGATGTAGACGGAACCATTGTTGGTACTGTTGGTGGTGTTTCTCCGGAAGAGAATGTGCTGCAGTCGCTGAAGGTTGTAGAGGGGTTGGCAGCTCGTTAAGCACACTCTCCATCTCTCCAAGTCTGTAATAAAAAAGGCCAGCATTTTGCTGGCCTTTTTTGTCCTATGAATCATTTAGCTTACAGGTAACTATCGATTTTATTTCGTATTGAATCATTAATGTTAACCAGCTTAACACGCTTGTCCTCCTTGCTTTTAATAATGCAAATGAGATTTTTCATTTTCAGGTAGTGAATATATTTTCTGCTGGAGGATTGAGAAACAAGTGTCCCAATAAGAAACATTTCACAATCCTTTATGGGTATAGGGTTCTCCTGAACTGCGAGAAACTTCAGTAGTCTGATATGGCTGATGTTTAAGTTCACTCTTCATTATAGGCTTTTTGTATAAAATTGTTGCTATTAAAGAATAACTGTAATAAATAACGCTTATCTTAGCTGTTTCAATATGGGTGGGCTTTGATAATTTCCTAATTACTATTTTTTTTGAAAAATAAAAATTTGGAGAATTATTGATAAAAGTAACCATGGTAAAAAATAATTTATTTTGTGCGGTTATTAATCCTGTAAAATCCCTATGCATAACCTTCCTTTTGCTATTTTCAGCAGCCAGTACCCAGGCTGCGTCAGTTCCCAATACATTTTCTAACGGTACTACGGCTGATGCATCTGAAGTAAACGCCAACTTTGCCGCTTTGGCAGATGCAATTACCGCTCTAGAAAATCAGTTAGCCAGTGCAACCACATCTGCTGATTTATCAGGTAAGACTTATTGTATGGTTTATCAAAATGCTTCTTTGCTTCCTAATGGGCCTAGGTTCGGTATTGGCAATGGCAAAGCGAGGTTGAATTTTACAAACTCTACACAAGGGGAGTTTACAGTTTTATCCGATAACATTACTGAGCTGTGGTTGGAGGCACAAGTTGAAACAAACTCGGAAACTGGACATAACCTTTATGAACTCATTAGCACACTCTTTACTGAAGCAGATAACGACATTTCCTCAATTACATATAGCCTTTCAGGAGACGTTCTCAGGGTTAATTTTGGTGAAGGGGAGACTCAGGATTTCTTTATGGCGATTGATGGCAGTACCATCACAGGTGTCGCTAGGGAGGTAGACAGTTTCGAACGTCACTATTATGAAATTATAGTTGGTACTCTTGGTAGTAGTTGTTAGATTTGAACCACCATAGTGATGTGAAATTTGGAGTCAAGTTTATGAATAGTATATTAAAATATACTGCATTACTGACGCTACTGTTTTCATTCAGTAGTCAGGCAATGGCCTTAGGTATGATCTGGGGTGAAAGTAACTGGGGTGAAACTGAATGGGGCGTTGATGAGATCCGCGAGTCCGTTGCCCCCCCCCACCGGGCTAATACCACTGACAACAAAAGTTCGTTCCGTGAGCGGGGCCTCAACCAATGCCCTGTTTTGCGCCGGTGCTTATGGGGCTGATGGACTAGAGTATTCCAGCAGCTTCACCGCCGGTGACTACATCACCATTATTGCTGAAATCAAGCCCGATAGTGTCGATGTTGGGACTAACGGTGAGTTAATCGTTGTCCTGCTGTCTGTTATTGGCGGTCAACAGCAATGGTCTTTCCTCAATACGGATGGCAATTTTGAAAGCTGGGACCTTAAACTGCCTAGTCTTGGGTCAGCAGAAATCGTAACGCCGCTGGAAGTCATTCATGAGATCACCCTTTTTGAGGGCGAATTGCAGGCAGGTAAGCACCGCATGGCAATTGGGTATATGGTCGATGGCGGGCCACTGATATATGCGCCAAAAGCTATTAAGATCAATGTGACTGATTAGACCTTAACAATCCAGGCAGGAGATATCACTCCTTCTGGTTTTAATATCTAGTATATTTAGGTCCAGAGAAAAAGCACCAATCATAATGGAGTGATTCCATGTCGCAGGCTTATATGCTGTGGATGGGTCCCTGGAAATGATCCAGAAGCTGGCGGCACGCTAGTCTCTGATTATGTTATTGAAAAAACGGAGCCGGTTGGCTCCGTTTTTTATTTCCTTAATAGATATTCGAGAATTACAGTCTTAAATTATCGCTTAATCACCCTGTTTTCTGCTTAACCTCGCGCCTCATATCTGCTTTACTAGCACCTTCTTTTACTACCAGATTCAGTTTTTATGAAAGCACTTTGTGATGTGCGCGATTACATGACACTGGCCCAGAGCCGGGTCCCGCGAATGTTCTTCCAGTATGCCGATTCCGGCTCCTGGACCCAGAGCACCTATAAGCGAAATGAAAGTGATTTTGAAGACATCCTGTTTCGCCAGCGGGTGGCGGTGGATATGTCCAATCGCTCTCTGGAATCCACTCTTGCCGGCCAAAAGGCCAGTATGCCGGTCGCGTTAGCCCCTATTGGTATGCTGGGTATGCAACATGCCAATGGTGAAATTCTCGCGGCGAAAGCAGCGGAAAAAGCCGGTATTCCGTTTACCCTTTCCACCATGAGTATTGCTTCCATTGAGGATGTGGCGGCGAATACGGAAAAGCCGTTCTGGTTTCAGCTTTATGTCATGAAAGACAAGGTGTTTGCCGGCAACCTGATTGATCGGGCCAAGGCGGCAGGGTGCAGTGCGCTGGTACTGACTTTGGATCTGCAGATTCTTGGGCAACGTCATAATGATATTCGTAATGGCCTCAGTGCGCCGCCACGCTTTACGCCCAATCACTTGTGGCAGGTGATGACCCGGCCGCGATGGGCGCTGGGCATGCTCGGGACCCGGCGACATACTTTTGGCAATATTGTTGGTCACGCCAGCAGCGTTACTGACCTTTCTTCGCTTTCCTCATGGACCGCGGAACAGTTCGATCCCAAGCTGAACTGGGAAGACGTAGCCTGGATCAAGGAACGTTGGGGCGGCAAGTTGATTCTTAAAGGCATCATGGATGCCGAGGATGCCAAATTTGCCGTAAACACCGGTGCTGATGTCATTGTGGTGTCCAATCATGGCGGACGCCAACTGGATGGGGCACCTTCTTCCATTACTGCATTACCCCAGATCGTGGATGCCGTGGGCGACAAAATCGAGATTCATATCGATGGTGGTGTGCGCAGTGGTCAGGATGTTCTCAGGGCAATTTGTCTGGGTGCTGATGGCGTCTGGCTTGGTCGCGCTTATGTCTATGGCCTGGGTGCCAGGGGAGAAGCGGGCGTCAGTGAGGTACTGGAGATTGTACGCAAGGAACTCGATACCACCATGGCGCTGTGTGGTGAACGTCTGATTGAGAACGTCGGGCCGCATAATTTATATATGCAAAGGAACTAGGATCAGAAAATCCATCAAGCCATTGTATGTAATTGCGCTAGCCAGCTTTATAATACGCCACCAATTTAAAGCAGAATTGATAAAGATAAATACACAGTAAGGAAAGCAGTATGTCCGAGTACGAAAAACCCAAAGTAGAAAATAACAGACCCGAGCCTCTGCCGGGGCAGGTGACCGTACGTGAGGCAGTGATGAGCCTGTTTCGCAGCTTTGGTATCGACAGGGTGTTTGGTAACCCGGGTTCCACCGAGCTGCCCATGTTCCGTGATTATCCAAAAGATTTTAAATATGTACTGGGCCTGCAGGAAAGTATTGTAGTGGGCATGGCCGATGGTTATGCCCAGGCAACGCGTAATGCCGCGGTAGTCAATTTACATTCAGCCGTAGGGGCAGGTCATGCGGCCGGCAATATTTTCACCGCGTTTAAAAATCAGACGCCCCTGGTGATTACCGCGGGTCAGCAGGCCAGATCCATTCTTCCCTTTGAGCCATTTCTTTACGCCCAACAGGCCTCTGAATTTCCCATGCCCTATGTGAAATGGAGCTGTGAACCGGCGCGCGCGGAAGATGTCCCGCTGGCCATGGCCAGAGCCTATTACACTGCCATGCAGGCACCTCAGGGGCCTACCTTTGTGTCGGTGCCCATTGATGACTGGGATTGTTATTGTGACGCGCCGGATGCGCGGGCCATCAGTCAGCAGATCCAGGGTGAGATGCAACTTCTGGAGCAGGTATCCGAGGCGCTGAACAATGCGCAGAAACCTGCCTTTGTGGTTGGCGCCGGTGTCGGCCGTGAAGATGCCTGGGATGAAATTATCTCCCTGGCTGAAACCCATAATAGTCTGGTCTATGCCAGCCCGATGTCGGCCCGCAACAGTTTTCCTGAAGATCACGCCTTGTTTGCCGGCTTTCTCGCGGCGAGCCGTCAGGAAATTGTCAAAGCCCTGAACGGTCATGATGTGATTATTGTGCTGGGTGCCCCTGCCTTTACCTATCATGTGGAAGGCAGTGGTCCGCATATTCCCGAAGGCAGTGAATTATTTCAGATTGTTGATAACGCCAATACGGCAGCCTGGTCCCCCGTGGGCACAGCGGTCATCAGCAGCATGAAACCGGCACTGCAATTTCTCAATGCCAAGGCTGCACCCAAGCCCAGAGCCGTGCCTGATCCCAGACCAGCGGCGCCAGTGCTGGATGGCAAACCCTTTAACGATAAATATGTGCTGCAGCAGCTGGCGAAGCTAAGAAAGCCGGATTCCATCATCGTGGAAGAAGCGCCCAGTTGTCGTGGACCCATGCATGATTATTTACCGATCCTGGAAAGAGATACGTTTTATACCTGTGCCAGTGGTGGTTTGGGCCATGGTTTACCGGCAGCAGTAGGGGTTGCCATGGCGCGTCCTGATGACAAGGTGATTGCATTGCTTGGAGATGGCTCTGCCATGTTTGCTATTCAGGGCTTATGGTCGGCAGCTAATCAGAACCTGCCAATTACTTTTATAGTCATTAATAATGCCAGCTACGAAGCCCTGAAAATGTTCGGCAGGATATTTGACCTGGACGAGGTGGTAGGAAGTAATCTTGGCGGTATTGATTTTGTTTCAGTGGCCAAGGGTCTTGGTTGTGATGGTGCGCGCGTAGACAATGCAGACTTGCTTGATAATGCGCTTACCACTGCTATGAATGCTTCCGGTCCTTATGTGCTGGAAGTTATGGTGGAATAAAAAAATTTTTTCTTCACTGCAGATCTTTTTCAGCCCTTTCATTTCTATCGGATTATTTCATGCAAGCTAAACTCGCGTTATACGTCACGCCACTTTGTGGCTATTGTCACTATGTCATAGGCACTATTAAGGAACTGGGACTGGAAGTAGAAATTCGTGATGTCATGGCTGATCAGAAGGACCTGGAGGACTTGTACAAGGCGCGGAATCGCACAACTGTTCCGGTGCTGAGAATTACAGACAATGGTGAAGATCAGTGGATGCCGGAATCCAGAGATATCGTGGAATATTTACAGGGGCTGAAAAACTAGTCTGGATTTTCTTTGACTCATTTTATTCAGGAAAAACAAAACGTCCAGATATAAAAAGGCTTACCCATCGGTAAGCCTTTATCTAATCCTGCCAGGAGCAATATATAAAAATTATCTAACTCTAATCCGGTGTGGCAGGTTCGGATTTTTCGCTATCATCTTTTTCTTTATCTTCAGAATCATCTGTTTTTTTGAATAGACTGGTCAATTTGTACCACCACATCTTGAAAGTGAAGGAAATCATGGCCAGTCCGGCAATTAGACCCTGCAGAATGAGACTACCGGTCCCTGGATCCAGGTAGGCGTAGGCGGGAGTAGCTAAACTTACTAATAAGATGAATGAAAGCAGTGATGAATACAGATGTTTGAGCTTTGGCATCCTTTAGATCCTATGAAGATTGATAGTGGAAAGTCTCAATCTTGAGCAGATTGCAGATAGTGTTAGAATTCCTTCAAGTATATTAACAATTGCCTATTTTAGCCACTTCCTGGTTTTAAGCCCTTGCCTCATATGGAGTTTGTGTGGACAACCCAACAATTCTTGCCTCGTCGTTTCGTGATCCCAGTGGCTTCGTCTATAACAAGGATGGGCAAGTTTATCGACAGATCAATAAGTCTTATCAGTCCCAATATGATCACCTGATGAAGTCGGGCTTATGTGACTCCCTGGTAAAGCATCATTTACTGGTCAGTCATGAAGAAATCAATGCTGAGTCTGAAATCGATGACAAGGCGTACAAGGTTATCAGGCCTGATCAGGTTCCGTATGTTTCCTATCCCTATGAATGGTCTTTCAGCCAGCTGAAGGATGCTGCACTGTGCACGCTGGAGGTTCAAAAGCTCGCGCTAAAACACGGCATGGTACTGAAAGATGCAAGTGCCTATAACATTCAGTTTATCAAGGGCAGGCCGGTGTTTATCGACACCCTGTCTCTTGAGTTTTATGAAGAGGGCAGTCCCTGGTTAGCCTACAGACAGTTCTGTCAGCATTTCATCGCGCCCCTGGCATTGATGGCATATAGCGACATCAGATTGTCACAACTTTTCAGAATATATATAGATGGCATACCCCTTGATCTGGCTAGTCAGTTGCTGCCAACAAAAACCTGGTTCAAATATTCCCTGTTAAGCCATATTCATCTGCATGCCCGGACGCAAAAACACTATGCGGATGCCGCAGGAAAAGGTGGGGAGGCTGGAGAAGAAATTAAAGCACGCCCTATCAGCAAGATGGGTTTTGAAGCACTGATGGAAAGCATCGGCACTTGTGTGAGAAACATCAACTGGAAATTATCAAACACGGAATGGGGTGAATACTACACCGGCACTAATTATCAGGATGCGGCGATGCTGCATAAGGAATTACTGCTGGCAGAATTTCTTGGAAGCCTGACTGAATCAACACCTCTGCTTCATGATCTGGGCGCTAATAATGGCCATTTCAGCCGTATTGCAGAAAAGCAGGTCTATACAGTGATCGCACAGGATATAGACCCGGTTGCGGTAGAAAAAAACTACCTGTACGGGAAGCAGAATAAAGAAAGCGGCATACTGCCTTTGTTGCAGGACCTGACTAATCCGAGCGGAGGAATTGGCTGGGCATTGGAAGAAAGGGACTCTTTTCTGCAACGCTGCCAGGATGAAACTGTGCTGGCTTTAGCACTTATTCATCATCTGGCCATTTCCAACAATGTTCCCTTGGGCAAGCTGGCAGAATTTTTTGCAGGAGTCTCAAGGTTTCTTATTATTGAATTCGTTCCCAAGGAAGATTCCCAGGTGAAACGCTTGCTTGCTACTCGAGAAGATATTTTCCCGGATTACACTATTGAAGGATTTGAGAAGGCTTTTTCAGTTCATTTCAGGGTTGTTCGCAAAGAGAGTATCAAAGAAAGCCATCGCGTTCTTTTTCTGCTGGAAAGGCTTGCATGAAAATTATTTTAGATAGTAGAACTGTCGTAATAGTTCAGATGCTGAGTAGGCTATACCTGGCCTGTTCTGCTTATGTGTTCATGGAATGGTTGTTTTTTGTTACCAAGCCATCGATTTTAAGTTATTACACAGTTGCCGAAAAAGTATCTGTCATCTTCCTGTCGCCACTACTCATCTTCATTAGTTTGCTGCCAGTAGTACTGCTGTTTTTTGCTATTGATAAGTGGCTGATAAAAAATGACAGACTTAAATTGGTAGCCGCTGTGCCGGTTTTAATCTATGCGTCCATTATATTTCTGCTGGCAGAGAATTTTAGTAATACTTTGTTTGGTTTATACAGTGGCTCGTTTCAGGGGGCAGGTCGTTATGTCTATCTAGTCGCCTTCATAGCGTTAATGCTTTTTTTATACAGGCAATCTATAAAAGTAAAAGGCAGTGCCTTGCCTGGCACAAGTCCTATAATGGCAGCCGGTTGTATAATTATCGGTATTGTATTTGCTATAACCGGCCGCAGCGATAATTCAGCCGGACCGATAAGTACTGATCTTGGCAGTGATTCCAACCTGCCAAATATATTGATTCTTTCATCAGATGGAATTAACAGGCGTAACATGTCCGCTTATGGATACGAGCGTGATACGACACCCTTTATAAAATCTCTAATGGAACACTCACTGGTTTCAGATAATCATTTTTCCAATTCATCTTATACGGGTGCTTCAGTGATTTCCCTGCTAACCGGAAAGCTGCCGGCAACAACTGGCGTCGTTTACCAGCCGGACGGATTGCGTGGTGTAGATGCCTATGAGCATTTGCCAGGCATTCTGCAAAAAGTGGGCTATACAAATGCTGATATAAGCGTCAGGTATTATGCCGATGCTCTTGATATGAATATGCTGGAAAGTTTCCAGGTTGCCAATGATCATTCACGCATTAACAACATTTTTACTGAACTGTATTCCCCTCTATTTTCAAGGTATTCGGAGCAGAGTGTTTTTCTCAAACAGAGTCTGGACAGAATATCCAGCAGGCTTCTTCACATAGCTGGCATCAAGGATTTTGCAGATGTTTATGAAATGGTGACTGCAGAAAAGCTTGGCATATCTCTCTCTATCGATGATAGTAGAATTCAGCAACTATTTGATTTTATGGAAGAAAATAGCGAACCTTATTTTGTGCATTTACATCTGTTGGGTACCCATGGGCCTCGATTCAGTCCTGTTGATCCACTCTATTCACAAGGACAGCAACAGACCGAGAATCATATGCGGGACTTTTATGATGACGCTATTCGTGACTATGATAATTATGTCTCTGAAATATATAGTTTCCTGGAAGAGAAAGGGACTCTTGAAAACACTTTGATCATTATTAATTCAGACCATAGTCGCAACCCTAATGTAGGGCTACCCATACCCCTGATTATGAAATTTCCTGATAACCAGTATAGCGGTGTGATCGAAGCCAGTACCCAGCGCATTGATTTGGCTCCAACTATTTTGGATTATCTTGGTATTACAAAACCAGAATGGATGGAGGGGAGATCCCTGCTTGTTCCAGATGAAGATCCCGGTCTGATTTTTGCGTATGCCCCCTTGTCTATAGATTATATTTCGGGTGTTGGCTGGACAGTGATGGATCCAAAACCGCCTTTTTATACCTTGAACAATGTTTTTGTGATGAACTGTCAACGAATTTACCAGTTGAAAATTAGCCAGCACACTTTTACTAACAGGGCTATTTCGGGATATTCAAATCCCTGTAGCAAGGATGAATTACTTTCTAAATCTGAGATTGCGAAGGCCTTGCTAACGCATTTGATAGAGCGAGATTATGAAATACTCTCACTTGCATGGCTTGCAGATCTAGTGCCTGATCTTGATGACTATTTTTCAATTAGCCGAGGAGCGAACATAGAAAAATATTTTTCAAAAAGCACAGCAACCGTGACAGGTGATATTCTTTATTTACCAGCTGTAGAGTACCAGCAAGGACTTTATGCTGCCGTACTTAGTAAAAACGATACAGGTGATTTCGTAATAGTTGACCTTCAAACACCGTTGAACACCGATAATATTTTTCGATTTGATAAAGCTACCGGTTCACTGTTATTGAACCAATCCGATGTTGATGGAGAAACCCGGAATCTGAGATTAAGCTTGATCAGCACCAACCCGGCTGTTTTTAGGCTGGCAATTGCAGAGTAAACCGGGTTATCAACTCACCTTGGAGCAGTGATAAAAAGAAAAAGATTCACGCAAGCATTTTTACTTATGCTGAATTATGGAATGCTTGGCAAAAGAGGCTTACATCTCTGTAACCCCTTGATTTTATGAGTATCTACCGGTGGGATTGAACCACCAATTCCGGCGTTATGAATTCTGATTAATCTTGGTGTCGGAGTAAAAGCTCGAATTTTACTCTGACCCGAAATATTTTGATGTTACTCTGAGTCCCTTGATAACAATAATATTTTGGGGGATTTCATTATGCGTTTGCGACATTTTTTTAGCAAAACTCTGACGTTCTGCCTACTTTCAATTGCTTTTAATACCTATGGGCAGGTGGGTGCCACTTCCGATTGGACAGTGTATGGAGGGGGTGAGGGCAGTACTCGTTATTCTGCATTGAATCAAATCAATGCCGATACTGTAGCGGACCTGGAACTTGCCTGGGTATGGAAGGCGGATTCCTTGTTGCCCAGAGCACAGCCTGCCAGCCAGACAACCCCGCTGATGGTCAATGGGGTGCTTTATTTCACCATGGACTCCCGGCGTATTGTGATTGCCGCTGATGCTGGTACTGGCGAGACTCTTTGGTTGTATCGGCCTGATGAGGGCGATCGTTATAACGCAGCTCCCCGCAAAATCCATCGCGGAGTGTCCTGGTGGAGTGACGGCAATGGCGACGACCGTATTCTGTTTGCTACCCCGGGCTTTAATCTGATTGCCCTTGATGCCCATACCGGTGTACCAATTTCCTCTTTTGGTGATAATGGCATCGTTGATATGGTGGCTGAGCAGGATCAGCTCTTTGATGGTGATTTATTAGGCCGCTTGGGCAACTCATCACCGGTTGTCATTTCCCGCGATACCGTGGTCATAGGTCCTGCCATGGGTCGTCTCAATAAAGTTAATGCGAAGGGCGATATTCTGGCTTTTGATGTTCGAACCGGACAACGAAAGTGGACTTTTCATACTATCCCGCGTTCCGGCGAGTATGGTTTTGAGTCATGGCTCAATGGTTCAGCTGACTATACCGGCAATGCCGGAGTATGGGGGCCATTTTCAGTCGACTCGGAACTGGGCTATATCTATCTGGCTGTAGAAGCCCCTACCAACGATGTCTATGGTGGTGCCCGTCATGGCGACAACCTGTTTTCCAGCAGTCTTGTCGCGGTGAATATAGAAACCGGTCAACGGGAGTGGCATTACCAGTTGGTCCATCACGATATCTGGGATTATGACAATCCGGCGCATCCTATTTTGCTGGATATAAATGTTGGTGGTCGGGAAATTAAAGCGGTAGTTCAGCTTACCAAGCAAGCTTTTGCGTATGTGTTTGATCGTGTTACCGGCGAGCCTGTATGGCCAATCATCGAAACGCCGGTTCCTCAAACCACTGTTCCCGGTGAGTGGACATCAACTACCCAGCCAATTCCGACCCGGCCGCCTGGCTTCGATGTTCAGGGTTATAGTGAAGATGATCTGATTGATTTCACACCACAATTGCGAGCCGTAGCAGTCGAAGCGCTGGCAAACTATACCACTGGCCCGGTTTACACACCGGCCTCTGTGGTTACTTCAGACAATGTTGGCACTCTTCAGTTACCCGGTTTTGGAGGTGGTGCGAATTGGCCTTCGGGTGCCGCAGATCCTGAAACAGGGTTTGTGTATGTTGGTTCAATAACTAACCCAACAGTACTTGGCCTAGTGCCAAATCTGCCAGCTCGACCTGAAGACCCGAACTATTCCGATTACAGGATGAGTGGAGGTTTACCTGATCTCCCTTATGACCTGCCTCTTCTAAAGCCGCCCTATGGAAGAATCACAGCCTATAATATGAATCAGGGTGAAATTGCCTGGCAGATTCCTAACGGGGATACCCCTCCTGCCATTCAGGCCCAACTGGATGAGGCCGGACTGACTAATGTTCCCCCCACGGGAAGTCGGGCACAGGCAGGTTTACTGGTAACAAAGAGTCTGTTATTTGCCGGTGAAGGTGCTAATGGTCAGCCTTATTTACATGCCTATGATAAGCAAAGCGGGCAAGAAATCTGGCGTACTGCGCTGCCGTCAGGTCCGCAGACTGGTTTGCCCATGACTTATTTGCATGAAGGTAAGCAATATATCATCGTCGCCGTGAACGGGAATGCTCCTGGAGAGTCCGGTAATGCTGCGCAGTTGGTGGCTTATAGACTGCCATAGTTTAGAGCTGATGTTGTAAGCAGACACTTTATTGCTGGCCATAAAAAAGCACTTAACGAAAGTTCGTTAAGTGCTTTTTATTTGGTAGCTACGACTGGACTTGAACCAGTGACCCCAGCATTATGAATGCTGTGCTCTAACCAGCTGAGCTACGTAGCCAAAATTTCTATTACGGCTTCCGATTATACGCCATCTGCAAATTCTAGCTTGCGAAAGCAGTCTCGATGTATGCGTATACACCTGCGAGTGCTTTCCCAAGTTAAATTTCCATCTGACGCATACTCGAAACCCTCATGACGAAATTTTAAAATTTCCGGGTTTCTTCTGTCTCGGAAGGATGCGCATTTTCGGGATTTCCCTGCTTTTTGTCAAGGAAACTGTCCTATAGGTCACAAAAGCGCAGCGTCATCCGACATTGAAGCCAGTGACTGCCCTAGACGTTAAACCTGAAATGGATAACGTCGCCATCCTTCACCAGGTATTCTTTTCCTTCCAGACGCCATTTACCGGCATCCTTGGCACCCTGCTCGCCCTTGTTGGCGATAAAATCGTCATAGCCAATGATTTCTGCGCGGATGAAGCCTTTCTCGAAATCCGTATGAATGACAGCAGCCGCTTGTGGGGCAGTGGCGCCTTTTTTTACCGTCCAGGCACGTACTTCTTTTTCGCCTGCGGTAAAATAGGTTTGCAGGCCAAGTAAGGTGTAACCCGCGCGTATCACTCTGTCCAGACCGGGTTCAGTCATGCCCATTTCCTGAAGAAACTCCAGTTTCTCTTCAGCTTCCAGTTCGGCAATTTCTGATTCCAGCTTGTTGCATACAGCAACCACTTGAGCGCCTTCGGATTCAGCAATTTGTGTGACCACATCCAAATGCGGATTATTCTCAAAGCCTTCTTCATCGACATTGGCGATATAGACAGTGGGCTTGATGGTGAGCAGGTGCAGCGTATAGATATTAGCCAGTGCATCTTCATCCAGTCCCATACTGCGCACTGGATTGCCACCATCCAGATGGGCTTGTATTTTTTGTAACAGGGCGGTTTGTTTCTGTGCATCCTTGTCACCGCTCTTGGCGACGCGGCTTACCTTATCCAGGGCCTTTTCCACGGTTTCCAGATCTGACAATGCCAGTTCGGTATTGATGATTTCGATATCATTGGCCGGATGAATAGTGTTGGAGACATGGACAACATTCTCGTCTTCAAAACAACGTACCACATGGGCGATAGCATCCGTTTCGCGGATATTGGCCAGAAACTGGTTGCCCAGGCCTTCACCCTTGGACGCGCCGGCAACCAGACCAGCAATGTCGACAAATTCCATGGTGGTGGGAATGGTGTTTTGTGGCTGGACTATTTCTGTTAGCGCATCCAGACGTGGATCCGGAATGGAAACAACGCCAGCATTGGGTTCAATGGTGCAAAACGGAAAATTTTCCGCGGCAATACCCGCCTCGGTAAGAGCATTAAAAAGAGTAGATTTGCCGACATTTGGCAAGCCCACGATACCGCATTTAATTCCCATAAGTTTTCCTGTAACTGTTATTCATCGGATGGCGGCTTTGCGCGCCTTATCCGACCTACAAATTATCTTCTTTGGTATGTAACTTGCCCATGGCTTCCTGGAATTTACCTTCTACCAGAAGAGGGAGAAGCCTGATCGCTTCATCAATATTGTTCTGTATGGCATCGGCTTCCTGTTTGGATGGCACGCCAAGGACATAATCGATGCCTTTACCTGTGGGTCGTCCGATACCAATGCGCAAACGATAGAACTCATTACTGTCCAGGGCTTTGGCTATATCCCTGACGCCATTATGGCCACCATGACCGCCTCCGCTTTTAAGACGTATTGTCTCAACAGGCAGGTCCAGTTCGTCATAAGCCACCAGAATGTTTTCCGGGGCAATATCATAATAGCGGGCCATAGCAGACACAGCCTGACCGCTGTTATTCATGTAGGTGGTGGGAAAAAGCAGACGCACATCATGACCAGCAATACTGATCCTTTCTGCCAGACCGAAAAACTTGCTGTCCGGGCGTAGTTCTCCATGAAAATCATCACACAGGGTTTCCAGGAACATGGCACCGGCATTATGACGGGTAAAACGGTATTGCTGGCCTGGATTACCCAGGCCAACAATCAGTTTGATGCCATCATTCATGATGAAAGGGTGTTATTCGCTTTTATCTTCGTCGCCGGAAGAGTCGTCAGCGCCGTCAGTGCCTTCAGCACCTTCCTCACCTTCAACTGCTTCACCAGACTCTACTGGTTCTACTTCAACCTGCTCACGAACTTCATTCACCGCAGCAACAGCAAGATCGTTTGCTTCGCCATGAGACAAGTCGATGCTGGTGACACCTTCTGGCAGAACCAGATCGGAGATATGTACAGAATCACCCGTATGCACTTCAAGCATATCCACTTCGATGTATTCCGGCAGATTTTTCGGCAGACAGGATATTTCCAGTTCATTCATCAAGTGACTGATCTGGCCATTTTCCATTTTAACGCCGACACATGCTTCTTCGTTCAGGAAGTGAAGCGGTACATTTACTGTCAGTTCCACATCAGCACGTACGCGCAGGAAGTCTGCATGCATGAGTACTGGTTTGGCTGGATGACGCTGAAGATCCTTGATGATGACACTTTCCATGTCGCCAGCTACATTGATTTCAAGAATTGAAGAGAAGAATGCTTCATCTTCAATGGCATGAAAAATATCGTCATGGCGCAGGGTAATTGACAAAGGGTCTTTGCCGGCACCATAGATGATGGCCGGGATTTCGTTTTCTAGTCTGCGCAGGCGGCGGCTCGCACCTTTCCCTACGTCTGCTCGAGGCTTGGCTTCGAGAATAAATTCATTACTGGACATATATATGTCTCCTGATAGGTTGCCGGGTTATTTGCGACCAATAGCCCGGAATTTTTTTTACCTGAAAGTGCTTGCTGATAAGCTGGTTTATAAAACAGTGGTTTTAAAATCAGGTGTTATCAAACATCGCGCTTACAGATTCTTCATTGCTAACCCGCCTGATTGACTCACCCAGGAATTTACCCATGGTGAGTTGGCGAATCTTTTTGCAATTCTTTGCTTCTTCCGACAAGGGAATGGTGTCGGTGACAACCAGTGAGTCGAGGGAAGAATTTTTAATATTTTCCATGGCGTTGCCAGACAGTACTGGATGAGTACAGTATGCAACGACTTTCAGTGCACCTTCTTCTTTCAAGGCGTCGGCAGCTTTGCATAATGTGCCTGCCGTATCGACCATGTCGTCTACAATCAGACAAGTACGATCTTTAACTTCACCAATAAGATTCATTACCTGGGACTCGTTGGCCTTGGGACGACGTTTGTCGATGATGGCCAGGTCTATATCCAGCTGTTTGGCAAAGGCACGAGCCCTGACTACACCACCGATATCCGGTGATACCACAATCAGGTTTTTATAATTTTGGCGGATAACTTCATCGACCAATAAAGGGGACGCATAAACATTATCAACCGGGATCTGGAAAAAACCCTGAATCTGTTCAGCATGTAAATCCACAGTCAGCAAGCGATTAACACCGACGGCGCTGATCATGTCTGCAACTACCTTGGAGCTAATCGGTACCCGGGCAGATCGTACGCGGCGATCCTGACGTGCATAGCCAAAGTAGGGGATAACAGCGGTAATTCGATTGGCTGATGAGCGATGTAGCGCATCTGCCATTAATAATAATTCCATCAGGTTGCTGTTGGTGGGAGCACAAGTGGGCTGAATGATGAAGACATCCTGACCACGGACATTTTCATTCAGCTCGACACTGATTTCTCCGTCACTGAATTTATGCACATTGGCTCTCCCCAGAGGGACTCCCAGCCATTTGGCGACTTTCTCTGCCAGCTCCGGATTTGCATTGCCGGTGAATACCATCAAGTTGTTGGCCATAGGGCTTTTCCTTGGTGCTCTTTTTCGCGTTTTAATGTGTTTGACAGAAATCGGGAAATCGCTTTTCAGATCATACAGAATGAATATGGTTGGGGTGGGAGGATTCGAACCTCCGCATGCAAGGATCAAAACCTTGTGCCTTACCGCTTGGCGACACCCCAGTAAAAAGTGCTCTATTTAAAAATTTTGTTTTATCTTGTTTGTACAAGGAATCTAACCTTGTGTCTCTTTTATGCCGCTTGGCGACACCTCAAATATAAAAAAGTGTACTTATTTTAAAATTCAATTTAGCTATTTTGTACAAGGGATTTAACCCTGTGTCTGTTTATAGCACGTGCTTATCTTCAATTTCGCTTAGGGCCTGGTGAACAGGAGAGCTATTAATTCCCCTGGCGACAAAGGCCGTAATATTTCCAGGTGCCCTTTCTGGAACCTGTTCCATTACCTGTCGTGCTTCTGCTTCTGACTCAAAGGCAGCAAATATACTGGCTCCAGTCCCGGTCATGCGTGGTTGCGCATAAGCAGAAAGCCAGTCAATTGCCTTTTGAACTGGTGGATAAAGGCTGCTGACCAGTGTTTGGCAGTCATTTTTACTGCCCGGAAACGGAAAGGCGGCTATTTTGATGGGGTAGGTGTTTCTTGTCAATTGCGAATGAGAAAATATTTCTTCTGTGGAAACCTCGCAATTGGGTGTCAGGACCAGATACCAACGTTCTGGCAAGTCAATTGGCTGCAGCGATTCACCCACATCTTCAGCCCAGGATGACCTGCCCCTGATGAATACAGGGACATCCGCACCCAGCCTCAGCCCAAGTTGTGCAAGAGCTTCAATGTCCAGAGAGCAGTTCCAGAGCAGGTTCAGGGCCAATAAAGCTGTGGCTGCATCAGAACTTCCGCCGCCCACGCCGCCGCCCAGGGGAAGCCGTTTATCCAGAGTGATATCAGTCCCAAGGCTAATACCGGTTTCATCGGACAGAAGTTTGGCCGCCTGCATTACCAGATTATCCGGGTTTTCCAGTGATGAATTGTTACAAGTGAAGGTAATTTCTTTTTTGCCATTTAGCGCAAAAGTGAGGGTGTCACCGAAATCCAGCAATTGAAAAACCGTTTGCAGGTTGTGATAACCATCAGCACGCCTGCCGGTGATATGCAGGAACAGGTTAAGTTTTGCCGGAGCGGGCAAGCATAAGGCCTTGAGACTGCTCAATCAGAGTCTCCATCATTGTCTGCCATGATGCCCCAGCTATTAACCACAAAGGTCAGCCGATAAGGGGGTTGTTCCAGCCGGATGCGGCCGGGAAGAATGTGATTATCAACGTTCTGGTAACGGTCATATTGCAGTTCCCAGCGTGCACCCTGTCTATCGAGTTGCGACAAGGTGGCAACAAAACCTTCAGCATTGCGGCTTATATCTGCCCTGTTGTCGGGGGCGGGTAAGCCCTTGATCCAGTAAAGCAGTGAGCTTGCCGGAAAGGCATAACCCAGAATGTCACTGCTAATCTCCTGCAATGAGTTGGCAATGATCGGTGCTTCGCCAGCTTTTTCAATAACCACCCTGCCGGGTTTACCATTTATCCTGACGGCGCCCAGGCCTAAAGTGCCACTGAGATTTATATCAAATTCTTCCTCAGCCTGTTGCCAGTTGATATTGATTGTGTCGGATGATTCTCCACGTCTGATATTAAGCCGCCCACGTAATGACCAGCTTTCCAGTTGTGCCAGCAACTGATCATTTTCACTGGAAGACATTGAGCTTTCAGGTGTCAGTGAGGTACAGGAATTCAGGAAGAGGGCAAACAAGCCTGCCAAAAGCAGTCTTGGTAATTGCTTGTTAAATGGAAGAATCAGAAGTGAGTCTCTCCATGGCGCTGCGAATGTATTCACTGTCCGGCTGGGATTCCAGCGCCTTGCGCCAAACTGCTCTGGCAGCTGATTTTTCACCCATGACCCACAGCACCTCGCCAAGATGCGCCGCCACTTCGTGATCAGGGTATAACTCATAGGCTTTGTCTAGATTTTGTCTTGCTTCGTCATAAAGGCCCAAACGGTACTGTACCCAGCCAAGGCTGTCTATGATGGCGGGGTCATTGGGAGCAAGCTCTACTGCTCGCTGTATTAACTCGTAGGCTTCTTCAATGCGATCAGAGCGATCCGCCAGATAATAACCCAGACTATTATAAGCCACCGGGCTATTTGGGTTGAGCTGGATGATCTTGCGCAAATCTACTTCCATTGTGGTCAGATCATTAATTTCCTGACTGTACACGGAGCGCAGAAACAGCAATTGAATGTTATTGGGAAAAGCGCCAACAGCATTATTAAGGACAGTGCCGGCTTCATCGAGAAAGCCTTCATCCATCAGCACATTGGCTTCCATGGTAAGCAGCGGAATATTGTAATCAGAGTTACGGAAGCGAATGTTTTGTAATCTGGCTTTTACTTCTTTATAGCGACCGGCTCTGATCATTAACTCAGCCAGACTACGTTGGGCAGGTAAAAAGTTTCCGCCGCCATTCACATTGAAAAAATGTTCGATGGCGGTATCAGTATTGTTTTCCTGAGCATTGATAAAGCCAAGATAGTAATGGGAATCATCAAGTCGGTGAGCGTTTTCAACCAGGCGGCTGAAATATAACTTTGCCTCATTCAGCATATTAATTTCCATGCTGATCAGGGCCAGTGAATAGAGCATGTCGTAATCATCGGGGAACTGCTCAACGATGATTTCAAATTGATCATGTGCTTCCCGGTAGCGCTGTTCATCTACCAGTTTGCGTGCATACTGAAAACGAAGTTCCTTGTGATTTTTATTGTTGCGCAGGCTTTGCTCAAGACGCCGCTTTGCCAGTGCCGCTTCGCCCATTTGCTCCAGTAAATCTACTTCAAGAATGACTACTTCAGGGTTGTCATCCATTTCCTTGGCCAGATTACGCACCAGTTCATAGGCGTCTTCGACCTGTTCATTTTGCTGGTATAAATGGGCAAGGCCCAGTCGCAGAGACTGATTCTCGGGATATAAAGTTCTTAAATCTTCAAAATCGGCGATTAGAGCATCAATAACCAGCGAGGCATTGGTATCTGATGCGGTTTGATTACTGATCAGGCGAAAATCGATAACGGCGCCCAATTCCAGCAGTTTTGTTAAATGATCAACCGCTTCGCGATAACGTCCCATGGAAACCATCTGGAAAGAGAGGGTGCGCAGGGCTTCCTGGGATTCAGGGTCTTTTGCGAGCCACATATTGCCCATTTCCACGGCGACGGAAACATTCCTTAAAAAGGAAGCAATGCGGGAAGCGCGCTTGATGATATTCAGATCATTGGTTTCACGTGCCAGGTCTGTGTAGTCGTTAAGCGCTTTCTGGTTCAAGCCGCGCTGGCCTGCCATTTCAGCAATGATGACACGGGTAAGAATGTCTTCTGAAAAATTGCCGTATTTAATGTCTTCTTCAGGTGCAGGAATCGGCTGCCCACTTTCAGCCGCTGCAGTAGTGGTTTCGGTGCTACCCGGCTCCATTTGCGCGGTTTCTGGACTATTTCCCTCAACCATGTCCTCATCAATAGAGGCGCAGGAAGTAAGTAGGCCCAATAACAGCAGGGGCAGGATGGATAAAGGGGCGTGCAAGTTTGACAAGTATTTATGCATATAAAATTTACTGATCATAGTAGATGTTTAGTATAGCCATATCAGGCTAAGGTACTCAATCCTGGCTTACAAATGCTTTGTAATACCCTTGTAATGGTATCAGATCTCTTTATACGGAAAATTGTTCCAGAGGGCTCAAATTGTTTATGTCAGTCTTTAAATCTACCATTGATAGGCACAAACGACTGTATTGAGTAGAATAGCCGGTTTATCGGCAGAATTTCCTGAATAAATCCATCCATGGCTACTTTCCTGCTTGGCATTAATCACAACACCGCTAGCGTCGATGTACGCGAGAAAGTGGCGTTCGCCCCGGAAAAGATGCATGACGCCCTTCAGCAAGCTTGTGCTGATATTGGTCTGGATGAGATGGTTATTGTGTCTACCTGCAACAGAACTGAACTTTACTGTGAGCCTGGTGAGGGGAGTGCAGCAGGGGATAGTAATGAACTTGTGCAAGACCATGTGCAGAATTGGCTGGCGACTTATCACCAATTGCTGCCTGAAAATTTACAGGACTGTGTTTACGTCTATAAAGAGAATGATGCTGTTCGGCATGTGATGAAGGTCGCCAGTGGGCTTGATTCCATGGTGCTTGGTGAACCCCAGATTCTGGGACAGTTAAAATCTGCCTATGCCGTTGCCCGTGAAGCCGGAACCCTGGGCAGCAACCTGAGCCGCATATTTGAAGAAACCTTTGCCGTGGCCAAGCAGGTACGTACAGATACAGCGATTGGTGAAAACCCGGTCTCTGTTGCTTTTGCTGCGGTTACCCTGGCTCAACATATTTTCAGCGACTTGTCTCAGGCCAATGCCCTGATGATTGGTGCAGGCCGCACCATTGAGTTGGTGGTTCAGCATTTGCGTAATGCAGGCGTAAAAAATGTCGCGGTTGCTAACCGGACATTGGAGCGTGCCCTGGAACTCAAAGAAAAATATGGAGTGTCGGAAGTGCTGTTTTCCGATATTCCGGAACAGCTGGAAAAAGCAGATATTGTGGTAAGTTCGACAGCAAGTCAGTTACCGATTCTTGGTAAGGGCGCTGTAGAGCGGGCATTAAAAACTCGCAAGCATAAGCCTATTTTTATGGTCGACCTTGCGGTACCCAGAGACATTGAGCCCGAAGTAGGGGAACTGGAAGATATCTACCTATACAGTGTTGATGATTTGAGTCAGGTCATCGACAAGAATTTAAAAAGCCGACAGGATGCTGCTCGGGAAGCGGAAAAATTAATTGAGCAAGGGGTAGAAAATTACCAGGAGAAACAACGCACCCTGGGCATTGTTTCTACCTTGAAAAATTTTCGCCAGAAAGCCGAACAGATCCGTGATACCGAACTTGAAAAAGCCCTTAAATTGCTGGAAAAAGGCGAAGAGCCAGAAAAAGCAATGGCAAATCTTGCGCGCCTGCTAACCAATAAATTAATTCATGCTCCCAGTGTGCAAATGAAAAAAGCCAGTGCAGATGGTCGTAGTGAGCTCATCGATCTGGCAGAAGAATTATTTGAGCTTGAAGCCAGTAACGAAGAAGTGAATGAGTTTGATCCTGAAGATGAAAAGCATAAGAATAATTAAAAAAGCTGAAAGCTAAAAGTGGAAAGTGGAAAGTGGAAAGTGGAAAGTGGAAAGTGGAAAGTATGTAGGAGGGACTTCAGTCCCGAATGAAAAGAGCATTGAACGTGAAGTAACTTTTTAAAAGAAATAATAACAATACTAGTTAGCCTAACTCCAAACAAAAGTCTGATTGAGCATTAATGAATCCATCGATTATTACCAAACTTGAAACCCTGAACGAACGTTATGAAGAGCTGGAAGGCTTGCTCAGTGATGCGGAAATTATCATGGATCAGGATAAATTCAGAAATTTTTCCAAGGAATATGCAGAACTGGAACCTGTTGTGCAGTGTTTTGCTTCATATCTGAAAGCCCAGCGAGATCTGGAAGAAGCAAAAGCCTTACAAAAAGACAGCGACCCTGATGTTCGGGAAATGGCGGAAGAAGAAATTACCTCATCTCAGCAGCAGCTGGATAAACTGGATCTGGAATTACAAAAGCTCCTGTTACCAAAAGATCCTAAAGATGATTGTAATGTCTTTCTGGAAATTCGCGCTGGCACCGGGGGTGATGAAGCCGCTATTTTTTCCGGTGATTTGTTTCGTATGTATTCTCGCTATGCAGAAAGCCAGGGCTGGAAAACCGAGATTGTCAGCGAGCGTGCAGGCGAACATGGTGGCTACAAGGAAATTATTTTGCGCGTGGAAGGCAAAGGTGTGTTTGGTCAGCTCAAATTTGAATCCGGAGCACACCGGGTTCAACGCGTACCGGAAACAGAAACCCAGGGCCGGGTGCACACTTCAGCTTGCACGGTAGCCGCCATGCCAGAAGTCGACGATGTTGAGGAAATTGAAATTAATAAAGGTGATCTGCGCGTAGATACATTTCGTGCCAGTGGCGCTGGTGGACAGCATGTCAACAAAACCGATTCAGCTATTCGTCTGACTCACATCCCAAGTGGTATCGTGGTGGAATGTCAGGATGAGCGCTCTCAGCATAAGAATAAGGCTCGCGCCATGTCTCTCTTGCAAGCCAAGTTGCAGACTGTTGCCGAAGATCAGCAGCATCAGGAACAGTCAGATGCGCGGCGTAACCTGGTAGGCAGTGGAGACCGTTCTGAAAAAATCAGAACCTATAATTATCCCGATGGCCGAATTACCGATCACAGAATCAATCTTAAACTGAATCGACTGGCAGATGTAATGGCAGGCGATATCGGCGAGATTATTCAGACTTTGATTACAGAACATCAGGCAGACCAGTTGGCTGAAATGTCAGGCTGATTTCTCACTTTAATTTTCTCAGTGGCCAGAAACATGGCAACAATTAAACAACTCATTGTTGATGGTGAAGCAGCACTGGCTGAAAATGCCGATGACTCCTCAAGTGCAAGGCTTGATGCTGAAATACTGCTTGGTTTTGCGGTAAAGCAAACAAGGACCTGGCTTTATACCTGGCCCGAACATATTCCCTCCTTGCCGCAGCAACATCTCTACCTTGAACTGATCAGCCGACGCGAGAATGGTGAGCCCATCGCATATCTCATTGGCAGAAGGGAATTCTGGGGACTGGAGTTAATAATTAATGAGAATGTGCTCATCCCAAGGCCAGAAACCGAGCTGCTAGTAGAAACTTGCCTGGCTAAACTGGCAGGGCTTGAATCGGCAAGAGTGGCAGATCTAGGCACGGGCTCTGGTGCTATCGCACTGGCTCTGGGTTATGAAAAACCCATGTGGGAAATCACCGCCACTGACAAATCAAATGATGCTCTTGCCCTGGCAAGTAAAAATGCAGAAGCATTAGGCATTGCGAATGTCAGATTCTTAAACGGCGACTGGACCACGCCTGTTTCAAAGTTGCAGGAGAAAAATGCCTGCCATGCCATTTTGGGCAACCCTCCTTATATAGACGAAAATGACCCTCATCTGCAGCAGGGTGATGTTCGCTTTGAACCAGAACTTGCGTTAACCTCCGCTGAAAATGGCCTGGCTGATATCAGGGTTATTATTCATGATTGTGTTTCTCTTCTGGAAACCGGTGGCTGGCTGATGCTTGAACATGGTTATCAACAAGGTGAACAAGTCCGACAGATTTTTACTACGAAAGATTATGGTGAAGTGGAAACGCTGAAGGATTTGTCGGGCAATGACCGGGTGACTATAGGTAGGATAAAGAATAAAGAATAAAGAATAAAGAATAAAGGATAAAAGTGAGCTGCGGGAAGCATTCTGCTCACGAGTATCTATTTTTGCATTACATTAATAGTAGAATTACTCATCAAGCTATAATTCGTAACTCACCTTTATCTTTTTTCCTTTATCCTTTATCTCACTCCTTTATATAGGCAAATTCGAATTAAATGAACGACGATCAATTACTACGCTACAGCCGCCAGATCATGTTGCCGCAAATGGATATCAAGGGGCAGCAGGCTCTGCTGGATGCCTCTGTGCTGATTATTGGTCTCGGTGGTCTGGGGTGCCCGGCTGCTATGTATCTGGCGAGCAGTGGCGTGGGTCATCTTATACTTGCAGATGACGATGAGGTGGATCTGACCAATCTGCAGCGACAGATAGCTCATACCACTGACAATGTCGGCATGAACAAGGTTACTTCTGCCGGCCAGGCACTTGCCAAGCTTAACGATGGTGTAAAAGTGACGACACTGAAACAGCGTCTGGAAGGTGAAGCCCTGGAAGAAGCGGTAAAAAATGCAGATGTGGTGCTGGATTGTACAGATAATTTTTCCAGCCGCTTCGCTATTAATGCCGCTACAGTTAAGTATCGTGTGCCATTAGTGTCTGGTGCTGCGATCAGAATGGAAGGGCAGGTAAGCGTTTTCGATAAACGTCAGGATGATAGCCCCTGTTACCAGTGCTTGCACCCGGATGGGGATGATCTGAATCTGAGTTGTTCAGAAAACGGCGTGCTGGCACCAGTGGTCGGGATTATTGGTACCCTGCAGGCGCTGGAGGCGATCAAGTTGATAACAGGTGTTGGTACCACTCTGACAGGTCGCCTTCTCTTTCTTGACGCTCAAACCATGCAGTTTCGTGAAATGAAACTGAATAAAAATTCTACCTGCCCCTGTTGCGGTTGAATAAATTTGACGGTTGCAGAGTTATTTGAGTGATGATCGTTTGACCTGATGAGTAGGGACTGTAAGAATTACAGCCCGTATCAATTCCATGTTCTACCTCTGTGAGAGAAGAATTAACAAGAAGTCCCAGGAAAACTATAAATTTAGGAGCATTAATGAGAAGTTTGTCTAACAAAGTAATTAACTCAATCCAGATTCTTGGCATGGTCAGTCTCCTGGTTTTTGTCCCTTTAAGTACTCAGGCAGCGTCGGATGATTCAGCAGGGACTCAGTCCTATACCCTGACCCGACAATACGGCAGCGTACTGTTTCGTGTTATGCAGCAGCAATATTTGAATTTGGTAGGGCGCTTTGATCAGTATTCCGCCACTCTGGATATGGACTTTAATGATCTGTCCAATTCACGTCTCAATGCGACCGTGCAGATGGGCAGTCTCAGCATGACAGATAGTGATGTGGTGGAAACACTGGTTAATAGCAGTGTTTGGTTCAATGCCCCCTTATACCCCGAGGCGACATTCACAACGACCAGTGTTGACGTCACTGGTGAAGACGAAGCTGATTTTCACGGTGAGTTGAAGTTCGTCGGTGTGACCAAACCCTGGACCTTGCATGTGAAATTTTATGGTGGCACGGATGGCGAGCTTAGTGGCAGTAGTATAGGCATGTTGGCTACCGGCAGTTTCGACAGAACTGATTTTGGTCTTGATCAATACTTGAACATGGCAGAAGAGCTGGTGAGTATTGAAGTTAACGTCAAATTCAACCGCGACTAGTTTTTAGAGTTACGGACATTTATAGATTCTTGAGGCAGGGATGATGAAAATATTTAAAGCAGTTGTATTAAGCGCCAGTGTTGTGATGATTTCTTCCTGTACATGGGTAAAACTGACTTCTGAGGGTGAAAATGTCGCAATTCTCACTACGGATGAAGTGCAAAATTGCACTCGAACTGGCACTACTACAGTCGAGGTCCTTGACCGTGCTGTGATCGACAGGAATGAAGACAAGGTCGCCAGGGAATTAAGAACCATGGCGCGCAACCGGGCTGCGGACAGAGGGGATGCGATTGTGCCTTCAACTCAAGTAGTGGACGGTGCGCAAACCTTTGTGATTTATCGTTGCCGGGGTTAATCCCTGTTGGATTTAATCCTGCAGGACTGTAATGCGGCTGGAAATCCATAGAAAGATAGCGAAATCATTTAGATCTTTACTGCGCCGCATCACTGACATTTTTCACCTATCTCAAATTTACATACCATGCCCATCGGGTTTTGGTTATGATGTGCACCAAATATAATGATCGATTAATAAAAAGAGCTGTGCGGTAGTTCATTTGTGACAATAGAAAACATCGAACCAAGTCCTGCCACTGTCGAACCAGACAGTGAGCCAAAAGTTAAGTTTCAAGACTTCGACCTCCCGGAAGTGCTGCTCAAAGCAGTAGATGACCTGGGATTTGAATTCTGCACGCCTATCCAGGCACAAAGTCTGAAAGTAACTTTGGAAGGCCATGACGTTACAGGAAAAGCGCAAACCGGCACGGGCAAAACGGCTGCTTTTCTGTCTACTATAATTAATGATCTGGTCAAAAACCCCATAGAAGAAGAGCGTTTTGTGGGTGAACCGCGTGCTCTGATCATTGCCCCTACCAGAGAGTTGGTAATGCAAATTGCCAAGGATGCCGTTGCTCTGACTAAATATGCCAACCTGAATGTCACCACTTTGGTGGGCGGCATTGACTACCAGAAACAGCAGAGGGAACTCGATAACGATCTGGTAGATATTGTTGTGGCGACACCCGGGCGGTTACTGGATTTTGTGCGCAATAGAAATATCGACCTTAGCATGGTGGAAATTCTGGTACTGGATGAAGCCGATCGTATGTTGGATATGGGCTTTATCCCCCAGGTACGTCAGGTAGTTTCTGCCACACCAAAAAAAGAATTTCGCCAGACCATGTTGTTTAGTGCCACTTTTACAGACGACATAATGGAGCTTGCCAATCGTTGGGCTGTTGATCCGGTGAAGATTGAGGTGGAATCGCCCCGGCTCACTACAGACAATGTGAACCAACTGGTTTATCTGGTGACCACTGATCAGAAATATAATTTATTGTATAACCTGATCCAGAGCGAAGAAGGGGAAAGAGTTATTGTCTTTACCAACCGCCGGGATCAGGCCAGACGACTGGCAGATAATTTACATCGCAATCAGGTGAGCGTGGGTTTGTTATCAGGGGAAGTCAGTCAGCCGAAACGTGTCAGGACTCTGGAAGAATTCAAGAACGATACCATTCAGGTGTTGGTGGCAACTGATGTAGCAGGTCGCGGCCTGCATATTGATGAGATATCCCATGTGGTAAATTTCAATTTACCGGAAGAAGCTGAAGACTACGTACACCGCATTGGTCGAACTGGCAGAGCGGGCTTACTTGGTACTTCTATCAGTTTTGCTGATGAAGATGAATCCTTTCTGTTACCTGGTATTGAAGAGACCATCGGCATGAAGCTGCCCTGCGAATATCCGTCGGAAGAATTGCTGGTAAAACCGCCGGCGTTTTCCAGGCCGTCAATCTTTAAACCAGAAGGTAAGAAACCGGCTGGCAGAGGCGGTAACAAAGGTGGCGGCAGACCGCGTCGTCATTAATTCTCAAGCCTTTTTCTTTTTGCTGCTTACTTTAATCCCGACCATTAAATTCCAAAGTATTTTTTAACCTGGTAAAACCTCATTCCTGTTCTATAGTGATGCTGTATCATTGTGCTTAATATTAGCTATCGATAAATATATCGTATTACGATATTTGTATCGATGGAGAGCTCAAGTGTCAACAGTTACTGTGTCGCCAAAATTCCAGGTGGTCATTCCCAAAGAGATTCGCGAACCCATGGGCATTCATTCCGGTCAAAAAATGCAGATGATCCAGTATCAAAACCGGATCGAGCTTATTCCTATCAAACCCATAAAGCAGCTGCGTGGTTGTCTTATTTTGCTGATGACGGCAATGCGAAGCATTTTGCCAAATCTATAGAATCACTTGATGAACTTTTAGTGCCCAGCATTACTCTCACTGAGGTGTTCAAGGCAATTGTTCGCCAGTGCGATGAAGAAGTGGCTTTTGAAGCTATTGCTCACATGCAACAGGGGCAGGTAATTGATCTTGATAGTGCAATCGTTATTGGGGCAGCCAGTTGTGGTATTGAATTTAATCTGCCTTTGGTAGACAGTATTATTTACGCAATAGCACGTAAGTGTGATGCGGCTATCTGGACTCAGGATGCTGATTTCAAAGGCTTGAAAGGCGTAAGGTTTTTCCCGAAATCCAAATGAAAATTATAAAACGAATCGAAAGATTTGTTTTATATCCGATATATCCTCACTTATTTAGCCCCGGCATCCTGCAGGATCTTTACATACTCCCCGGAATTTCTGTGCTCAGAGGCAAGCTTTAAAATAGTTTCGCCAGCCATATTGGGCTCATTCAGATTACGCCCGTCCTCTACAAAAAATCCAATGAAGCGTGCAAAGGCATCGGGCACCATGCCGCGGTAGGCTTTCTGCAGGATATGAAAATCCGGTGCTTCGTCCTGTGAAGTATCCAGTTCCAGGAAGGATTTAACCCGCTCATCGCTCCACCATTCATCACGGACTGCAGGTTGTGTTCTGGCGGCGCCGGTTTTTTTCTCAGTTTTTTTCACGTCATTCATAATTATCTGACTATTCCTAAAAATATATTATTTGCTGAGTTTTTCTTTCAGCATTTTATTTACCTGTCCGGGGTTGGCTTTGCCCTGTGAGGCCTTCATGATCTGACCTACAAAGAAACCAATAACCTGTTCCTTGCCTTCCTTGAACTGCTGCACTTGATCAGGGTTCGCGGTAATTACGTCATCCACCATTTTTTCAATGGCACCGGTATCGGTAACCTGTTTCAGGCCTTTGCTTTCGATAATACTATCGGCATCTCCTTCGCCGGCAAGCATGGCTTCGAACACAGTTTTGGCAATCTTTGAGGAAATTGTATTGTCCGTGATGCGCTTGATCAGTCCGCCCAGAACTTTCGCCGAGACAATACTGTTCACGATGGAAATTTCTTCCTTGTTCAGGTAAGCCTGCAGGTCGCCCATTACCCAGTTGGCTGATAATTTGGCATCGTCGCAGGTGTCTACCACTGCTTCGAAATAATTGGCGGATGCCAGATCGCTGGACAGCACCATGGCGTCATACTCACTAAGGCCATACTGATCCTGGAAGCGTTGTTTTTTTACATCCGGTAATTCCGGCAAGGTGGCGCGGACAGTTTCGATATAGGCATCATCAATAACTATTGGCAGAAGATCCGGTTCTGGGAAATAGCGGTAATCGTTAGCGACTTCCTTACTGCGCATGGAGCGAGTTTCATTTTTGTCAGCATCATAGAGGCGGGTTTCCTGTTCGATTTTTCCGCCATCTTCAATGATATCTATTTGGCGTTCTACTTCGATGTTGATAGCTTTCTCCACGAAGCGGAAAGAGTTGATGTTCTTTATTTCAGTGCGGTTTCCCAATTTAGTAGTGCCTTTCGGGCGCACCGAGACATTGGCGTCACAACGCATGGAGCCCTGAGACATCTCGCCATCTGAAATGCCTAGATAAAGAATAATGGAATGCAGTTTTTTCAGATAAGCTACTGCTTCCTTGGCATTTCTCATGTCCGGTTCTGAAACGATTTCCAGTAAAGGCGTTCCGGCACGATTCAGGTCGATGCCGGATTTACCATGAAAGTCTTCATGCAATGATTTGCCGGCATCTTCTTCCATATGCGCGCGTGTAACGCCAATAGTTCTTTGAGAGCCGTCTTCCATATTAATCACCAACTCACCCTTGCCCACGGTAGGGTAGTCCAGCTGTGATGTTTGATAGCCTTTTGGTAAGTCTGGATAGAAATAGTTTTTGCGGTCAAAGACAGATTTTTTGCCGATTTCAGCACCGATGGACAGACCAAATTTTACCGCCATGCGCAGTGCTTCCGTATTTAATACGGGTAGAGTGCCAGGC